>JACXTT010003373.1_pt1 | contig 24651 bp, 20 predicted proteins | sample 9270951 | NCBI WGS metagenome assembly JACXTT01 (sample SAMN15532306, study PRJNA645909) | rock metagenome | isolation source: weathered quartz diorite | place: Puerto Rico | collected 2017-06-21
CGCTGACGGAGCCCAACCCGGGCAAGTCGTTTACGGTGGCGTTGAATTTCCCGCAGGGGTTTGAGCTGGCGCAGGGGACCAAGGCGGAGTTTAGTGTCAAATCGGACAATCCGAAGTTTTCGGTGATCAAAGTGCCGGTGACGCAGATGGCCAAGCCGGTGGCGACACCAGTGGCCTCGCAGCCGACGCCGATCATTCCGCTTTCGCCGAATCGCAGCCTGCCGGCGGCGGCGGCCAAGACGCCTGCTCAGCAATAGCAACGGCCTTGCGGGTGCCGGTGTGGCACGAGCAAGAGCGCGTCAGTGGGACGCAGGGGAGGCGTGCGCTCCTATTCGAGCGAAAATGCGGTTGGCGTCCTCGAGCGTCTCTTTCGATCCAATGTCGAACCAGAGTCCCGGCACAGTCCAGGTATAGACGGGAATCCGCGGGTAGAGCCACTGGACTAAACGGCCAGGCTGGTCCGGATTATTGCCCTCGGCCATGTATTGCTTGATCAAAGCCAAAGTCGCTCTCGGATAGAAATAAAGGGCGATGCCGGTAACGGTGCTGGTCGGGTTTTTAGGTTTTTCTTCGAAGAAAGTGATGCGGCCATCTGGCGCGAGCGTGATGGCGTTATATTTCTTGATCTGCTCGACATCTTTGACGTCGTACACGGCCAGCACCGGGGCCTTCTTTTCCCGGCAACAACGGCCGAAGTCAGCCAACGGTTCGCTGAACAGATTGTCACCCGCGACCACGATGATGTCATCATCGACGGATTCGTGAGTCAGGACCAAGTGCAAATCGCCAATGGCGCCGAGCTTGTTGGTGTCATCGGTGGAACCATCGTTCACAATTGTGAACTCGAGTTTGGCCTTCGTGGCCCGATAGTGCTCTGCCCATTGCTGGAACTGGCCGGCGAATTTGGTATTGGTGACGACGTAGATGCGGTCCAGTCCGCCAATCGGCGCCAGGTTATCTAGCACGTACTCCACCATCGGCCTGCCGGCAACCGGCAACAGCGGCTTGGGCCGCGTCAGCGTGAGGGGATAAAGGCGAGTGGCGTAACCCGCCGCCAGGATGATCACCTTCATGCGGTCGATTTAGCGGTTTCGGACGACGCTTCAAACAATCCGGGCGCGACCTGGTGAGCCAATTCCTGGCAACGGGCCAGGATGTCCGCCGCCGATTCGCAGGCGAGCGCAAATTGTGCCAGCTCCTGGGCTTCCGCCAGCTTCAGGCGGCGGAGGATGAACTTGACCGGCCCAAGCAGCGGCGGCGCAGCGCTTAGCTCGCCCACTCCCAGGCCGACGAGCAAAGGCGCGAGCACCGGATCGCCGGCCATCTCACCACAAACGCTCACCCGGATCTTTTCGTGTTGCGCCGCGTCCACGGTCGCTTTGATCAATCGCACAATGGCCGGGTGTGTCGGTTCGTAGAGGTGGGCGATCTTTTCATTCAGGCGATCGACGGCCAGGGCGTATTGGATGAGGTCGTTGGTGCCGATGCTGAAGAACTTCAGGCGCTTGGCCAACGAGTCGGCGACGATGACCGCCGAAGGTGTTTCAATCATCGCTCCGATCTCGATCCCTTCATCGAACGGGACCGCTTCCTGGCGCAACTCGGCCTTGTATTCCTCGACCAGCGCGTTGGCCTGGTTCAATTCGTCCAGGCCGGAGATCATGGGATACATCATTCTGACGTTGCCTTCGGCGCTGGCGCGCAGAATGGCGCGGAGCTGCTCGCGGAAAACGTCGCGTTCCTGCAGGCAAAAGCGAATCGCGCGCCATCCCAAAAACGGGTTCATCTCGACCGGCAGGTGCATATGGGAAAGGAATTTGTCGCCGCCCAGGTCGAGTGTGCGGATAACGACCGGCATCGGCTTGAGCGCCGAGGCGACCGCGCGGTAAGCCTCATATTGCTGTTCCTCGCTCGGCGGATGTTCCCGCTCGAGAAACAAGTATTCAGTGCGGAACAGGCCCACGCCCTCAGCGCCCTGGCTCTTGACGGCATCCACGTCGCTGACGTGCTCGATGTTCGCGGAGAGGAAGATGCGGTGGCCATCCAAGGTGATCGCTGGCCGGGCCAGGATATCGCGCAGCTTTTCCTGAAGCGTCAGTTGCTTCTTTTCGAGCTGGCCGTATTCGTAGAGCGTTTGGTCCGTCGGATTGACGACAATCAATCCATTGTAGCCGTCGAGCAGCGCGTATTGGCCGCTCTCCAATTGGTCGCTGGCGTTTTTCAACCCCACGACCGCCGGGATGCGCAATGAGCGCGCCATGATCGCCGTATGCGAAGTCTTGCTGCCCACGTCGGTGCCGAACCCTAAGACGTTTCGTTTGTCCAGTTGGGCTGTGTTTGAAGGGGTGAGGTCGTGGCCAATCACAAGGCAGGGTTCCTTGAGGTGGCGCAAATCCATCTCATCTTCCAACCCGAGCAAATTGTTTAAGACGCGCGCGGTCACATCGCGTATGTCGGTGGCGCGCTCGCGCAGATAATCGTCCTGGCTGGCTGCCAATACTGCGGCGTAATGTTCGGCCATGGAGTGGAAGGCGTATTCGGCATTGACCTTTTCCTCCTGGATGACTCGAATGACTTTGTCCAATAGCACCGGATCCTCCAGCACCAGCAAATGCGAGTCGAAGATGCTGCTCTCCTGGGCACCCATTGCCTCGCTAACTTTGCGTTGGATTCCCAGGAGCTGCTGCCGGGTTTGCGCGAGGGCCTTTTCGAAGCGATTGATCTCTTCGGCAATTGCCGCATCCGACACCGGCCGCTTGTCGATAACGGGCCGTGCCCGGCGCAGCACAAGAAGTTTGCCCCGGCACACTCCGGCGGAAACCGGAATGCCCCGGATAATCGCCTCGCCCTTCCGCAGCGCCTCTGGCATGAAGCAGTCTTGGTCAAAGGCAGCGCACTGGCAAGGAAGTTCGGTCACCTTGCCGGCAAAATAGCGCTTGCCAAAGAGCCGCTTCTTTTCATTCACTGTCTGCCTAGAATGCGGGCATGACGGCCACCAAGAATCAAAATACGAGCGCCCGACGCGGACTGCTTGCCGGGGGGAACTGGATCGTTGATCAAGTCAAAATGATCGACGTGTACCCGCAGCCCGAGCAACTGGGCAATATTCGCGGCCAATCGCAGGGTACCGGCGGCGCGCCGTACAATGTTCTAATTGGTCTGGCCAGGGCGGGCGCACCATTCCCTCTTGCCGGTGCTGGCCTGGTTGGTCGGGACGCGCTCGGCCAACAAATTCTGGAAGACTGCCGCCGGCACGAAATTGATGTCCGCCATTTGGCCATGACGCCCAAGGCCCCAACCTCCTACACGGACGTCATGACCGAACAGGGCCATGGCCGCCGCACCTTTTTCCACGCGCGCGGCGCCAACGCGCTTTGGCGCGGGGAGGATCTGGACTTTGCGAAAATTGGCTCGCGAATATTTCACCTCGGATATTTGCTGCTGCTCGATGCGCTGGACGAGCCCGATGGCCGTTACGGGACCAAAGCAGCGCGTTTGCTGGCCGAAGCGCAAGCGGCGGGTATCAAGACCAGTGTCGATGTGGTCAGCGAGGATAGCGATCGATTTGCCAGGATCGTTTGCCCGGCCCTCAAGCAGGTGGATTATTGTATCCTCAACGAGATTGAGGCGGGCAAAACCACCGGTTTCAAAATTCGGCAAGCCGACGGGCAACTGGACACGGTGGCCCTGCGCCACGCCGCCGGAGCCCTGCTTCAACAAGGCGTGCGTGAACTGGTGATCGTTCACTTTCCAGAAGGCGCTTTTGCCCGCACTCGGAAAGGTGATGACTTCTGGCAATCGTCTTTGAAGCTGCCGCCGAAGTACATTGCCGGGACGGCGGGCGCAGGGGACGCTTTCTGTGGCGGCGTTTTACTCGGACTGCACGAAGGGTGGCAATTGCAGCGCTGCTTGCTGACGGGGGTGTGCCTGGCGGCGAGTTCGCTGTCCGACGCCACCTGCACGGCGGGGGTCAAATCTCTCAACCAGTCAGTCGCTCTGGCGAGGAAGTTTGGTTTCAACCGATCACTCAATCACGCGGATTAGTTCCGGCCCTCGCGTAATGAAGCTGCGCGCGCGGTGACCCGTCGCGCGGAATTGTGCCTCCTCGCTCCTGCTTTTGCTTACGCCCGCTCGATGTACTTGCCCGTGCGGGTGTCCACTTTGATTTTTTCGCCTGTCTTGATAAACAGGGGCGCCTGAAGGGTGATGCCGGTCTCCATGGTTATCTGCTTCTGAACATTGTTGGCCGAGTCTCCCCGGACCCCCTCCGGGGCATCAGCAACTTTCAAAATGACACTCGATGGCAGTTCGACCGAAACCGCCTTTTCTTCCACGAACGTGATAGTCACCGGGCCGTTTTCGACGAGGTAATTCCTCGCATCGCCAACTACTTCGGGGCTGAGTGTGACTGTTTCGTAGTTTTCAGGGTCGGAAAACACGAAGTCCTCGCCGTCTTTGTAACTGAAATCCATCCGGCGAGTCACCATCGGCACCACCTCAATCTTTTCGGTGGAGCTGAAGCGCACGTCGGAAGATTTGCCGGTGCGAATGCTGCGCAGAGTCGCCTGCACGAAAGCGCGTAAGTTGCCCGGCGTGCGGTGTTGACTGTCCAAAACCACGGCGATGTCGCCATTGTAACTGATGGCCATGCCGCGGCGAAGATCGTTTGCTGTTGCCATATTCTATCCTAGTCTCTAACTCAAGGTGTCACCGCCGCCTGCTTCCGCGACGCGAGCCGAAAAATATAGCAAAACCGGGAGTCGAAGCAAGGGCCGTTTTGCAAGCAACGGAAGGGCGCGCCGGTTCGACTTCTTACGTGACAAACGATGCCGGTTGAAGCCTACCCAACCCGAGAGGTGATCGAAGCCATTCAACTGGAGCAACTTCGCTCGCTGCTGGCGGAGTTGTTTCCCGGCAACCGGTTTTATTCCCGGAAGCTCGGTGCCGCCGGCATTACTTTCGATGTCGCCAGCCTGGACGATTTTTCGGCCCGCTTTCCCTTCACGACAAAAACGGAGTTGGCCGAGGATCAGCGGGCGGAACCGCCCTTCGGCACGAACCTGACCTACCCGCTTGCGCGATACACCCGTTGTCATCAGACCAGCGGCACGAGCAGCGCGCCGCTGCGCTGGCTGGATACACCGGAGAGCTGGGAATGGATGCTGGAGAGCTGGACGGAAATCCTGCGCGTCGCCGGCGTCCACTCAGCCGACCGCCTCTATTTCGCATTTTCCTTCGGGCCGTTTATTGGATTTTGGATGGCGTTCGAGGCCGCGGCGCGGCTGGGCTGCTTGTGCGTGCCCGGCGGCGGCCTGAGCAGCGCGGCCCGCGTCCGGGCAATTCTGGACAATGGAATTACTGTCCTGTGCTGCACGCCGACCTACGCGATTCGACTGGCGGAAGTCGCGGCGGAAGAGGGAATCGATCTTACGACCGCGCGAGTCAAAACGCTCATCGTCGCCGGCGAACCCGGTGGCAGCATTTCGGCCGTCCGTGCCAAGCTGGCTCAGCTCTGGCCCGGCGCACGTATTTTTGATCATCACGGGATGACCGAGGTCGGTCCGGTGAGTTACGAATGTCCGGCACGGCCCGCGGTACTGCACGTGATTGAAACGGCGTACTTTGCGGAAATCGTCGAGCCCGTGAGCGAAAAGCGGATTGCGCCCGAAAAGTGCAGAGGCAGCGGCAGCGTCCCCTCGCCCACCGGAGAGCTGGTCCTGACTGCCCTGGGCCGCGCCGGCTCGCCGCTGCTGCGTTACCGTACTGGAGATTTGGTCAGGCCGAGCATTCAACCCTGCGCTTGCGGGCGATCTTCGTTGGCTTTCGAAGGAGGCATCCTCGGTCGCGTCGATGACATGGTCGTCGTGCGCGGTGTCAACGTCTTTCCCAGCGCGGTCGAAGACATCGTTCGCGCTTGCTCGGGCGTGGCTGAGTATCAGGTGGAGATCAGCACCCGCCAAACTTTGCCCGAGATGAGCCTGCAAGTCGAACCGACGAGGGATTGCACAGACGCTTCCCGTCTAGTCCGACACCTGGAACGGAGCTTTGAAACGGCGCTGGCGTTGCGCGTGCCGATACATCTCGTCCCTGTGGGCACGTTGCCCAGGTTTGAGATGAAAGGCAGAAGGTGGATAAAGCGTTGAGGCAAACCAAGAAGATGAAAAAATTGTTTGAACAGCATCGAAAATCGCTGATTGGCGTCATCCATCTTCAACCGCTTCTGGGTTCGCCTGGGTGGCGAGGCGACTTGGAATCGGTGATAAAATCGGCCGTGGCCGACGCCCGGGCTTATGAACGCGGCGGTGCTGCCGCGCTTATCCTGGAAAACTTTGGTGACGTCCCATTTACGAAGGGCTGCGTCGGTCCGGAAACGATTGCCGCCATGGCGGCCGCCGGGCGCGCTGTTCGGAAGAGCGTCAAATTGCCGATTGGTTTCAACGTGCTGCGCAACGACCCCTGCGCCGCGCTGGCCCTGTGCGCGGCCTGCCAGGGCAGCTTTATCCGGGTGAACGTGCACACCGGCGCGATGCTCACCGACCAGGGCCTGATTGAAGGCAATGCGTTCGAGACGCTGCGGTACCGCCAACAAATCTCTCCGGGCGCGCTGATTTTTGCCGATGTTCACGTCAAGCACGCGGTCCCGTTGGGCAACTGGACCCTGGAAGATGCGGCACGCGATACGCTCGAACGTGGTTTGGCGGACGGATTGATCATTTCCGGAACTGGCACGGGCCAAGCAACAGACCTCGAAGACGTCGAGCGCGTGCGGGCTACTCGTCCAACGGCCAGGATCCTACTGGGCAGCGGAGTGACGCTGGCGAATGTCCGCGATTACTTGCCCCTGGCTGATAGTTTTATCGTGGGCACGTCCATGAAGGTCGGTGGCAAATTGTCGAATCGAGTGGACTCGACGCGTGTGGAAGCTTTAGCGCGAGTAATCGAGGGCAAATGACGAATGACGAAAGAAACCCCAATGACGAAATCCGAACTTCGACATCTCGCGTGCCAAGCTGTGCCGGGCTGAGGGTTCAGTTTCGTAATTCGGATTTCGACATTCGTTCGTCATTCGTTATTCGTCATTTATTGCGCTCTGGCTGCCTTGATCCCAAATTACCTTATGGCACTCGCGCCCCTGTTAACCTTGCGAAACGTGACAAAGCAGTACGGGTCGCCGGACAACGCCGGCTCTCTGGCCGTCCTGCGCGATGTTTCACTCGAAGTGGCCGCAGGCGAGTCGCTCGCCATAGTGGGGCCATCCGGCTCAGGCAAGAGCACCCTGCTCCATATCATGGGGACGCTGGACCGCCCGACCACCGGCCAGATGTGGCTCGACGGCAGAGACATTAGCCTCCTCAAAGAGTTGGAACTGGCGGCCGTGCGCAATCAGCAGATCGGCTTCATATTTCAGGCCCACTATCTGTTGCCCCAATGCACCGTTCTGGAAAACGTGCTCGTGCCAACTCTGGCCAAGCCAGCCACCACGGCTGCCTCCGAGAGCAACCCGGGCCAGCCGGCTGAATCTCCTGAAAGCCGCGCCACGCGCCTGCTCGCCCGAGTCGGCCTGGCCGCGCGCGCCGCCCATCGACCTGGCGAACTCTCCGGCGGAGAACGCCAGCGCGTTGCGGTGGTTCGAGCATTGATCAATCGGCCGAGGCTTCTGCTGGCGGACGAGCCGACAGGTGCGCTGGATCATTCCTCCGCTCAACACCTGGGCCAGTTGCTAATCGAGCTTAATCAGGAGGAAGCGGTAACGCTGATCGTGGTCACCCACGCGCTGGAACTTGCCCGGCGGATGAAAAAGGTCTGGCGACTTACTGACGGGCGTCTCGTGCCAGCCAGCGACGGGGCTTAATTGAAGGAGAAAGCATGACCTGGGGAACGCTCATTCGCCGGAGCCTGCATTTCCATGCTCGCGCCCACGCGGGAGTCGTGCTCGGCGCGGTGATTGGCAGCGCCGCGCTGACCGGAGCGCTCTTGGTCGGGGACTCAGTAAAGGAAAGCCTGCGCGAGCGAGCCCTGCAGCGGCTGGCCAACGCCTACTTTGCCATGGAGCCCGCGGATCGCACGTTCAGTCGCGACCCAATCTCCGCGAATCCCTTGCGCCTGCTCTACCCCGGCGCTCCCCCATGGAGCGCGAAGGCCTTGGTCCTGCTCGGCACCGCTTCACTCCCCTCTGGCGCTGCCCGCGGGAATCACGTCCATGTGTACGGCGTTGATAATGATTTCTGGCGGTTCATCGGTGCGTCTGGTGTCGCGCCTTTGCCGACGAACGCGCTGATGCTCAATGAAACCTTAGCGTCGCAACTTGGCGCGCGAAAAGGCGATGAGGTCATTCTCCGGGTGCATCGGCCCAGCGCCTTCTCCCGGGAAGCGGCTGTCGCGCCACGAGGGGACCAGACAGTAGCCCTCCGTCTCGAAATGGCAGGCGTCCTGCCCGCAGAGTCAGGTGGTGATCTGGAATTCCAAGTCAGCGGTGCGCCGCCGCTGAATGCTTTCGCGCCAATTGATGTCTTGTCAATCGTCACCCGCCTGACAAATGAGGCGAACCTGTGCCTAACGGGACCGGTCGGACTAGCTAGTCGCCACGTTTCGAGTGAACCGAGCGCCTTACGCCGACTCATTTTGGAAATTCAGCGCCGCTGGTATCGGTTGGTCCCGCGCCAGCCATATCAGCCGATCGCTTCTACGCAGGAGTCTCTCAGGTTTCTTACAGAGCGGTTCCAAGAGCATTGGACCTTGAAGGACGCGAACCTGGCCCTGAACTCTGCGCCCGAACCTTTCGGCTTGGAACTGCGTTCCCAACGCGTCTTTCTGGAGCCGTCAGTTGTGGCCGCCGCGCAGCAGATCGAGGGCACAAACTGCCATCTCATCCTGACCTACCTGGCGAACCTAATTTCGGCAGGTACGAATTCGACTCCGTATTCAATGGCTGCCGCCGCTGGCCCTCCTTATACGCCGCCGGCGATGCCAGATGATGAAATTATTATCAACCAGTGGCTGGCGGATGATCTGCAGGCGGCCCCCGGTGACCGCATTTCACTTTCTTATTTCGATCCCGAATCGGGGGCGAAGCTCATCGAGCACACCAACACATTTCGCCTCCGCTCGATCGTCCCGGTGAACTCGCCGTGGTCGGACCGGACGCTCATGCCGGATTTCCCGGGAATCGAAAACGCCGAGAACGCGCGTGACTGGGATGCGGGCTTTCGTCTGACGTACACCATTCGGTCAAAGGACGAAGATTACTGGAAGAAATATCGCGGCACGCCTAAGGCATTTATCACGCTCGCGGCCGGTCAAAAGATGTGGGCGAATCGGTTCGGCCAGGTCACCGCCATCCGTTTTCCAAATCAACCAGAATTGCCGACCGCCCAACACTGGAGTGAACTCAAAGACAAGCTGTTGGCGACGCTCAAACCTGATCAACTCGGTTTGCGCTTCGAACCGGTGCGCGAGCAGGCGCTCAAAGCCGCTGAGCAATCGCAAGAGTTCGGACAATTATTCCTGGGTTTTAGCATTTTTCTGGTGGTCGCGGCCTTGCTCTTGATGGCCTTGCTCTTTCAATTCGCGCTGGAGCAGCGTTCGGCGGAAGTCGGGACCTTGCTCGCTCTGGGATTTACGGCCCGGCGAGTGAGGCGACTGTTACTGTACGAAGGAGCGGCCCTGGCGCTGGTGGGAGGTGTGCTCGGGGCGCTATGCGGTCTCGTGTACGCCAAAGCGATGTTGTGGGGATTAACCACCGTCTGGCGCAGCGCGGTCGGAAGTTCGGCGCTTCAATTTCATGCCACGGCCACCAGCCTGGTGCTGGGCGCTTCGGCCAGCACGCTGGTGGCCTCCGTCGTCATCTGGCTGACCTTGCGCAAACAGGCCCGGCAGCCTGCGACGGAGTTGCTGGCGGGCCAGGTCCAAGTCCTCAGGCTCAAAGCCCGGAGCCACGGCGCAAGGATTGCTTCGGCGGCGGGTTTAGCGGCTGTCGGGGCAATCGCATGGGCGTTCCTGAGCGGTGAAACCGCCAACGCCGAAGCGTTCTTTAGCGCGGGAAGTCTGCTGCTAGTCGCGGGTCTGGCCCTGTCGGCAGCCTGGATGACCACACTTGCACGCCTCACTTCGACCGTTCATCTCTCGGTTCGGAGTTTGGGTGTGCGCGGCTGCGCGCGTCGTCGTAACCGCAGTCTGGCCACGATGGCTCTGCTTGCCTGCGGCTGCTTCGTCATCGTTGCCATTGGTGTTTTCCGCCAGGACGCCAAGCGCGACGCGCTGCAGCGCACGAGCGGCACCGGCGGCTTTGCCCTGCTGGGCGAGTCCACTATGCCGGTCGTCCAGGACCTGAACACTCGATCAGGACGAGATGCATTCGGCCTGAACGCCGATGAGCTGGCCGGGGTAAATGTTCTCCCCATGCGCGTCCACGAAGGCGATGAGGCCAGTTGTCTCAATCTGAATCGCGCCCAGAAGCCGCGATTGCTCGGCGTTCGGCCAGAACTGCTCGAGGGCCGGTTCACATTCACCCAAGTGGCCAAAGGCTGCGACATCCGGCAAGGGTGGCAGTTGCTCAGCGGGGGCCAACGTAAGGAGGCTCTGTCGGAAAAATCCAAAGTCCAAAATCCAAAATCCAAAATCGGTCAGGAGGCTCCATCCGAAAAATCCAAAATCCAAAATCCAAAATCCAAAATCGAGCAGAGCCTCCTTGCGTCGGCTGCTACAAATTTGGATGAAGTCCCAGCGGTCGGGGATGCCAATTCCATCCAATGGGCGCTCGGCAAAAAAATCGGCGAGACGATAGATTACACTGATGACCAGGGGCGCGCGTTTAGAGTGCGGCTTGTCGGCGTGGTAGCGAATTCGATTCTGCAAGGAAGCCTCCTGATTGACGAGGACGAGTTTGTGCGGCATTTCCCGGGTGAAGGTGGCTACCGTATGTTTCTAATCGATGTCCCCTCTAACCGAGTTTTCCAGGTCTCGGTCACACTGTCGCGGGCTCTCCAGGATGTGGGGTTGGAACTGACCGCCACGGTCCAGCGGCTTAACGCCTTCAACGCGGTGCAAAACACTTATCTGGGCACCTTCCAGGTATTGGGCGGGCTTGGTCTGCTCCTTGGCAGCGCGGGACTTGGCGTTGTGGTGCTGCGCAACCTGCTGGAGCGGCGCGGCGAACTGGGCTTGCTGGTTGCCTTGGGCTTTCGCAAGTGGTTGCTGCAACGTCTGGTGTTGGCTGAGCACGGCGCCTTGCTCGGACTGGGGCTGGGCATCGGGATTGTAGCCGCAGCAGTGGCCGTTCTACCGGCGTTGCTTTCCTCAGGAGCACAGATGCCGTATGTTTCGTTGGCCCTGACGCTCGGCGCGGTGCTACTCAATGGCGCGCTGTGGACCTGGCTGGCGATTCGCTATGCGCTAAGGGGCAATTTGCTCGAGGCGCTGAGGAATGAGTGAGAATTGTTTTTGTGAAAGTACTGATTATTCAATGGTTCGCAATTTGCGGTTTGGGGCTGGCGGCTCTGGCGCAGAGCAAGACGCTCTACGAAATCAATTTTGAAAAGGCCGAAGTAGGAAGCGTCCCGGAGGATTTTCTGGTGCTAGACGGCCGGTTTGCCGTCAAGGAAGAGAACGGCAACCGCTTCCTTGAACTCCCCGGCTCCCCGTTGGATAGTTTCGCGGCTCAGTTCGGGCCGGCGGAGGTTGACAATGTCGTTGTCTCCACCCGCATTAGGGGCACAGGCCGGGGACGGCGCTATCCGACGTTCGGTGTCGGACTGAACGGCGTGGCGGGATACAAGTTGCAAGTTTCTCCCGCCAAGAAAATGCTGGAACTCTTCAAAGATCAGGATGTGAAGGAGTCCATGCCCTACGACTGGAAATCGGGCCGATGGACCAGGCTTCGACTCCAGGTGCGAAAGGCAGGAGACGGGCGCTGGAAAGTGGAAGGCAAAGTCTGGACTGAAGGCATGCCCGAACCGACCGAGTGGATGATCGCCACGGATGAGAAGGAAGCGCCTTCCTCAGGCCGCGCTTCCGTGTTCGGCAGCCCGTTTTCCGGCGCACCGATTCAGTTCGACGATTTTGTCGTCAGTGCGGTGAAGCCAACCCAATAACCATGGCATCCCGGAACTCGAACTCAAACTTCAGGATGGGCATTCGATTATTGTCGGCGAAATAGCAACGCTGGCACTGCTTGCCATGAGCCAGACGACGCAAGTCGGACGCATTTTGGAGACTTCGCTTTACGCCGAGGACCTGGAGCGGGCTGAATTGTTTTACTCGACTGTTCTCGGTTTGGAGTTGTTCGCGAAGGAACCTGGTCGTCACGTATTCTTCAAATGCGGCAACCAGATGCTTCTGATCTTCAATCCATCTGCAACCATCCTAGAAACCGAAGTCGCTCCGCACGGCGCTCACGGTCCCGGACACGTCGCCTTTGCAGTGCCGATGGCGGAACTGGATCAGTGGGCTGCTCGTCTGCGGGAAAAGCAAATTGCCATCGAGAAGGAAGTTACATGGCCAAAGGGCGGGCGTTCCCTTTACTTCCGGGACCCCGCCGGGAACTGTCTCGAATTTGCCTCGCCGCGCGTTTGGGGCATCGAGGAACAGAGTTCCTGAGAGCTTCGGCGGATCCCGGCTAAGGCTGCGTTGTTCGTGTCCCTCCCCACTCCCACTTGCGGCGCATCACCAACCAACCCCCTGGTGGTTGCTTGGGGGACCCTACGACAACGCGCCGGTCACGGATTCGATAGGCGGTAGAAGTTAGGGTTGTTCGTCGTGCCCACGCTCACCGGATTCAACTCGCCGCTCTGGGAATTGCTCCACGCGGCGGGGCTGAGGCTGGGCGTTTCTTGCAGGTGCCAGCCCCACGTCGGCGGTGTCCAGCTTACGAGGGCGTTCGTGCCGCTGCTGGGGGTGATGCTGAGTTGCGGGAGGCTCACCACGCTGGTTTCGGTGGCGAAGGGGCCGCCGGCGAAGGAGGTGTCCACGGCTTGCACGCTCCAATAGGCCGTCTGGTCGTTGGTGAGCCCGGTGAGCGGCAGGGTATGGCACAAATAGGCGCTGATCACGGCCCCTGCACACTGTAAAAGCGCTGCGGATAATTCGTCGCCTGAGAGTCGGTGAATTGGAACGTGCCTGGTGGCGATTCCAACGCGGGGCCGAGGTTTGAGCAGGTGTTCAACGGCGCAGCGGCGCTGGTGCTCGCCAGCACGCGATAGCTCGGGCCGCTCAGGTTGCTGAAGCCAAATTGCAACGAGCCGTTACCCAGCTTGGTGACGCCGGTCAAAGGAAACGCCGGATTGAATACGCCTTCCACTGCACCGATGTCCGCGAACGCGCCAACGATCCGCGGCTTGCCGCGTTGATCGGTGGCGAAGCTGGTGCCGTTGGTGCAGCCGTCAAGGGCCGGCGAACCGGGCAGCGGCGGCATGGTCTGGGTCGGGCCGCCGTAATTGCCCAGCGGCGCGAGCAGCGGATTGCCAGCAGTCAAATTCGGCCCGGTGGTGCCGATGGTGCCCGCCAGGTTTTCCGTGCCGCCGACGCCCGAGGTATTTCCGGCGACGACGCAGTTGGTGATGGTGACGGTCCCTCCCGCCTGCCGAACACCGCCGCCTTGATTCACCGCGCTGTTACCCGTGATGGTGCAGCCATCCAAAATGAGGCTGAGGCTCGCAGAGGTGGCATTCACGGCCCCGCCGCCCGAGCTCCCGCCCGCCCCAGTATTTCCCACAAAGGTACATTCCTTCACCAGCACAGTGGCTGCGGAGCTAAGGCCGCCTCCGGCGGCTGACACGGCGTTGGAGGAGAATGTGCAGGCCAGAGCCGTCACGCTGCTTCCAGGGCCGCCGTAGATGCCCCCACCGTTGTTCGCGGAGTTCGCGGCGAACGTGCAATTACTGACCGTGAGCGCGCCCAAACTATATGCCGCGCCGCCAGGACCAGAAATCACGCCGCCGGTGAAGGTCAGCCCGGCCATCGCCACGCTCGACCCGGCGCTGATGTAGGCGAGGCGACTGGCGCCGCCGCCGTTGAGAGTGATGCCGGCCGGCAGGCTGGAGGCATCAATGGTCACGGTGTTGCTCAACGACAGTTCTCCGCTCGTGAGGGTGATGGTCTGGCCGGACAGGTTCTGCTGGAAAACAATGGTGTTCGCATCGGCATTCGTATTCGCGTAGCCGACCAGGTCACGCAGGGTGCCGACGCCGCTGTCGGCAACACTCGTGACGACGAAGGTGCCCGGAATATAATAACTCGCCGCGGCTGTGGAGGCCGCATTGTTGGCGAAGCTATTCGCGGTCAACGTGGGCGTGACGAACGAAAAGATTCCGCCGCCGACCCCTTGTCCCGCCGCACCATTCACGGCCCCGTACGGACCCACCCCGCCGATTCCGTTGGTGGCGACATTACCCGTGAACGTGCAGTTGAGCACCGTGAGTGCGCCGCTGTTCACGAACAGTGCGCCACCCAGGCCCGCGCCGCCCCCGCCGGCGCCAGAACGCGAGAAGCCGATCGTGCCTTCGCCACCATAAGTGCCGCCTGCGCCAGCCAGGGAGCTGGACGAACCGCCGGCCCCGCCCCCGCCGCCCCCGCCTCCAAAACCACCGGCCCCGCCGTCATGGGCTGTCCCGCCGGAACCGCCGCCGCCGCCGCCGCCGAATCCACCCGCGCCACCGGGATTACCGATGGCTCCGCCGATACCGCGATTAGGAAGACCGCCATCCCCGCCTGGATTCTGTGAGAACTGAACATAGGTGTTGCCATTGCCGCCGTTGCCGCCGATCGCCGAATTGCCGACGAACTGGCAGTTGCTCAAGACCAACGTTCCCGAATTTTGGAATACGCCGCCGCCCATGCCGGCGCCGCCACCGCCCGCGCCGCCGTTCAAGCCGGTGGTTTGGCCATCGCCACCGCGGGCGCTGTTGGCCGTGAAAATGCAGTTGGTTGCGAACACCGATGATCCGGTGCCCGTGAGCGCCAGCCCGCCGCCGGGCGCGCCGCCACTATAGCCGTTAGAGATTGTGAGCGAATTCAGAGCCACCGAGATGCCGCTGGCCACCACCTCAAACACACGACTGGAATGATTGCCGTTGAGAGTGATTCCCGCCGGCAAGCTGGAGGCGTCAATGGTCACGGTATTGTTCAACGACAGTTCCCCGCTCGTGAGCGTGATGGTCTGGCCGGACAGGTTCTGCTGGAAAACGATCGTGTTTGCGTCGGCATTGGTGTTGGCATAGCCGACCAAGTCACGGAGTGTGCCGGCGCCGCTGTCGGCCAAACTCGAGACGATAAGGGTGCCCGGCGTGAAAGAGTCGGGAGCTGCCGTCGAGGCGGCGTTTCCGCTGAAAGTGTTGCCGATCAGATTGAGCGAGGCATCGAGCACGAAGATCGCGCCGCCCACGCCTTGGCCATTTCCGGCAACGGCGCCGAGAAGACGGCTTCCTCCAAAACCATTGGTGGCCAGGTTGCCGGTGAACGTGCAGTTGACCACGGCAACTGCGCCGGTGCGGGCGAGGATGGCCCCTCCCAAGCCAGCGCCCCCGCCGCCACCACCGCCACTCGCAAATATACTTCCCGCACCACCGTCACCACCAAAAGAACCTCCACTGCCACCTGCGTATCCGCCGCCGCCGCCGCCACCGCCGCCACCACCAAAACCGCCCGTTCCACCCGCACCAGACTGGCCACCGCCGCCACCTCCGCCGGCGAAGCCAGCGGCCCCGCCTGTCTCGGTCCCAGGATGAACACCGCCCAGGCCACGGTTCGGAAAACCACCGTTGGCGCCATTGTCGCCGACACCGCCGAAGCTGCCGCCGTTGCCGCCCGTCGCCACATTGCTCTGAAAAGTGCAAGCCGAGACCGTCAGCGCCGCGCCTTCGGTGTAAACCGCCCCGCCCATCCCCGCGCCGCCGCCACCGCATCCCCCCCATAACCGGGTCCGCCGTTACCTCCTCGACCGGTGTTATTGGCAAAGGTGCAATTCGTGGCCAGCAGGGTACCCGTGCCGAAATTCGCCACCGCCCCGCCAAGCCCGCCCACCACCGTGTTGCTCGTGAACAGGCAGTTCGTTACAACCGTGTAGCCGAGGTTGTAGATAGCCGCGCCCGAATTGTCGTTGGCCGTGTAGCCGTTGGCCAGGGTTAGTCCGCCAATGCGGTTGGTGGTGTTGGCGGCCAGTTGGAACAGTCGAAATGAATTGCTGCCGCTGATGGTGAGCAGGTTTGTGCCCGGGCCGATGATGGTCATGGGCACTGTGCAGGCGGGCAAATCGGAGCCAAGGGTGATCGTGCCGGTGACGGTGAACGTGATGGTACCAGCCACGCCGCCCGCGTTCAGGTTCGTGATGGCCGAACGCAACGATCCCGCGCCGGAGTCGCTCAGGGTGTTGACCACCACAGCTCCCGCGTTGGGCGCAAGCGCGAGGGCGAACAGGAGCGTGGGGAGAAGGATTCTGGCGGTGAGGCCAATGGGAACGATGCTACGCGTATTCATAAGCATTCAGGTCCGGTGTTATTTCTGGTTGTCCAAGGCTTCCAGAAACATTTCCGGCCTGCTGTCTCAGGAAATTTGAAGATTTTTTGAGATCTTTTGAACAGGCAAACAGAGCAAACAGAAAAGGATCCTCTGTTCTCTCTGTTTGCTCCTGTTCAATTCCGGGAGAATGTGCATCCGACCACGCGGCCCGGTCCGAGCGCCTCTCTAGCGCGGTTCGCCGCCGACGTCCCGACGCGTCGGGAGGTATTCGCGGATTTCGGGTTGTTGGCGAGCAACGGGCGGTTGTCCACGTAGGTGGGCGAGGTGGTGTCTCCGGGGCCGACCATGCCGAAAAGACCCCGAATTGAACAGGAGGAAACAGAGAGAACAGAGAAAGTCATTCCGACTTGTTACCTTTGTTTTGCTCCTGTTAATTTGGCTCTGCTGCTCTCATAAGTTTGCTCCTGGAAGGATCAGACGGCTGATACCGTCGGTGACCTTCATTTCATGGAAGTTTATCAGCAGCCCAATCGGAACATCGAGCAGTTTCATGTAGCTCAACAACTGGGCCTTGTGGATCGGCAGAATCTTCTCAACAGCCTTAGCCTCTACAAGTACACAGCCCTCAACGAGCACATCGAAACGCAGCGGTTCCTCGCGGGTGAAACCTTTGTACTCAATCACCACCACCTTCTGACTGGCGCAAGCCAGCCCGCACAGCCCAAGCTCTTTGAGCAGGCACCATTCATAAATGGACTCGATAAGCCCAGGGCCTTTATCCCGATGCACCTCAATGACCGAAGCAATGATCGTCTCCGTCAGTCCCGCCGCCTTCTGGTAAAGTGGATGCATTGGCTCGGAATTTAACAGGAGGATACGGAGATAACAGAGTTTTTCGTCAAAGACATTCTTCTTTCTCTGTTATCTCTGTTTGCTCCTGTTCACTTCCCTCGGCGGTGCTACTTTTGCGCGGAAGACGTGGCCAGTGAGCGCGGTTCCCAGATCCGCGCCGCGCCGTCGCGGGACGCGGTAGCGAGGCGGGTGCCGCCGGGGCTGAAGGAGAGCACGGTGGGAGGGGAGAGCGGACCGCGAAGTTCTTCGAGGCGGGCGCCGGTGTCCAGATTCCACAGGCGAATCACGAGGTCTTGCGAGGCGGTGGCGAGAATGGGTCGCGTCGGATGCCAGGCCAGCGCGGTGATGGGCGCGTTGTGCGCGCGAAACTCGTGCAACACCTCCAGCGTCGCGCCGTCGCGGATGCGCACGTTGCGATCCGCGCCGGCTTCCGCGAACCGCCGGCCATCAGGCGCGGCGCAGGCAACGCTGCTCATGCTGTTGTTCGTCACCGCTTGCAACCGTTGGCCGGTGGCAGTGGCCCAGAGAATAATCTCCTCCACGGCGCCGGGCGACCCTCGCATTGCGTGCGTGGTCACCAACCCCACCAGCCGATTCCCGCCGTCCAGCCAAGCGAGGTCACTAATCCGCTGGACGGCGCCCAGATCAAGCGCCACGGGTTGCCCGCCCGTTGCGACATCAAAGAGTTCGATCTGCCCAAACTTTTTCTCCACCACCGCCACGCGATCTCCGGTCGGGCTAAGGCGAACATAGTCCGTGTTTCGCTCGGGCTTTAGGGACGCGATCTGCGTGATCGTCGTGCCCGTTCGTTCCAGCACCAGGATGGGTTCGCCGGAATTGTAGCGCCCCATCGCCGCCCGGCGGCCGTCCGCGCTGACACTCGGCTGGCCGTAGCCGCCATCCTCGTCCTTTGGAATCCAGACGGCGATGCGTTGACCACCGGAGAAGGATTGCAAATCGGCCCCGCGGTTCTCCTGCCCCGGAGCGAACATCAATCCGTCCATCCCCCAGAACACCGCGCTGGGATGGGCGTTGATGCCGCGCACAATTCTCACCGGCGACAATCCCGCGACTTCCCACACCCGCGCCTCGCGTCCGACCACGACGAGTTCGCCGGAGAGCGGATGCAGGTCGAGTTGGAGGATGTTTCCCGTGCCGCCGTTCAAATTCTGGCAGAGCCGGCCATTGTGCGCGTCCCAGATTTGCAACGACTGCCGGCCGTCCGGAAGCGCCGCCCCCGTGAGGAATCGCTCGCCGTCCGGCAGGAACAGCACCCGCCGGATGCTGCTCTCGCTGGCTTGAAACTCGAAGCGCTGCCGGCCATCGCTCAGGCTGAAACCGCGCACGAAACCGAGCGGATTCGCCGCCGCCAGCAAATCGCCGCCTGGCTGCGCGGCGAACTGGTCGTAAAACCCCTCCGTCAGTTTCATCACCGGCAAACCGTTGGCGGAATTCATGAGCCAAAGCTGCTCGGTCCAGGAGTAACTCACCACGCGGTCGCCGCCAGAATCAAAGGCTGCCGTGTGATAGCCCGAGTCGAGTTTCCAGCGGGCGACGCCGGTTGCCGCCTCCCACAAATACGTTGCGCTGCGATCGGCGGCGGTTTGCAGGAGGGTTGTGCCGTTCGGACTGAATTCGAGTTGCCCGGACCGCGGCGCTTCCCACTCCAACAGTTTCCGGCCGTCGTGCGCATTATGGAGAACGATACCGCCCGGTCCGGTCCGGCCAATGGCGATCCGGTCACCGGCCTTTGAAATCGTAATGCGCAGCGCGGCCTCAGAATTGGCCGTGGCAAATCCCGGCGCAAACTCCAGCAATCGCGTACCGTCCCGCACGTCGAAGAGGATAATCTTCCCAGCGTGATCGGCCGCGGCGAAAATGGAGGGGCGCGAAGGGTCGGCGGCCAAATCATCGAGCTGCTTCACCCCGATGGGTGGCAATGGCCGCGAAGTATCCGCTTCGCCTTGCAGGTACGTCCACGTCGCATCGCGCAGGCCGACGGGCACGGTTTCGAGCGCCGCTTGGACTGCCGGGCCGTTGCCTTCGCGCAGCGCGGACTCCGCCAGGGAAATGGCCGAACGCGCGAGCGCCGCTTCCGCGCGGCGCAGTTGCCGGGTTTCATTCTGCCGCGCGAACTCGGCCTTGCGCCATTGCCAGAAAATTCCCGCCACGCCAAGCACCACCGCGCAGACGACGAGCGCACTCAGCGTCGCGAGAGCCGGCCGGCGCCGCGCCCATTTCTGCAGGCGTTCGAAACCAGTGGTAGGGCGCGCATGAATCGGTTCGCCCCGCAGCCAGCGCTCGAGATCCTCCGCCAGTTCTTCTGCGGTGCGATAACGCCGGCCGGGCTCCTTCTCCAGGCATTTGAGACAGATCGTTTCGAGGTCGCGATCCGTTCGCGCGACTATCGTGCTGGGCCGCTGCGGTTCGTTTTCGACTACGAGTCGCATCGTCTCCAGCGGCGTGTCCGCCACGAACGGCGTGCGGCCCGTGAGCATTTGGTAGAGAATAGCGCCCAGGCTGTAGATGTCCGTGGCGACGGTGAGCGAGTTGGATTTGCCCGCCGCCTGCTCCGGCGACATGTAGTTAGGCGAACCGATCACCGCGCCGCTGCGCGTTAAGTCACTGTCCGAATCGAGCTGTTTGGCGAGGCCGAAGTCGGCCACGTGCGGTTCGCCGGCGTCGTCGAGCAGGATGTTCGCCGGCTTGAGATCGCGGTGGAGCACGCCACGTTGATGCGCAAAGAAAGTCGCGCGCGCGATTTTGACGAGCAGGCGCACGCCCGCTTCCGGATGAGCGGCAAACTCGTCCATGCGCGTGGCCAGCGTGCCGCCGGGAAAATACTCCATGCTGAAGCAGGGGCTGCCATCCATCGCGCCGGTGTCGAAGATTGGCACGATGTTTGGATGGTTCAAGCGCGCGGCGACTTCCACTTCCGATTGAAACCGTCGGCGCGCGGCCTCCCCGCCGACACTGGCTGTATGGATGACTTTCAGCGCAACGATGCGATTCAATCGCGCGTGATGCGCCTTGTAGATGACGCCCATGCCGCCCCGGCCAATCTCGCCGAGCAGTTCGTATTCGGAATAGAAATCAGTGTTGTGCTCGTCGGTGGCGGGTGACGCGGGGCCGGTTTCCAATGGGTGAATCGTCGAACCGGTGCTGGCCAGCCGGCGGAAGATGCACGCGGCGCACACCGGCTGGTTGTCATCGGCCCGCAGCGGCGTGCCGCAGTCCGTGCAAGTTCGCTGGTGCTCTGTCATGGCTCGAGTGTCCCACTGGTTACAGAAACATTTCGCGCGAAATGTCTCATCGTCCCAACGCATTGATGAGATGGGCAATCTCGCCATCCACATCGCGCGGGTCGCTCACCGTGTTGGCAATCTCGGCGCGGAACAACGCGGCGTAACGTTCCCGGATGCGCTGCACGCTGGAGCGCACGCCGCTTTCGGTGACCTTCCATTGTGCTGCCAGCCGCGGATACTCGCCCGGTTGCGGCTCCCCGAAAATGAAACGGCTCAATGGCTCGAAGCGATCACCTTTGCCAGCCTGGGCGAATTCCTCGCGCAACTTCGCCATCACGGAATCCAACACCGAGCGCGCCCAACGCCGGTCGTAGATGAGTTCGGCGGAGGATTCCTCTGCGGGTTCGAGCCGGTAGCGTTCCTCGGCGTCCGCCGCATCGAAAGAGATGGTTACCGCCAAACCGCCGCGCTTCTGGCGATTGGCCTTCTTCCATTCGTTGGCAAGGTAGTGCTTCAGCGAGGCGAGCAGAAAGCTGCGAAAGCGCCCTTTGTCTCGATCCACCTCCTTGAGGTAATGCTTGGCGAGGAACAGCTCGAAAAATCCCTGGGTCAGATCCTGGGCATCGTGTTCGTTGTATCCCTCTCGCCGCACGAATGCATAAAGTGGATACCAATAAGTTCGGCAAAGTCGCTCCAGCGCCGCCGTGGAATCGCCACTGGCCGCCTGCAATACGACAGACCAATGCGTCGTGTGAAAGACGGGGCTCCGATCGGACGAGGGTTGCTGATTTCCGCTCTCGAGCACTGCGGTAAGATAGTTTTCTTGCGACCGCACGTCGAGATACAACCGTAACGGACTCCGACCCAGGCTCGCTCGGTTTCTGGTCGCGACAGCTTCTCACAGCTTTCGGTCGTTCCGGGAGCTCGCGCTGTCTCCCGGAAGCTTTCGAAGAATGCAACCCTTCGAATTAGAGGCATGTGGCGAGGGTCGGTCACAAGAGAAAGGAACTTGGGCCGGTCAGGCCCTTCAAGTGTTCCATAGCTGGTCTTCGACTCACCGCAAGTCTGACCTTAGGAAAGTCAGGAATCCGTCCGGCGTTCGGAGAGACTCTTTAACTGTTTCTTACCTGCTTGCCTCGGATCTTGAACCGTGCGAAAATTGTGCGGGATGGCACGTAACGAACCAAATTCGGCGACCGCGTCGGCTCCCAATGGGATGCCTTTTTTTCTGAGCCTGTTTTTGTATTTTCTGCATGCCGAATAGAACGGAATTCGGATTCTGCGCGCTGGCAAAGGTGTACTGATTCGGGGTACAATCTCCCGAAAGGTCCCGACCTGGCCTCGTAAATGCCTGATTTTCAAGTGCGCCCGTAGCTCAGTTGGATAGAGCATCTGCCTTCTAAAAAGATTTACGCACACTTCATCGTTCTGGCGGATTTGCTCGGGATTCAGCACTACATACCCCAAAAAGACATAAATATCCTTATAAAATCAGGTGTTTTCGATGTTCGAGAAGTGCCGAAAATGGGGCGTTTTGGAATTTAGATACAAAAATCTAAACTAGAACAAATACTAGAACACGAGTTTTTCACCCCTTTTGGCGTGTCTGGAACGGTGTTCAAGGTGGTTCGACGAAAAGCCATTTCTCCGCATGATGGAGCACCTGCCTACGAGGCACGTGCCCCGTTGGCTCCCGGGAGTCGCCACTTGCGGCAGGAAGGGGCGAGCCACTTCAGGATAGGTCTGAACCCGTCCTTTCCAATCAGCACGCTCCTGTGCCCACTGGCGAAGCTGGAAGGGATTTGTGAACAGGGCGAGGCAGTTCGTCCCGTCACCATCGCCAGCGAACACCCCCAACAGCTAGGAAAAAAAATGTCTTCCCATGTAACGTTACCTATGTTACATCGCCTCTATGCCTCAGGGGACATCAGGCCGTATTGTGATTGAAGTGGAGCCGGACGTAAAGCGTCGGCTCTACAGTGCCCTCGCTCTCTCCGGCAGCACGCTGAAGAAGTGGTTTGTTAAGGCGGCGGCGGATTATTGCGAAGAAACGGCACAGCCGTCACTCTTCAAGTCGGCCCCGAAACAGGGAATTCGGCTGGGGCAAAAGAAAGCGAGCCGCCGAGTTGCGAAGCGCAAGTGAAAGTTCCTGACCATGGCCAGACCATCTGCAAAAAGCAGTCCTGAATTCAGCCGATTCAAAGTCGGCTCATTGTTTGCTGCCATTGGAGGTTTCTGCAAAGCCTTTCAATTGGCTGGCGCAACACCCGTTTGGGCTAACGAAAAGGATGACTTCGCTGCTGAAACGTTCAAAGCCAACTTTGCCGACTCAGGAATAGATTATGTGCATAAGGATATTGCTGATTTGCATGTTGAGGATGATGGGCTTCAGCCTGTTGACATTCTAACGGCGGGGTTCCCCTGCCAGCCGTTCAGCGTTGCGGGGGATAAGCTGGGGTTTAAGGACGAGCGTGGGCTTCTTTTCATGCACATCATCCGGATAATCCGTGAGTTTGGTGCGGACAAACCGAAGGTGCTGTTGCTGGAGAATGTTAAAAACCTGAAAACGCACGACCACTGTCGTACTTTCAAGCGGATTCAAGCGGAGATTCAGAAAGCCGGGTATTGGTTCAGCGAAGCCAACACTCGGATTATGAATACGTCCCATTACACAGAAATACCCCAAAACCGGGAACGCATTTTTATGGTGGCTTTGAGTGCCAGCCATTTTGCCTCCAACACCTACCAGTTCCCACAACCGCTCCCCGAAGGACATTGCAAGCCCGTTCGAGGTTTCCTTGATTTGGATACGAAACCAGATAGCGACTGGTATTATTTCAAGCCGGGTTCCCAATACTATCCGCTGTTCAAAGAGGCGATAGATAACGGCGACAAAGGTTCCATTTACCAACTCCGTCGTTCTTACGTGCGTGAAAATAAGAGCGACACATGCTTTACCTTGATGGCGAACATGGGAGAGGGGGGACACAACCAGCCAGTGGTCAAGGACCGATGGGGCATCCGAAAACTCACGCCTCGTGAATGCGCTCGGTTGCAGGGTTACACCGATGACTGGTTTAAGCGTCCCCCCATTGAAAGAGTTTCAAACACGCAACTGTATAAACAGCTTGGCAACTCGGTCACGATTCCTCTGGTTGTAACGCTGGCCCGAAACATCCTCGGCCATCTCGCTGCAATGGAGGCAAGAAAGAAAACGCCTGAGCTGGCCTATGCCTAAGAAGTCAAACCATGAGCATACTCTGGACCTTTCCATCGAACGACGGCGGACGTGATAACGGGCTGAACGACCCGGGCGTAGAGACGTTCAAGGGTGACTTTGACAGGTACCTCGCCCGGGAATTGGGCCAGAACAGCCTCGATGCCCGAATTGACAGCAAGAAGCCGGTTCTTCTGACATTCGAACTGCTCGAAGTTGACCGTGGCATTATCCCCGGCATGGATACGTTGCAGGATGTATTCGTGCGGAGTGGCAAGTTTTGGTCGCACGACAAGAAGGCCAAGGAATTTTTTGCCAAGGCTGAGAAATTGGCTAAAGCAAAGACGGTCACGGTCCTGAAGGTTGGCGACTACTACACGACGGGGTTGCTGGGCGATGACGATGACAAAACGCAAAACTGGTACAATTTGATTCGCTGTGCCGGAGCCTCGTCAAAAGGGTCAGGCGAGGGCGGCTCGTACGGTATTGGCAAGAAGGCCCCCTTCGCCGCCAGCCACATGCGGACGGTCTTGTACTCGACCCGGAACGTGGACGATGACGCTGCGTTCATCGGCGTGTGCGACGGTGCCTCGTTCGATTTGGCGGGCAAGGCGGGCAAAGCGCAGGGCATAGGCTTTCTGGGCGGTCCCAAAGGAGCAAGCATCCGGAAGAAATCCGAAATTCCTGTGGACTTCAAACGAAAGGAATATGGCACAGACCTTTATATCCTCGGATTCCCTCAAGGCGACGACTGGGAGAAGGATTTGGTGGAGCGCATCTTGATACCACCACCATCTTAAGTGCTGACCCAAAGCTCGTCCCAATGGTTATTTCGGCGCGCTTCATCTAACGCGCTGAGATTGAGAAAGCCCGCCCGGCTCCAACTCT
>JACXTT010003374.1_pt1 | contig 24646 bp, 27 predicted proteins | sample 9270951 | NCBI WGS metagenome assembly JACXTT01 (sample SAMN15532306, study PRJNA645909) | rock metagenome | isolation source: weathered quartz diorite | place: Puerto Rico | collected 2017-06-21
CCTGAGTGGCGAATTCGCCCTGCACGGCTTGGGCCTTTTGCGCATAAACGGCTACTGGGCTGATGTCCATGAACGCTCCAAGCCCCTTCATCGGCCTTTAGCAGCTCATTCTTTAGGCGGCAGTTTGGCTCGGAGCAGGGCGGCGGCATCCTGCAGGGGCACTTTGGCGGCTGCGGCGGCCCGGTTTTGGGCGGCGATGGCCTCAAAGACTTCCCTGCGGTGGACCGCCACCGATTTGGGGGCTCGAATGCCCAGCCGCACGCCGTCCTTGGTGATTCCGAGGACCACCACTTCGACATCGGAGCCGATCATGAGGGACTGGTCGGCCTTGCGGGTGATGACGAGCATGCAGCATCCAAGGTGAGGGCAGGTAGGTGCGTGAAAGGCCGCTCCAGGAGAGCAGTCGGGATAGGGAACAGCCTAACGGCTCAACCCTGGGCCAGCACAGGGAACTGGAGCGGATATTCCTCCGCGTTCAAAACCACCTGAACGCCGGTGCGGGTCTGGACATTGACCACGAGCGGGCCCGCCAGATTGATGGTCATGCGCCGGGGATCCTCGGGGATGACCACCAGCGTGAGTATGAGAGCGTCCTGGGGCTGATTGAGGGCCAGCAGGGCGGCATCCTCGTCCGTCAGCCCAAAGGCGTAGTCGGGCTTGATGCCCGCCGGGTCCATGCAGACGAAGCTCACGTCAGGGCTATCGCTGGATTGGAGGAACTTGAGGGGGTAGCCATCCGAAGGCTCGAAGAGGCGGAACTGCGTCAGGGCCGGAAACCCCACCAGGCCCTTTGGAAAGGACAGAAGAACGCCCTCGTCGGTCATGAATCAGTTGCTCCAGAGCACCGCATCGGAGCTCTCGGCGGAATCCTGAGTTTGGGCCAGGTGCTCGGCCTCCCCGCGGAAGAGCTCCCAGAGGGCCGCGGCCCGCTTGCGGCGGAAGCGGGGGTTGGGGATGGAGCGCTCCAGCGCTTCCAGGCTGCGGGGCGGGTGCTCCAGCCGGGCCATCATCCAGCGGTTGCCCAGCTCCATGACCGCGGCCACATCGCCCTCGTTGCCCCATTGGCGGCGCAGTTGGCAGAGAGAGCGGGCCCGCTCGGCGGCCAACTCGCCCAGCTGCTTCTTGACCTTCTCGACGATCGGGTCGTCGGCGGGGCCTTCATAGCGATGGATGCGGCGACGCAGGGCCCGAAGCTCCTTGGGGAGCTGCGAGAGGCGCTGAGCGATCTCGGGATCCTCTTGGGCTCGGGCCTCGGCCTCGCGGGCCAGCACCCGCAGGAGGGGAAGCAGCAGCGCCGCATCGCGCGCCGCGTAGGTGAGCTGGGTATCGCGGAGGGGGCGCAGCATCCAGTTGCTGTCCTGCTCCTCCTTGGGGATATCGATGCCGAGCTTGAGCTTGGCCATGGTCTTGAGCCCGGGCTGGGGATAGCCCAAGGTGCGGGCCAGCAGCATCGTGTCCATGACGGAGACGGGCTCGACGTCATAGAGGCGCTTGAACACCACGCCGTCGCCGCTCCAGTCGTGGGCGATCCAGGGCATGGCGGCCATCTTCTCCAGCCAGGGTTTGAGATCATCGCCCAGGGGCAATGGATCGATGAGCCAGGCCTGATCGTGGGTGGCCACCTGGATAAGGGCCATGACGCAGTGGTGGATGCCGGTGAGGCTGCATTCGATATCCACCGCGAGAAGCCCCTCGGCCTCCCAGATGGGCCACGCCTCTTCGAGCTGCTCGGGGCGCTCGATGTAGGTGACGGGCAGGTCGAAGGATTCAGGCGACATCCCTTTTACTATCGCATCCTCCGCCCGAATCCCGCTGGGCCCAGTACCCTGGAGGCTGAAGGAGCCCCTCGGCCTTGGATAAGAAGCTCTTTTGGACGACGTTCATCACGGTCTTTCTCGCGGAGCTTGGGGATAAGACCCAGCTGGCCGCCATGACCGCCTCAGCCAAGAGCGGCGCCTTGCTCACCGTGTTTCTCGCCGCCAGCGCGGCCCTCGTCTGCGCCACTGCAATGGGTGTCGCCGTGGGCGGGGCGCTGTTCCGAGTGGTGCCCGAGCACCTGCTCAAGTGGGTGGCGGGGGTGGCCTTCATCCTGGTGGGGCTTTGGGTGCTGGTGAAGGGATGAGCCAAGACCTCGTCTTCTATGACGGCTCCTGCGGGCTTTGCCATGGCACCGTGCTCTTCTTGTTGAAGCGGGATGGGGATGGCAGCCGCTTCCTCTTCGCGCCTCTTCAGGGGGAAACCTTTCTGCAGCGCGTGGATGAAGCCCAGCGCCGAGATCTGCCGGATAGCGTCATCGTGCTCCGGGTGGAGGGCGGTCTCCTTCAGAAAAGCGAGGGTGTCATCCACCTGCTGAAGCGACTGGGCGGCGGGTGGTCGATGCTCGCAAAGGCCATGGCCCTTCTTCCCCGCGGTCTACGGGACTGGGGCTACGACCGAGTGGCCTCGGTACGCAAACGCCTCTTCAAAAAACCGGAAGGGGCCTGCCCCCTGGTGCCGCCGGGGCTTCGCACCCGGTTCCGAAACTAAAAATTCACAAATATTAACTCTCCTTCACAATCGCTGGGCGGACCCTAGGTTCATCCCATTCATGTCGAGATTGCTCTCGCAGGTCGCGAGGAGATCTCTTTTTAGAGGCTGTTCATGACTCGTCGTTCACTACTGCTTATTGCGGCCACCGTTGCGGCCGTGGCCCAACAGGCCCCCGCTCCTTCGGCCACGGTGCAGGTCACCGCCACCCGCTTTCCCGAAGAAGCGGCCAAAGTCCCCGCATCCGTCACCGTCATCACAGGTGAAGAGCTCCGCGACCGCGGCGCTACGGATCTTCGCACCGCCCTTTCCCTCACTGCCGGCATCCACATCGCGCCGGGCGCGGACGGGGGACCCGCTGCGAGCGTGCCTGAGATGTGGGGTCTCCGCGAAGCCGATGCCTTCCTGCTGGTGGTGGACGGCGTGCCATGGGGTGGCACCTTCAACCCTGCTTTGAGCACCCTTGATCTGGAGAACGTGGAGCGCATCGAAATCCAGCGCGGCTCCGCCCCCGTCATGTACGGCGCCACCTCCTTTGTGGGCGTCATCCACGTCATTCACAAGCTGCCTGCGGATGCCACGGGCAGCGCCCGCGCCTGGATCGGAAACCACGGTAGCGGTGGTGCCTCCGCCACAATGAAACTGCCCTCCTGGGCGGGCTTCGCGTCGAGCCTCACGGTCGAAGGCGCCAAGCAAGGTTATGCGGATCCTGGTACGGAGTATCAGCGCGGCGCCTTGAACTGGCGCAACCTCGCCACCCTCGGATCGGGCCTGCTGCGCTTCGATGTGAACGGCGCCTGGGTGAATCAGAAGCCCGGTAGCCCGGTGCCTCGCGTGGGTCAAGGTCTGGCCACGGACATTCCCCTCGATGCCAACCACAACATGGCGGACGCCTACATGCATGATCGCCGCGTGGGCGTGACCCTGGGCTACGACCACACCTTCGGGGCGACAACCTGGAGCACCACGCTCGCCTACAACGAAAACGTGCAGAACTACCTGCGTGGGTTCCTCGTCGATGACACGACGGATTCCCCCAACGCTCACGGCTTCCGCGCCGCCACGCACACCTCCGAGCTCTTCCTCGATTCCCATCTCGCATGGTCTGGTAACAAGGAGTGGAAGGTCGTCGTCGGCATGGATCACATGCAGGGTCAAGGCACGGGCCGGGGCGGCGATTTCGACTACGACATCGATCTCGATGGCGGCCACGCGCCTCAACCTTCCGAGCTGCCCAATCAGGCCGATGTGCGCATCGATGACCATCGTGCCTTCAGCGGCCTCTACGCCTTCGCAGAGTTCGAACCGGTGGAAGGTTGGGTCCTGGAAGGCGGTCTTCGCCTCAATCACACGGAAGAGACCCGACGCGCGTGGACCTGGGATTTCGCCAGCGGCGACGGCGAGGGCGGCTCCGACCGCAAGACCTTCAACAAGCTCAGCGGAAGTCTCGGCCTCACCTGGACCTTCTTTAAGTCCGGGCGGGACCGCCTCGCGCTGTTTGCGGATTACCGCAACACCTTCAAGCCGGCCGCCATCGACTTCGGTTTGGACTCCTCCGAGCAGATCCTCGCCCCGGAGACCGCGCAGAGCTACGAATTGGGATTCAAAGGACAGTTCCTCGACGGTCGCCTAAGCGCGGAGGTGGCGGCCTTCCGCATGCTCATGAACAACCTGGTGGTGAGCAATAGTGTGAGTGGCTCGCCGGTGCTCGCCAATGCGGGCGAAGAGCGCTTTCAAGGCATCGAAGCGAGCCTCGCGGCCAAGTTGGCTTCGGATCTGAGCCTTCGCGCGGCCTATAGCAACCACGACAGCCGCTTCACCAATTCGGTGCAGGACTTCGACGGCACCCCCACTCAGCTCGCGGGCAAGCGACTGGAGATGACGCCCTACCACCTGGCGGGGGTTGGCCTCATCTACGCTCCGAAGACAGGTTTTGTCGGAACGTTGGAAGGCAACTACAACGGCTGGGTATATCTCACCAAGCGCAACACCGTGGTGAGCGGCGGCTACAGCACCCTCGCCGCCAGTGCCGGATGGCGCTTCCCCGGCTGGGAGCTGCGTATTAGCGGTACCAACCTCACCGATAAGCGCGTGCCGGTCACGGAGAGTGAATTGGGCGAAGGCCAGTACTACCGTCTGCCCGCCCGGCAAGTGAACGCGTCCGTTCGTTTCACCTTCTAACATTTCGCAGACGTCCAGGTCCCCGTCGCCTCGCGGCACGGGGACCTTCGCTTACCTTGAAGGCATGGAACCGAAATCCGCCGAGCTCTCCCGCTCCATCCTCAGCGTCACCATCCTGCCGGAGGATCTGAATCAGTACGGCTCCCTCTTCGGGGGGCGTTTGCTCGCGTGGATCGACCGAGTGGCGTCCATCTGCGCCACGCGCCACTGCCGCGGCAATGCTGTGACGGTGGCTCTGGAGGCCATGGCCTTCGAGGTGGCCGTCAAGCAGGGGGACATCCTCATCCTCACCGCCGAGCTGGAGAAGGTGGGCCGAAGCTCCATGCAGATCCGCGTGACGGCGTTGCGGGAGGATCCCAACACCGGCGAAGGCAAGCGCGTCTGCGCCCCTCTGCTCACCTTTGTCGCCCTCGACCGGGATGGGAAGTCGACCGCAGTATCGCCTCTACCAGCGTGCTAACTGGAATTGCACGGCGCCGAGCAAGGCCACCGGCGTGGTCACCGCGCGGAGGATGCTGGGGCCCAGCGACACTGGTTGCCAACCAGCCTTCGTGAGGGCTGAGAATTCCTCGTCGGAGATGCCGCCTTCGGGCCCGGACGTGAAGGCGAGGGGGCTCCGCTGCAATTCGGGATTGTGTTCCCCCGTGGCAAGCTCATAGGCCACCCATTTCTGAGTGGTTTGAACTTTCAGCAGCGCATCGAAGGGATGAGGCTCCTCAAGCTGGGGCATGCGGTTGCGATGACTTTGTTCGCAGGCGGAGAGGATCAGCCGTTCCCAGCGCTCGCGCTTGGCGGCGGTTTTCCGGGCATCGTATTCGCTGCGGGCATAGATCACGGGGATGATTCGAGTGATGCCAAGCTCCACCAGCGGCGGAATCCAGTCGTCCCAAAGGCTCAACTGAGCCGTGAGAGGGAGCCAACCCTCCAGTGGGATGGGAGCTTCACGCTCTTCCTGGAGAAGGGCGACAAGCCGGGCCTCGGCGCGATCCCGATCCAGCAGCGCGAGATCGGCCTTCCACACCCCCGCAGGCAGCACGAGTTCAAGGGCATTACCAGGCCGCAGGCGCAGCGCCTTGAGATGGCGCGTCGCCTCGGCGTTGAGACGCACAACAGAGCCCTCCGTCACGGGCCCGGTGTGATCGAGGAGGAAGAAGCGCGGCAGGCTCATCGGGTGGCGCGGAGGAGGGGGGTTGCGAGGGATTCGCGAATGGAGGGGAGGATGTTGCGGATCAGATTGAGGCGCGCGCGCAGGGCCTGTGTGCGGCGGAGGAGATCGAGTCGGGCTTCCGTGGGAAGCGTTCCCTGGCGACTGATGCTATCGAGATCAGAGATAATATCGAGCTGCTCCACGAGCCGGTCCTGCAGCCCCTTGAGCATGCGCACCGATTCATAGGCGTCGGCCAGCTGAGCCATCCGCTCGGGATAGGTGTGGAGCGCGACTTGGCTGGAGAGGGTCATGGACCAGGCGGACTCGCGAAGGGATGCAATGTGAAGGCTGATGCGGTTGTCCAAGAGGCCATGAGAGGCGCGCAGCTGAGCAATGAGCGTAGCGAGCTGCCTATCGAGGCCGTCGATGCTCTTGGACTCGAGATCGACTTCCGCGAGGTTCGTCTTCAGCTCCTCCTCGATGGCCGTCAGCTGGATGCGCGAAAGGGCGGATTGCCGGCGGTGATCCCGCCATTGGTCTAATCCCAGGGCCAGGAGCAGACCGACGGTCGTGGCAAGGACCTGGACAATGAAGCCTGGGAGATGATGACGAGCGTGGTCTTTGATCACGTCTCCATCCTAACTTGTCGGGCCCCGTACACTGGTAGATCGGAGGCCCGATGCTGGAATCCCTGCTGCACGCCGCGCCCGCTTGGGCCTGGATCGGGTTCCACGCGTTCATCTTCATCATGCTGGCCCTGGATCTTGGGATCTTCAATCGCCAGGCCCACGCACCGACTGTGCGGGAAGCTGCCCTATGGAGCGGGGTATGGATTGCTCTCGCCCTCCTCTTCAATGGCGCCGTGTGGAAGGGACTGGGCAGCCAGAAGGGGTTGGAGTTCCTCACGGGTTACCTGCTGGAGAAGAGCCTCAGCATCGACAACCTCTTCGTCTTCGTGCTCCTGTTCGCCGCCTTCCAAGTGGAGCTGCGTCATCAGCATCGGGTGCTCTTTTGGGGCGTGCTCGGCGCCCTCTTCATGCGGGCGACGATGATCCTTGCGGGCACGGCCCTCCTCAACCGCTTTCATTGGATGATGTGGGTCTTCGGCGGTTTTCTCATCTTCACCGGCTTGAAGATGTTCCGGCAGGAAGAGGTGAAGTCCGATCCGACCGAGAACCCGCTCGTGCGCCTCTTCAAGCGGCTCGTCCCCTACGATCCGAACGGGGGTCACACGCGTCTGATCTCCGTGCGCAACCGCAAGCGCTATGCCACACCCATGCTGCTCGTGCTTTTGAGCGTGGAGGTGACGGACCTCGTCTTTGCCGTGGATAGCATCCCCGCGGTGCTCGCTGTCACACGGGATCCCTTCGTCGTCTACACCTCCAATATCTTCGCGATCCTCGGTCTGCGCAGCCTCTACTTCCTGCTGGCCAAAATGATGGACCGCTTCCACCACCTGCAGACAGGGTTGGCCGTGATCCTCACTTTTGTCGGAGTGAAGATGTTGGCGGCGGATGCTCTCAAGTCCCACTGGCATCTTTCCGAACGGAGTCTCACCGTCACGAGCCTCATCTTTATCGCGGCGGTGCTGGCAGGCAGTGTGATCGCGAGTCTGGCGCGTCCTGAGGAGGAGGCATGACCATGGAGGTGTGGCATTATGGCCTGGAGGCTGCGCCGGCCAAGGGCCCGACGGTGGTGACGCTCGGCAACTTCGATGGGGTGCATGCGGGGCATAAGGAGGTACTCGCCGGAGCCGCAGCCCGAGCAAGGGCCCGAGGCGTGCGGTCGGCGGTGGTGACCTTCGATCCCCACCCGAGCGTGGTGGTCTCCCCCGAACGCAAGCCGCTCTTACTAATGACCCTGGCCCAGCGTCTCGACGCTTTCGCGGAATGCGGGATGGATCTGGCGTGGGTGATTCCCTTTTCCCGCCCCTTTTCGGAGCTGGCCCCCGAGGCCTTTTTGGCGGGGCTCCACCGCGCGCTGAGCCCGGTGGAATTGCATGTCGGCACGGCTTTCTGCTTCGGGCGCGACCGGGCTGGAGACCTAGGCGTGTTGAAGACTTGGGGCCAAGGTGTCGCCTGCGAGGTGCAGGGCCACGCGCTGCGCGCACCCGATGGCGGACATCTGAGCTCAAGCCGCATCCGCTCCGCCCTCAGCGAAGGCCGCGTGGATGAGGCAGCTCAATTGCTAGGTCATGCCTTCCAGCTCACCGGCACCGTGGTGGAAGGCGATCGTCGCGGTCGCCACTTGGGATTCCCCACGGCCAACCTCCAGTGGGAGCAGGAACAACTGCCGGGCTCCGGGGTCTATGTCACCGAGGTGCACAGTTCGCATTGGGAGGGCCCGCGAGTGGGAATGACCAACGTTGGGGAGAAGCCGACCTTTGCGGGGCGAAAGCTGACGGTGGAGACGTTTCTTCCCGCCTATGAAGGCGATTTGTACGGGTCGCGTCTGACCCTCGGATTCCTGCATCGCATTCGAGGCGAACAGCGTTTTGACGGTGCGGAAAGCCTGAGGCAGCAAATCGTCAAGGATGTGGCCGAAGGTGAAGTGTGGTGGAAGTCTAACCGGAGCTGATGTCAGCCTTAGCCCACAGGGGGTCCCATGCGACGACTGCTGTTGATTCTGCTTGCACCTGCGCTCTGGGCTCAAACGCCGGCCCCGATCGATGCGGCGGCTGCGGCCAAGCGGGCGGATATCCAAAAGATCTTCGCCATTGCAAAGGTCGGTGAAGTCGCTGTGCGGGCGATGGAGCAATCCCTTCCTGCTCTAAAAGAAGCCTCGCCTCAGGTGCCCGAGGTGTTTTGGACGGCCTTCATGGCCGAGTTCACGCCCAAGCGGATGGAAGACCTGGTGCTTCCCATCTATGAGGAAGTCCTCACGATGGAGGAGGTGAAGGCCTATCTCGCCTATCTTTCGACACCGGCTGGGGCATCGATGGTGAGAAAGCAGCCGCTCATTCTTCAACGCTCCATGGATGCGGGACAGAAGCTTGGAGCGGAGGTGGGGCGGAAGGTGGTGGAGCGTCTTCAGGCGGAAGGAAAACTGTGAACCTTCGACTCGCACAGGTGCGCCTTGGCAAGGTGCAGACGGTGGACGGCCTGAGGAGTGCCATCTTCAAGCAGCCTGTGGAAGGGCCCGTTCAGGTCACAGCTCTCGGGTTGGAAGGCGATCAAGTCGCGGACAAGAAGAACCATGGCGGCCCGGATCAGGCGCTGCTGGGGCTGCCCTCCATTCACTACGCCAACTGGAAAGAAGAGGGTCACGCGTTTGAAGTAGGCTCCTTTGGCGAAAACTTCCTGATGGATGGTTTCGCGGAGGATGAGGTCTGCATCGGCGATGTCTTTCGCGTCGGCGAGGTGGAAGTTCAGGTCGCCCATCCCCGCGTGCCCTGCGGCACCCTGGCCAAGCGCCTGAAGGTGCCCGTGCTCCAGCGGGTGTGGGAGACCGCCCGCGGAGGGTTTTATCTGCGCGTACTCAAGACCGGCCTCGTGCACCCCGGCGATCCCGTGACGCGCTTGGCGCATCTCCACCCGGAGTGGACCGTGCGCCGCGCTTTGCAGGTGCAGTGGAAGGTGAGGGAGCGGTCAAAGGAGGCCCTTGAACTGGCGGCCCTCCCCGAACTCAGCGCCCATTGGCGTGAGCGCCTCCCCCGGCAGGCGCGCGGAGAGGGATAAGGGGCCGTGCGCCTCTTTTACGCGTTGGATCCGCCCCAGGCCTTGAAAGAGGAGTGGCAGGCCTGGCGGCGCCGACGGGATGAGCCTCTGAGATGGTCGCGTCCCGAGGGCATTCACCTTACCCTCGCGTTCGTTGGAGACGTTGACCCGACGGGCTGTAGCGCGCTGCAGCGGGTCGGGGGTGAGGTGGCTTCGCGCCATAGGGCCTTCCCATTGTGCACGACCGAGCTGGACGGATTTCCCTCCGCGCGGAAGGCTCGCGTGCTGTGGCTGGGGCTGAGATCGGAACCCCTGCTGACTCACCTTGCGATGGACCTTCGACAGTGCCTGGGCCGTTGCGACTTGCCATTTGATACCAAGCCCTTCGCCCCTCATTTGACGCTCGCGCGGTGTCACGGTGTGGATGTAGAAGCATGGGATGCGCCGCCCGCGAGGACTTGGCAGGCCTCCTCCCTCCACCTGATGGAGAGTGTGGGGGAGGGGCGCTATCGCACCCTCGCGGAGTGGATGCTGGGCCCCTAGCGCGCGTCGTGGAGTACCATAGGCACCTCGTCCCCTCATGAATGTCCCCGCCGAGCTTGCCTTGGAGCGCCCATGCGTTTTTTCTCGATGATGTGCGCGGCCGCGTTGATGGCCCAACCCCTGAGCGCCCAATCTGCGCCCCAAGGACCTGGGCTCTCCTGGGGGCTCTCCCTCATGACCGGCTACGGGCTCGGAGATCTGAACCGCGACCTTCATAGCCGCGCCGGCTACGGCCTTCATTTCGATTATCAAATCCCCATCTCCAGGTTCGTCGATCTGCGTCCAGGTTTCGAATGGATGGGCTACCGCATGAGCACCCATAACGAGGCAGCTGCGAAGGTGTCCCAGGCCTTCGGCACCAACTACCAGGACACCCGCACCCTCTTCCGCACCTATCGCGCTGCGGTGGACGGCCTCTTCTATTTTCGCGAGAGCAAGGAGGGTGTCTTTGTGAGCCTGGGCCTCGGCGCTCAACGCAGCGACACCCAGCTGCAGGACATCGCACGGGATGCCAACGCAGATCGTTTCCCCCTTCTGGATGTGCGCGCACGCCGTAGCGGGTTCTGGGCCGGCGCAGGCGTGGGATACCAGATGGAGCGGGGGAATTTTGAAGTGCGGGTCTCCCGCGCACCTTACGCCTTCACCTCCGACCGCGTGATGGTCGATCCCGCTCAAGTGACCGCCTTCCAAGAGCGCCAGGGATGGGCTGTGCACGTGCTGCTGGGTGTGCGGACGTCGTTCGAGCGTTGGTAGGCGAGAGCCTCATCTCAAAGGATCCCGCTTTGTCACGGTGGGCCCGTCCGTTTCCAAAACCAGGCGTCTAAACGGAGGCATACGATGACACGAGTCCGCGTGGCAGGCTTCACCCTCTCGCTCGATGGATACGGAGCGGGGCCGAATCAAGACATCGACCATCCGCTCGGCATTGGCGGGACGGAGCTGCACCAGTGGCTCCTCCCAACCCGCACGTTTCAACGGGCCTCGTTTGGCAAGGACGGTACGACTGGAGTCGACGATGATTTCGCGGCCCGCGGTTTTCAGAATGTCGGAGCCTGGATCCTTGGGAGGAACATGTTCGGACCCATTCGTGGAGACTGGGCGGACACCGATTGGAAAGGCTGGTGGGGAGAGAATCCGCCGTACCACGTTCCCGTCTTTATCTTGACCCACCATGCTCGTCCCTCTATTGAAATGGAAGGCGGCACGACATTCCACTTCATTACTGGGGGTATTCACGAGGCGCTCGATCGTGCGCGCGAGGCCGCTGCGGGGATGGACGTGCGGATCGGCGGCGGGCCAGACACCATCCGGCAGTATCTTCGCGAGGGACTCGTTGATGAGCTGCACATTGCGATCGCCCCGGTCCTGCTCGGCCGAGGAGAAGCACTGTTCGAGGGGATTGACTTGCGAGCCCTAGGATACGAATGCGTTAAATCTGTAGCGTCAGAGAAAGCCACGCATGTCGTCCTACGACGGCAAGGGCACACGGGTGCCTAACCTTCTTGAAGATTACTCCCCTGACGGGGCACTGCCTGAACACGACCGTTAGGCAGTATTGATAACGTAATGGTCTACGCTAGGAATTGACGGAGCGTCCTATGAAGCAAAATGAGCTGCTGAGTGTGACTTCGATCGTTTCTGTGTTCCTGCTTGCCTTGCATATTTCGCAGGACATCGCATTTGGGTTTGATCGCGCGGGGCTCAACCATCTGGTTGGGGTCGCGATCTTGCTCGTCCTTTTATGCGGTTCCACTCTTCTTCGAGAACGCACCTTGGGTAAGGTCATCATGCTGCTCGGCGGCCTCATGGCCGCCGGGATGCTGCCTCTGCACATGCGGAATGGTTTGAAGCCAGAGTTTCTCGAGAAGAGTGGGGCCCTGCTGTTTATCTGTGATCTCTATGTTCTTGGCGTGATCGGCGCATTTTCGACGATTCTCGCGATCCAAGCCTTACGTGCTCCGCGGGTTGCCTCGTCGTGAAGCAGCCGCACCCTGCCAACCCCGGAGCCCACCCACTATGAAAGCCGGGTGGACGGGGATGGGCAGGGTCGGGAGGAAGGCGCCATTGCGACGCTCGTGAATAGCCAGGTGTGGCAGCAGGCGGAAAGGCGCACGTAAGAACAGGGCCTCCGATAGGAGCCACGCATCGCCATCTCACTGAATGATGACGGTGCGTGGCACGCCTAGGTGGAAGGCATGATGAGGACCATCCAGGTGAATAGCCTGAAATAGGCGCTCACCCAGCGGCCAGTGCCAGGAAGCGATCCATGAGCAGCGCTCGGGGAGAGCGCGGATGAAAGCGCAGGATCATACCTGCCTGCTCAGGCGTACGACCGCCCTTGCGCTGATTGCAAGTGAAGCAGGCTGCCACGAGATTGTTCCAAGTGGTGGGTCCGCCCTGGCAACGGGGCCGCACGTGGTCCACCGTAGCGGCGCGATGACCGCAGTAGGCGCAGGTGTGGCGGTCGCGGCGCAGCACACCGCGGTAGCCGCCGAGCTGAAGCAGCCGAGCCTCGGGCAGGGCTTTTGCGCCGGGGTAGAGCACGCAGGTCACGTCCTGGGTGAAGGCGGAGAGGCCCAGCCGCGCGAAGGTAGTGAGATCCAACACCTGGGCGCGGCCCGTGACGACGGCCCGCAGCGCGTGACGGCGAGAGAGCTCCTGCAGCGGGATGAAGTTCTGATCCACCGCGATGACGGGAGAACGGCAGTGGGTTGAAGGGGACATAAGGGCTCCTTAGGAAGGGGCCCTCAAGGAGCCCCTAGGTGGGTTTGGGAAGGCTGCCTAGGCTGCGAAGCAGCTCGGGCTGGCCCATGACGAGGGTGAGATTGGGGATCGCGGACGCGATCTCCTTGAAGGCTTCGAGCTCCTTCAAACGCAGCAGCGAGGGATTGCGATCCAGCATCTGCGCGGTGTTGGCCAGCGAACGCGTAGCGGCCACCTCTTCGCGGCGGAGGATGACTTGGGCCGCAGCTTTCTTCTCCGCTTCCATGACCTGGTTGAGGAGCTGTTTCATCTCGCCGGGAAGGATGAGGTCCTTTACATCGAGATTCAGCACTTCCGCCCCCCAGGCCTCGGCGCGCTCACGCAGAGCCTCGGCCATGGGGGTGACGGCCTCAGAGTGGCGCTCCAGCATCTGATCCAAGGTCAGTTCCGCCACAAAGTGACGAACGGACATCTGAGCTTCCACATAGAGCGCATCGCGGAGGCTCGCGACCGTCTGCACCGCCTTCACGGGATCCGCGATGCGGTACTTCACGACGAGGTTGAGCCGAAGCGTCACTTTGTCGCGGGTCATGAGTTCCTGGCCGAGGATCTGAACTTCCTGCTCGCGCAGATCCACTTTCACGACATCGATCTTGCGGTTCAGCGCACTGTAGGCCGCGCGACCCTCAGCGAGGACCTCGCGCAATACGCCGTCCACGTGAACGAGGGCGCGCTCGTAGGGGAGGGCCATCACCACCTGGAGCTGGCTGGATGATAGCCACCCCCAGAAAGCCTCGGGGACGAGGGGACGGAGGGGCTGCAGATCCACTACTTCGAGGGTGGTGCGGCCCGCCATCTGCCAGAGCAGGTAGCGACCCGGCTGAAGGACGCCCTTGGGTAGACCGTCGAGACGGAGGAGACCGAGGTGCCCGTCGGGCACGAAGGCCTCTTCCGCCATGGCGTTCGGCGCCACAGCTTTGAGCTCAGGAGCGAAAGGGCTCCACATGGTGTCGCGACTGAAGAGCGCAAGCTCGATCTGAGAGAGGCCGCCGAAGATGCGGTGGCGTCCCGGCTCGAGCCAACGGGAAAGTCGTCCGTTGCGGGTGAGCAATCCGCGCTGGTGATCGGGAATGACATATCGGTAGAACATGAGGTTCCTTGGAAGAACGCCCAGACCGCCACCCAGAAAGGGGAGCAGCGGAACCCTCGGCGGGAAGGCGATGCCGCGCCGTGCACGTTCCACGGCGGTGGGTATCGTCTCCACACCCCTTCAAAGGGCGAAGGTTGAGGACTGCAAAGCCGCCACCCTTTTGCGGTTGGACGAATCCATCAGCGGGGGCTTAGGCCTAGGCGAAGTTGGTTAGAAAGCTCCTTTCGGAGCGGTGCAAACCCATTGCACGGCTTCATAGGCCGTTGGGGATTCGAACCCCGTGGTGAGGGACACTGCGCGGTCCATCAGGCGGGAGAGCTACCCCTGGGTCGAAACGCGGGACGGTGAACGCCGACCGAAGGCGATCGCCTTCGGGGCTCTGCCGCTGCACTGGCCAGGCCTCTCTCCTGGCGCGCCATCAAGACTTCGATGGCGCGCGAGCTCAATAGTTCTGAAGAAGGGTCATCCCTTCACGCAGAGCACCTGCTTCAGCTGAAACTTCACTTCGACGAGATCCGCCTGGTGGGCGATGACCTGATCGATGTCCTTGTAGGCGGCGGGCGCCTCATCCAAGACACCGCCATCCTTGCGGCATTCGACGCCCATGGTCTGGGCTTCGAGGTCGCGCAGATTCAGCTTCTTCTTGGCCTGGGTGCGGCTCATGCGGCGTCCTGCGCCGTGGGAGGCGCTTTCGAAGGACTCGGGGTTACCGAGGCCCTGGACGATGTACGAGCGCGTGCCCATGGAGCCGGGGATGATGCCCCAATCGCCGCGCCCAGCGCGGATGGCGCCCTTGCGCGTGACAAGCACGTCCTCGCCGAAGTGCACTTCCTCCGACACGTAGTTGTGGTGGCAGAGGATGGGCGCATCGAAACGGATCGCAGGGAAGAAGTCCACCAGCACGTCCTTCAGGAGGGAGAGCATGGCTTCGCGGTTGGCGAAGGCGTAGTTCTGCGCCCAGAAGAGGTCGTGGCGGTAGGCCTTCATCTCCGGCGTGCCCTTGAGGAACACAGCTAAATCGCGATCGGGCAGCGACTGGTTGTGCAGCAGCTTCCGGGCTTTGGCGATGTGGATCTCCGCCAAGGTCTTGCCGATGTTGCGTGAGCCCGAATGGAGCATGAGCCACACGCCTCCGGCCTGATCCAGGCACAGCTCGATGAAGTGGTTGCCTCCGCCCAAGGAGCCGCACTGCTTCAGGGCCTTGGACTTTAGATCCTGCACCTCGGGCGCAAGATCATCGAAGGTCTTCCACAGCGCGAGCTTCTCGGCGAAGGCCGTGGCGTCGCGGTGCTGGGAGAAGCCCACGGGCACGGCTGCCTCAAAAGCCGAACGGAGCTGCCGCAGGGAATCGGGCAAGTCGTTCGCCGTGAGGTTGGTCTTCAGGGCGGCCATGCCGCAGCCGATATCGACACCCACCGCGGCGGGCGCGACAGCGTCCTTCATGGCGATGACGCTGCCGACGGTGGCGCCCTTGCCCAAATGGACGTCGGGCATCACGGCCACGTGCTTGAAGACCCAAGGCAGCGCGGCGATGCGCTTGAGCTGGTCGAGGGCGCCGGATTCCACGTCATGGATGGGCGACCAAAGGTGGATGGGGACCGACTGGCCCCGCAGGACGGAGATGGCCATGGGGCCTCCTTTCGTGAAGATGCGCAAGATGCGCGGGGAATGAAATGGTGCGGAAGGTGAGATTCGAACTCACACATGCGAGTTTCTGAGACTCGTGCGTCTGCCAGTTGCGCCACATCCGCTTGGTCGGGGCTAGGGCTCGTTTCGAGGTGATGGCCCGTCGCAGCAACTGCCACGACATGGCCCCGTGAAGCTTGGTGGAACGGGCCTGGGTCCGCGAGGCCGGTGCGGCGCGTCATGATTTCGGCGCCGCTGCCGGAGGTGCAGAGATCCAGGTCCCGTCCCGTGGGGGAAAAACAAAAACGGGTACTGCTATGCGGTTGTCAATGAGAGGGGCCCGCCTCGGCCAAAGCCGCGCGGGGAATGGGATCCCAGGAGAAGACGGAAAGGCCACAGGCCTTCAGTCCAGAATCAGAGGCGGTGGGTGTTGGCCCGGCGCCCCTTGTCTCTGGGGCCCGCCTCAGTGGGTGGTAGTCGACCTTTGAAAGCCGAGATCCGCGTGGGAACCTTCGCCGGCTTCTGGAATCGCGGCATTCCGCCCGGCGCGTTGCAGCATCGCGTCGAGCAAGGTGCTCGCGGGCTGCAGGCTCAGGGTGGAATAGCGGTTCACGAAAAGCTCCATGTCGAAGGCGGGTTCAACCCGCGGAAGGTGAGTTCGAGAGTCTGCAGGAGTGTGCTGAGGACTGTCAATGGGAAATGATTCACCACCATGACGAGAAGGCCGCAAGAAACGGATGATCCGCCCTTGCTGCCTTCTTGTCGCGAGGATGAGTTTCGTTAATCGTGCTCGCCGGTGCTGACGAGCTTTCCATCGATGACCGTGCCGGTGCAGTGGGTGGTCCATTCGAAGGGGTCGCCGTCGAAGCAGGCGATGTCGCCATCCTTGCCCACCTCAAGTGAACCGACCCGGTCTGCCACGCCGACGAGCCTGGCCGCATCGAGAGTGACGCTAGCGAGGGCTTCGTCGAAACTGAGTCCATTGGCGGCGGCCATCGCCGCTTCCCAGAGCACCACGCGGGTCTTCGGCACGTAGCTTTCGAATCCGCTTTGCAGCGCGAAGGGGATGCCTGCAGCCTTCAACTTCGCGGCGGTCTCGAGGGAGAGATTGTCCGTCTCGCCGTTCGCGCGAGCCATGGTGGGATGGAGGACGACGGAGACCCCTGCGGCCTTCAGCTCCTTCAACACCAGGTGAGCTTCGGATGCGCCATCCAAGAGCACAGGAATGTGGAATTCCTCTTTGAGGCGGAGCACGGCGAGGATATCCGCCGAGCGGTTTGCCGTCACGAGTAGCGGACACTCGCCTTTGAGCACCGAGACGAAAGCGTCCTTGCGAAGGTCGCGGCTGGGCTCTTTCCCCTTCTCGGCATTGGATTGCTTTTTGACATATTCCTGCGCATCCACCAACGCTTGGCGCAGCATGGCGACGGCCTTGGCGCGGGTGCCCGGGGCCTTGCCCTGCTCGGCAGAGCGCGCGTTATCGCCCAAGGTGGAAGCGAGCATCGCCTCAGGTTTGATGAGGGCCTGATCCACGGTGTCGCCCACCGTCTTCACGACGAGAGTATGGCCCGCCACGAGGGTTCCGGGGCCGTGCCCGGTATGCGCGGTGGTGACGCCGTGGTCGCGCAGCCACGCAAGCAGGGGATCCCGCGCGTTGTAGCCGTCGATGGCGCGAAGCTCAGGCTGCATGGGCGCACTGCGCTCCACCTGTTCTTGATCGTGAGGCTGATTCAGTAACCCTGAAAAACCTACGGTGGCATGGGCATCCACGAGACCTGGCGTAGCGACCTTCACGCGGCGGACGGTGACTCCATTGGGAACCTTCACCGAGGACGCCGCTCCCACGGCCTTGATCTTTCCGTTTTCGACAAGGACGACGCCATCCTTGATGGGCGTGCCGTGCATGGTGTGGAGAAGATCCGCGCGGACCGCGAAGGATTGCGCCACCGCGGCGCCTGAGGCGAGGAGAAAGAGTAGGGCCGAACGCATTACAGTTCCTCCGCTTCGAGGGCGAGCAGGCCCGTGGGATCTTCGCTATCGTGACTGGCGCCCAGTCCGCCGGTCGCGTATTTGCGCTGCTCAGGTTTGGCGCGATCGAAGACCTTCTTGCCTTCCACCCAGGTCTCCTCCACGTGGGTGTAGACGCTGAAGGGGTCGCCGGACATCACAAGAAAATCCGCATCCTTGCCCGGCTTCAGGCTGCCGACGCGGTCTTCCAGCCCGAGGATCTTCGCGTTGTTGAGGGTCATTGCTTTGAGGGCGCCTTCCCGGCTCATTCCCGCGCGCACCGCGAGCGCGCCCGAGCGCAGGAACCAGCGGGAATCGGTGACGCCATCATCCGTGTGGAAGCCCACGAGCACGCCCTTGCGCTCCAGCACGCCACCGGTGGTAAGCCGTGCGTCCTTGGCCTCCAGTTTTCCACCGGGACTGTCGAGAACGATGACGCTGCAGGGCGCGCCACTCTTGGCAATCTCATCGGCCACCATCCACCCATCGGAGAGATGATGGAGGACGACCTTGAATCCGAATTCCTTTTGGAGGCGAAGTACAGTGAGGATGTCGTCGTGGCGGTGGGTGTGATGATGCACGACGCGCTTGCCTTCGAGCACTTCTCCAAGAATCTCCATGCCGAGGTTGCGTTCGGGTAACTTGCTCGCATCGCCGTTCGCAGCTTTGACCTTCTTCATGTACTCCTGCGCCTTCACGAACTGCTCGCGCACGAGGGCGGCGCTCTTGGCGCGGGTGCCGGGGAATCCGCCGGGGCCGTTGCTCCGCCGAGGGTTGGTCCCGTTGGCCATCTTGAGGCCACCGAGATAGCCGCCTCCCAGCTTGCCCACGGCCAAGGCATCCACGGTGTCGCCTTCGCGGAGTTTGAGATAGATGGTCTGACCACTCAGGAGATGGCCCGAGCCCGGCATGATGTTGACGGTGGTGATGCCGCCGCTGCGAGCCTTCATCAGCGATGAACTGCGGAGATTCAGCGCGTCGGAGATACGCACCTCGGGCTGGATGGGCGCCGAACCATCGGCCCCTTCGGGGCTTCCGATGTGGCTATGGCTATCCACGAGGCCGGGCATCACCCACTTACCCTTGAGGTCGCGCACTTCAGCGCCTGCAGGAACGCTGGCCGCGCCTACGGAGAGAATCTTCCCTCCTTGCACCACGAGGGTGCCATCGGGAATTTCGGCGCCTTCCATGGTGAGAAGACGGACGTGAGTGAGGGCGATGGGTTTGTCCTGGGCGCAAAGCAAGGTGCCCACCAGGCCTAGAGCCAAAATGCGAAGACGGGGCATGGGGAGGATCTCCGCTCCCAGACTACGCGAGGCTCCTCTTTGAGGGGTGGTGTCCACCCCCTAACGGGCGAGGTTCGCCACGGAGGAGGGTGGTGCTCCCTTCAGGATTTCCAACCCTCCAGTACTCGGAACCGCGCACCCATCATGCCGGGCATGGTCAGCTGCAGGAGATTCTCCATGCGCTTCATGCGATCTGCAGTCGGCAACTCCATCCAGCCCTGCTCCCAATCCATGAGGGGCGCATGACTGCGGATCCATCGGCTCAGATCCACGTGGTTGAGCTCCTGCAGGCCCTCCGCGGAAAGGAGGCCTTCGAGCCGCGTGAAATCCACGTCCGCCGTGAGATCGCTTTGACCCACCTGCTCATGCCAAGCGCCATCCACGGAGTGCTGCGTGAAGCGGCGGAGATCCGAGCCCTTGGCAAGCAAGCGCGAAGCCTGATCGCCGTAATCGATGGCGAGGAAGAGCCCGTGCTGAAGCGGTGATGTGAGCTCTTTCACCACATGGGGAAGGGCCTCGCACCAGATGCTCCCGTCACCGAGCTCCAGGCCATCCGTCTGCGACTCGAACCAGGCAGTCGCTTCGCAGGCCTCGCCCGCATGCCATTCTGGACCGCCTTCCGTGAGGACCTCCTTGACCCAGCGCTGGCCGTCCCATCGCCAGGGCTGAGCGGGCAGCGCATCGAAGAGCTCGTTGCTCATCACCGCGCCGACGAAGGGGAGGACGGGTTCCGTTTCGTTCAGAAATCGCGCTTGTTTCGTAGCGAGCCACGGCGCCAGCGCTTCTTCAGCGGCGCGGCGGGCCGCCGGATTGTCATCCCTATGGACGTAGCGCAGCGCGGCGCCGAAATCGCCTTCCGCGGCTTGAAGCAGATCGCGTCCTAGCCAGCCTCGACCTGCACCAGGCTCCAACACGGTGAACAGGGAAGGACGATCCAGCCGTTCCCACGCGGCCTTAAATCGAATGGCCAGAGTCTGGCCTAAGAGCGGACCCAAATCCAAAGCGGTGTAGTAGTCCTTCCCTTCAAACCCCCAAGGTCCCTCGGCGCGGCGGTAATAGCCATGTTCGGGATGATAGAGCGCGAGGGCCATTACCTCCGCGGCAGGCAGGGGGCCGCGAGACACGTGGGCTTGGAGGATATCCTGAAGAGGAGAATTCATGATCGTGGCTCTGATGAAAAAGTAGCCCAGGCTTTGCTAGGTAGAAGACGGCGGACTTCGATCCGAGGTGAGCCGAAGTTGATCAAGAGGCAGACAGGAAAGCTAGTGGCCCGGAGGTAGTTCAACGCCTGAGCGAGGTGGGCATCTTCAAGAGCCTTCACTGCTTTCAATTCAATCAAGAACCGGCTTTCGATGATGAAATCCGGCGCGAACGTGCCCACCTCAAACCCTTGATATCGAACGAGGACTTCTTTCTTTCGCTCCATCCGTAGGCCTGCGCGCTCTAACTCAATGGCCAGCGCGTTGTCGTACACCTTCTCTAAGAATCCGGGTCCGAGTTCATTTGCCACCTTGAATGCGCAGCCAATGATCTTTTCTGAAATAGGATCGTGGTCACTCATGGATGGTGCCGTTTCGAAGAGATTCAAGCCGGTGATGAACAGAGATGAACAGTGATGGATACTGAAATGCCATCAACTTTCTCGTTTTTTCATCATCGTTTATCACCGTTCATCTCCGGTTAAGGTCTTTTATCTCCGGCCTTCAACGGCCACTTCTCCAACATCGCGGGCAGCAGCCATTGCGTCAGCAAGAGTGCGAGGGCCACGCCGCCCATGCAGGCAAGACCGAGGCCGCGCAGGCCGCGGTAGTTGCTGAAGACGAGGCCGCCGAAACCCGCGAGAGTGGTGCCCGCACATACGGCGTTGACTCGCGCCACTTTTGCAGCAGCTGCGGTGTCGAGGCGGGCGCGATGCAGCAGGTTGAAGGCGGTGTCGACACTCACACCGAGGGCGATGGGCAGGGCCATGAGGCTGAGGAAGGTGAGAGGCTCGCCGGTGGCGCCCAGCAATCCCAGCGCTCCGGCGAGACTGGCGACGAGAGGCAGCAGTGCGAAGGTAGCGAATCGCCAGGAGCGACCAAAGAGCAGCAGCATGATGGCGAGGGCGCCGAGGGTCAGCAGCACGGCGCTTTGGATGCTGTCCTTGGCGATCTGTTTCACAGTCTGGAAGAGGGGCCGTGTGCCGACGAGGCGTCCACCGGCCTCCTCGATCTTCGGTGCGAGGAGCGTCTGCTGAGCTTCGTCCAACCGCAGGGGAAGGTTCACCACCGGGGGGCTGGGTGGCAGAGGTTTTTTCGGAAAGAGAAGCGAGGAAAGGCTGTGGTTTTGCGGCTCCAGAGGTGTCGCCGCCGGAGGAAGCGCGCCTTGGAGGGCCCGCACCGGAGCGCCGGGATCCGCGAGCGATGCCGCCAGAGCCGTGAGGGGCCGCTCGAGGGCTGCGGGTTCAAGCCCTGCGATATGCGCGGCATTCAACACCTCGCGCCGCCAACTTTCACTGCCGAGTTCCAACCGCAATTCCGCCGAGGGCATCTGCCAATCCGGCACGGGAAGGCCGGCGTTGCGAAGCAAGGGCGCCATGCGATTCCACCGCGAAGGCAGCAGGTCGGGGCGATCGAGGGGGATCTGCAAAGCCAGGGGTTGAAGGCTCGCACCAAGTTGCTTGCCCAAGCGTTCCTGGAGCACGAGCGCAGGATTGCCCGCGGCCCGGAAGCGACGCAGATCCTCTTCCCAGGTCACACGCGGCGCAAGCAGGGCGGCCAAACCGAGCACCGCAAGCGCTGCCGCAGGTTTCCATCGCGCGCGTCGAGGCGTAATCGGCTGCACCTGCAGAGGTGCGAAGGCGCCCTTGCCGCGGTCCAGCCACAGGAGCATGGGCGGCATGAGGAGAAAGGTGGCGACGAGGCAGCAGAGCAGTCCGAGCCCCGTGGTTAGACCCAGATCCCTCAGGCCGGGAAAGGGACTGAAGGCCAGACTGAGAAAGGCGAAAGCGACGGCGAGGGCGCCCGCGGCCACGCCGGGCCCCGTGCTGAGCAGCGCGTCCCGCAGCGCGCGCACTTTGCCCGCGCCCATTTGCCGAGCTTCGCGGTAGCGGCTGAAGAGCAGGATGCCCACGTCGTCGCCGACACCCATGAGCACCGCGCCAAAGCCGGCCGCCATGAGGTTGAGACGACCCAGCACCCAGCCCGTGAGTCCCAGCGCCCACAGCATGCCGACGATGAGCGGCGCCATGACGAAGCCATAGCCTGCGAAGGTGCGGAAGCCTAAGTAGTAGACGAACCCGATGAGGATGAAGCTGAGGCCGAGGCTCATCAGCACTTCGCGGGTGAGATGCCGACTTTCAAAGGCCGTGATCGCGTGGGCGCCCGTCACCTGCACCGCGAAGGCGCGATGATCATCGGGTTTCAGCGCGCCCTCCGCATCGGCCAGGGAAGCTTTCGCGGGCAGCCCGCCCTCCGCGCCCTTGCCAAGCCAGGTGAGCACTCGCGCGGTTCCTCGCGCATCAGAGGTGGGAAAGCCGGCCACCAAGGGCAGGAGCACCATGTGTCCGTCTTTGGTTTCGAGGTAGCCCGTGCGCAATTTGAAGGTCAGAGATCGAACGAGGCTTTGAGCCTTTTCAAATCCTTCGGGCCCGTGAGGCGCGAGATCGCGCAGGCCGAGGGGATCGAGCCGCGCGAGTGCGGCTTGCACAGGCTCTGGCGATCCGAGTGCCCGCGCCGTGGCTTGGAGACGCCGCGTCACTTCCTTGGGATCCTTCAAGGGTTCAAGACGATCACCCAGCCAGGCGGGTGCAAAACCATAGAGGGCCTCGGTGCTTAGGCGGCCGACGGCGGCATCCCCATCGGGAATGGCGCCCACGGCCAAGAGCACAGGCCAGGGGCTAACACCCAAGGAACCCGGTACAGGCACGGGGTCTGAGAGCCGGCCCTCGGAAGCTAGGCCGTTGAGGGGCAATCCTCCACGGTCCAGCAGCCGTTCGACCACGCCTTCGGCCCAAGTCCTCCGCGCTTCGAGATCCTTCTCGTCGCCTTCCAGCACGAGCCACATGAGCTCCTGCTGGCCCACGCCCGCTTCAAGATTGGCCCGCACTTGCGGATGCTCCACCGGCAACAGACTGAGGAGATCCAGCTGGCGCTCCACACGCGTCACGCCCAAACCCAAGGCCAACGTGAGAAGGCCGATGACCATCCACAGCCCCGCGGGGCGACGCAGATGGAAGCGCAGGAGCATTCGAAGCAGGGCGGTCATAAAGAGCGGGACTAGGCTCGCAGGCAGGGCAGCCAGTAGGCGAGTGCGGGCAGCATCATCACCTGCTCCGCCGACTTGAGCCGGCTCAGCAGCGTGGGATCAGGTACCCGGACGAAGGGATGATCGGTGTTGGTAGCCAGCTTCTCAGGCGACTGCAGGGCCGTGAGAATTGTGGGCATATTCTCGTGGTAGCGGTGAGTGAGCAGTTCGGCGAAGGCCGAGGACACGCGGCTATCCCCGTCCAGCTGATCCCATTCATCCAGCACCAAACAGCTCTGATCCTTCAAAGGCTCGACGAGATCACGCACGCTGACGAAATCCTGGTTCTGCCAGGAGCGGCTATCGTAATAGGCGTTCTTCACACGCTGAGAGAGAGTGCGTACGGAGACGAAGCGGCCGGGTTTGCCCGTGCGCTCGGCGTGGGCCCGCAGGGCCGCGCAGGCCAAGGTGGTCTTGCCGCTCTGCGCCGCGCCGTGGATCCACCACAGTTCCCACCCACCGCGGAACTTGTATCGCCCGGTTTGGGACCAGTGCATGAGCTCTTCAGCACCCAAAGGACGGGTGCCGTGGGTGAGGCTTTTCCGCGAGGCGGTGAGTACGCGCTCCAGCCGGTCGCGTTCGGGGATCTCCAGCGTGTTTTTCGGGTCGCCTTCCAGCAGCGCGCCAAAGGCCTCCATCTGGCTGACGGCTTCGCCCTGCAGCTTTTGATTGCCTTCCCAGCCCTTCCACCATTTCCAGATCGCTGTGAAATCCGCGTCACGATAGCGCGCAGGAAGGGCGAGCGCATCCGGCGCCGCACCGACATCGATGGTGCAGGGACAGGGGCGAACGGGTTTCTGCGGATCGGGGTCCTTCAGGATGCCGCGCCCTTTGCAATCGGGGCAATCGGGGCGGGCTCTCAATTGTGGTCCCCACGGAGGAACTGCCCCAGCACTTCGCGGCGCCGTTCGCGGATCTTGGCGAAGGCCCGCTCTTCCAGCTGCCGCACGCGCTCGCGGCTGATGGGCGGATCAAAGCTGCGGCCGATCTGCTCCAGCGTCATCGGCTCGAATTCGTGCAGCCCGAAGTGCTTGCAGAGGATGAGGCGCTCTTTCTCCGTGAGGCTATCCAGCGACGCTTCGATCTGGGTGTGGAAGCTCTCCTGATCCAGCAGCTCCATGGCGCTGGGCTCCACCGTCTGCTCCAGGCTATCGCCCACGGTGAGATCCGTATCGCCCAGGCCCTGCTCGGTGCTGACGGTAGTCGTGGTCTGCTGCAGCAGCTGCAGGCGCTCGACCTCGTCCTCCGACATGCTGGCGGCGAGGGAGATCTCCTGCAGCGTGGGCGTGCGTCCCAGATCCTGCGTGAGCCGCTGGGTGAGCCGGTTGAGCTGCACCAAGTGACCGGCGACCTTCTGCGGCAGTCGGATCTTGGATCCGTGCTCGGCTAGGGCGTGGAAGATGGCCTGGCGCACCCACCACGAGGCATAGGTCAGGAACTTGTTCTCTCGCGTCGGATCAAAGCGCTTGGCCGCCTCGATGAGCCCGAGATTGCCTTCCGAGATGAGATCAAGAAGATCCAGCCCCATCCCTTCGAA
>JACXTT010003376.1_pt1 | contig 24633 bp, 14 predicted proteins | sample 9270951 | NCBI WGS metagenome assembly JACXTT01 (sample SAMN15532306, study PRJNA645909) | rock metagenome | isolation source: weathered quartz diorite | place: Puerto Rico | collected 2017-06-21
GCGCGATCGGGTTATTGGCGAACTGAAATTCCCTGAACTGGATCGTGAGCAGCGCGATCGTCGAAGTGGCGATCACGAAGGACGGATACCAGACGAGTCCCGCCACGCCGTCGGTGAGGCGGCCGATCAGGCGGAGATTCAGCCACAATGTGGCACGCTCCTGGTCCAGGCCGAGGGCGTTGCGTTCCTTCTGCAGCGCAGCGGCCGGCCAGGCGGGCTGGTCGCGCGAGAGCGTGAGGATGAACGAGCGCGACAGCAAGAGCGCGTCGGCGGTCCAGAGGATCAGGAACTGCATGGCGAAGAGGCTTGCCAGCGAGATTGCATCGATCGACGGCCGGAACACCGCAATCCCGGGGATGGCCTCGAGAGCGACGAGCAGTGCGACCGAGATGACGGCCGTGCAGATGACCCGCAGGAAGCGCGCGAGCGCGGTGCCGCGATTGAGGTACTGCGCCATGACGGCCTCCAGCGGTGAGACGGTGTCCCTTGCAAGCTCGACGCCGGAACGTCTGGGCAGCGGATGGATCGGGAACCAAAGCAGGCTGAGCAAGCCGGCCTGGAACTTGTTGTGTCCCAGCTGCTTCCGGTGCCAGTGGATGAGCTCTTGGCGCTTTATTTCGAAGCCGAGCTCCCCGCGTATGGCTTCGCCGTTGTCGTGAAGCTTGCGCTGGCCACGGACGACCAGAAGTATGACCGTGAGGATGCTCAGCAGATCAATGATGCTGGGCGTCCATTGGTTGGCGCCTCCCGTTAGCGGTGTGGGGACGCGCTTGCCCGAGTAGGTGATGGCCTCGACCAGCCATGGCCACACGATGGTGGTGGCTGCGGTCAGGAGGGCGACCAGGACGAGCGACGCCGTGGCATTGCTCCAGCGCCGGCTGCCGAACCCCGGGAGCCGGAGCGTTTTGGACTGACCTATGACAGCCATTCGGCCGCGCGCGAGGGCCAAGGCGAGGAGGCAGCTGGCGGAAAGGATGAGTCCTGCGAGCAGCCCCTTCGGTGCCCACGGCGAAGTGCCCCACCACCAGGTGCGGACCGCAGCGATCGCCTTGCAGTCGCAGTCGAAGCTGCAGGCCTCGCTGTTGGGCTCACTCAGGTCGAAGTCCCGCGTACGGCCGATCTCGAATATCCGGGGGCTAGCGGTCCACTGGAGGCCCGCCTGCAGAGGTTGAGCGGGATCGAAGAGCCGGGCAGTCCTGCACTGCGGAGCCGGGGGAAGCTTTGGCTTCTCTCCCTGACTGATCGCCCGCTCAGGCTGATCGGCGTTGGCCCTCTCGGAATCGACGAACCGGTGAACTGCCAGCATGGTCGCGAAGAACGTGGTGCTCTGGTACGTGTCGCGAAAGGGTGGGATGTCGCCCTGTAGCTCGGGCCGCAGTGCGAGACCAAGGCTCGACCCCACGATCAGCTGGCGAGTGGTCTTCAGGTTGCGCTGCTCGACGAATCGCGCATCGAGGTCGAATGTGAAGTAGGTCACGCTCGGCAACGCGCTGCGCAGCGCCTGCAGGACGAGCAGCTTGTCGTAGACGTCGCTGCTGATTACGCCGATCGCCCGGATACGCGGGCGTGCCTGGCGGAGCGCCGCGATCGTGCCGGCGAGACGGCGGAGATAATCCAGCTGGCCCGGTCCGGTTGCGGCATCGGACGCGGCTGAGGCCGGGGAGGCGCTGCCCGAGGCCCCCGAGCCACCGGGTTTGCCCGACGATGTCTGAGACGTTGCATTCGAGGCCGGAGCGGTATTGGGCGCAATACCGTCGAGACCCCTGAGGTAGGTGAAGCACATGACCACGCCGCCCGAACGCTCCAGGCGCGTCGAAGGGTCGGCGCGCGGGGGATTCTTGCAGCCGCCGAAATAGCTTCCCATGCCGCGCGCATAGAGCGTGTCGCGCTCCGCGACCAGCGCGATCTCCGATGTCTCGATGCCGCGCATCTCGCGGAGCTCGCTGGCCACGGCTCTCGCGACCTCCTGGTCATCCGAGACGGTGCGGAAGAACCGGATCCGGTCGTTCCATTCATAGAGCTCGGTGGCGAGCCTTTTCTCGGTGCCGCGGCTCAGGCCGAGAACGGACGCATCGGATGCCGTGGCGCGCGAGGAGTAGAAAGCCATGGGTCGCAGATCTTTCCGCTCGTGTTCGCTGGCACTGGCCCGCTGCGCTTCGACGTGCATGGCGCGCAGGCCGTCCGAGTCGGCGGGACCCAGGACGGCGAATTCGATCAGCGGGCTCTCCTCCGGCGCGATCGACTTGAAGATACTCGACAAGGCTCGGATTGGGAGCTCCCTGAAACCCTCCTGGTCGAGCCACAAGAGCAGCACGTGATCGGACCGGGGCAGGTCCTCGGGCCCGATGCCGTTGGATTCGGCGCCGGAGGCGGCGGGAATCGCGCTGTTGTCACGCTGGAACCACTCGAAGGCGGCATAGTCGTGCTTATCGGGGTTGCTCGCATCGCGTGGCGCCCCGGGGCGCTCAACGACGACGCACCTCCCGTTCGTGCTTCCGGGATTGATGACGAGATAACCCACGTGGTCGCGGTTGACCGGCAGAAAGTCGGCGCGGTAGAGGCCCGCGAGGACCGCATAGCGCGCGCGCCGCCGCGTCTCTATGTCTTCCGTGTAAGGCGCCCCAGGTACCATGACGCCGAGCACGAGTGTCCTGCGGTGGTCCGACGCGTGGCCCTGAATGCTGTTCGCGAGGTCGCAAGTCCCGACCGGCGGCGGGACTGAGCCGATCTGCAGGCGGGCCAATGCTACGGCCGTCAGCGGATCCTCCCAGAGCCGTGCCTCGACGGCCTGTTTGTCGCCCCCATGATGATTCAGGGGTACGTTCGCGCTCCTGGGGCGCGTGTCCTCGAAGGGCTTCTGGGTGATCGCGAACACGCCCGCGAGTCCGAGGACGAGCGCGATCCAGACGGTGGGCGGCAGTCCGAGGAGGCCTGTTGACTGTTGGTCAGCCATGCACACTCCCTAGCCGTAGGCCAGTGGGGATCGTCGTACCCGCGCCACACCCGCGGCGCCCGCTGCCTCCGGTGCCGCAAGCGCCTGATCCGCCGACCAAGAACGATCAGAAAGATGACTGAGCGCGTGGCGCTCGCTTGGCGTTCTCGGTGACGGATTGGTCACCAGTCCCCGGTAAACACTGTCCTCAGCGTGCGGGCTATCTCACCAGCAAGTGAAGGCATCACAAGCTTGGGTGTATCAACCAGGATCTGCTCGGATCCTGTGACTCCTAGGTGAAGGTCTCATCTCCGGTCGGCTCATAGTGAGGTATGGCGTTCATCTCATGCCTGAAGGTCGAGAGTGCCAGGTACATGCGCTTGCGCGCACGGCTCTGATTTCCGAGCGGCCGATGCTCGGCAATGCAGTGCCAGGGGTTGTACGAGAGGCGCTTTTCGAAGTTGATCTGCGCCGGCGAGTCGAAGGTCTGGCGCGGAATGTGCAGCGTCGCGACCGACACGCGGGGTGACAGGCGCTCCGGCCACAGCACGGCCGCGTTCTCGATGGGCATCAGAAAAGGATCGGTTTGCAGCTGCACCCTGAAGTCGAGGTCGACATCGCCGGCGTTGAGGGCCGAGACCATCGCCTGGCGCAGGTAGTCGTCCGGTGGGCGCAGCGGCAACCGCGGTATCGGTGTCCGCTTGGACGTCTTGGGCCACACCGAATACTGCATCGCCTGGCCTTCGCCGAGCAGGTAGGGCACACAGCTGAAGTAGGGCGCCTCGAAGGGGCTGCTTTGGGTCTTGATCCACAGGCCCTGCATGATGAAGTCGAGCAGGTGCGGCTGGTGCAGGTTGATGAAGTAGAAGGTCGGCGCGTTCTGCAGGCTGGCGCGCTGCAGCTGGGCGTTGGCGCGCACGTCGGGGGTCACGAAAGTCGGCGTCGAGACCCCGAAAAAATCTTGCGTGAAGTTCTCTTCCTCCATCAGCTTCGGGCCCGGCACGCCCAGGAGCTTGATGGAGATGCTCATGAATCCTACATCGTCGATGTCCGGGGTAATGTACGGGCCCGGTCCGGAGAAGCGGACCCACGCGCGATAGCTCCTTGGCTCTGCGAAGACACCGTGGCGAAACTGCGGCGGGAGACCCTCGTGCACGATGAACTCGGCGCGGACGATGCCGTGCGTCTTGGTATTGCCGCCGCGCTCGAACCCTCCCGGCTTCCACAGTCCGGTCATCTGCGCGCGGAAAGTCGCGATGATGGAGTCAACGAACTCGTCCTCACCCGGCAGCGGGCGCTCCTCGGCGATCTTCAGATCGTCTCTCGTGCGCTGGCGGTTGATCAGCGCGGTGACCAGGCGGGCGAGGGGATCGCGCAGCAGCGCATCGAAGGCGGGCCTGATCCACGGATCGAATCGCCGCTCGAAATGCACCACTTTGAGCGAGAGGTCGGAGATCAGGTTGCGGAACGCCGAGCCCGTGTTGGCCGGCGGAATCGGCCGGCTCGCGTTGGAGCCTAGGTTGGAGTCCATGCGGCACCCATTAGCGTGCACCCGACAGGAAACGCAGCGCCCGGATCCCGGGCAGAAAGAAATACGCCCCACCCAACACCGTGACGAACTGCGGCAGACCGGTGAGCTGTTGACTCGGGCAACCGGGCTGCGGTATCCGGAAACGGTCGGTGGGCAAGTCACCCGCCACCGGCAGGCGATTGCCGAGCAGCGGATCGCTCTCGTCACGCAGACCGTTGAACTTCGCGCTCATGAGCCAGGCGCTCTGAACGAATTCGAACTGGCGCATCAGGCTCGCGCCGAGGCACACGAACTGCAGTCCGCGCTCGCCGGCGGCCGGAGCACCGGACACCGCCTGCGCAGGCGTCACCGCAATGCCGTATTCGCGCCCGCGGCGGAGGATTCGATGGAAGCGCGTGGAGGAGACCAGATCAAGCTCGCGCGCCGCTGAGTCAAAGCCCAGGGTGCGCCACAGCCTCGACGCCAGCCCGGCATTTCCCGGAGGCAGGTCGCCGTTGCGCGGGTTGGCACGTCGGATGTGCGCGCCGAGGGGGCAGCGCATTCCGTCCGGGTCGGAGCGGTAGTCGAATCCGTTCAGCGGCGACTGCGAAGCGGCGGGACCGGGCGCGGTTGCGGAGCTCTGCGGCGCGATCAGCGGCTCGCCGTTGAGTCTCCGGCCCAGCATTGCGCTCGCCCGCTGTTCGCGTACGCTCGCGTCGCCTCCGGCATAGCGGTCGAGCGCCTGCCAGAAACCCGACACGTCCTGGCGGAGCTGCCGTATGACGAGGTAAGTACCGTTGCGGCCCAGGTCGGACTTGTCCGACTCGTCTTCGGCTCGTGCCAGGGTGCCGAATGAGTCCCGTGACGGATCCAGCAGCGGCCGGGTCGTATAGAGGCCGTACTCGTTGGGATAGCCGAGCAGGAACTCGCCGAGACAGCTCACGTTGATATACGTCGGCTGGGTCGTGTCTCTTGCGGGACGCTGGCGGCTCCAGTCGAGCTCCGGCTGGGAGATGCCATCGACGAAGCCGAACGGCTCCACCCCGCCCATGTCGGAGGTGGCGAGCCGGTTCGTGATGTCGAAGCCAGCCTCGAGCTGCGCCTCGATCGTCCGCTGCAACTCGGCGAGCAGGCCCGGTAAGGCGTAGAGAAGCACGACCGCGTGGGGCACGGCCTGCCGGCTCCCCCATTGCCATCGCGTTGGATCGCTCGGACCCACATCTCCGAGGCGTCGCGAGCGACTCGCATCTCCGGCCATGCCACTGACGAATTCCGGGGAGAAGTCAGCGATGATGTCGTCGGCGACGCCGAGCGCGCGCATGCCTTCGCTCGTGAGTCCTATCTGCAGCGCCGTGGCCGGCGGCGGACTCTGAGTGAGCGCATTCGTGACCGAGACCCGGGCGAGCCAGGCGCGCGCCGCGTCTGCGTTTTTGATCCGTGCCAGCAGAAATACCGCCTCCGTGTGATACCTGTACGCGAAGCGAACCAGTCCCTGGATATCGTCGAGCTCCACGGTGGCCGCGGCCGGTGTGGCGGGCTTGTTCACAGCAGTCTCAGCCACGCGGCAACCTCGCCATCGCTCATGCGCTCGCGCTCGAGCCCCTGCCGAATGCGGGCATTGCGGGTCATATCAACCAGGGTGAGTCCGGGGTAGGCCTTGTACCAGACCTCGGTCGGGAGCTGGTGCCGCCGCTGGTAGCACTTGAACTGCAGCTCGCGCCGCGCCCCGCGGGTGACGAGCCAATCGGTGCGCGGCCACCCGATCCCGTTACTGAACAGGATGTTCAGGCCCCAGCCGACCTTGTTGATGAAGTCATCCATGTAAGCCTGATGGCCGCCGTCGTAGTTGCTGGCGAACATCATCCGTGACCTGCCGTCGAGAAATACCCAGCGGGCGAAATGAATCGTCTGCACGCGAGCCAGGTAGCCGCGCGTGAACACATGGCGGCACGCGAACTGGGTCGCTACGAGCAGCAGAGTAAAGAGCTCGCGCCGAAACAACCCCGGCTTGGCGGACCCGAGCGCCGTGTATTGATTGCTGACGTCGAGGTCCTCGATCCGCTGCAGCTCGAGGAGCGCAGCCGGATCGGGCGCGGGGCAGATCTCCGGATCCGTGGTCTCGAGCTGGCGCAGGCGCACGATCAGGAACGGCGACAGGATGATGAAGAACGGCAGGGCGATCAGCCCAAGGAGCGGCACGACCACGGCATTCGCCAGCTTCGCCAGTCGCCACGCAAGCGGCGTCGGCTGGGGCGCCGTCAGCGTCAGCCGCCCGGCGGCGTGCTCGGACTGCACGAACTCGCGGAGCTCGCGCCGCCGCTGACGGGCGTCGGCCGCGGAGGCGACCGGCGCCCGATTCACTCTGGCGGCCAGCGCCTGCTGCAGCGCGCGCTCTTCCCTGATCTGCAGGACCGTGCGTCCCACCCAATTCACGTAAGCGGCGGCGATCGGCTGGTCGTGCGCGATCATCCAGTCCAGGAGGCCACTGCCATCGAAGCCCGCGCAGTGCTCGAATATCGCGCACAGCCCCGGTCCGGCGCGCGCGGCGATCTCGGCGAGGCACTCATGCGCGTCCCCGTCGCAATCGCCGACGAGCGCCAGGTACACCGGTGGCTGCGGTCGCGGCAGCCCGTAGGCTTCGATGTCCCCGAGAGTCGTATCGTCGAGCAGCACCAGGCGGGCGAAATGCAGTTGCCCGAACGCGCCGAACGGCAGCAGCGTATTGCCAGGGTCCGCCATCCCGGGCTGCGCAGTCATCGACGCCAGGAGCTTGCGCAACGCGGCCTCGCGTCCGGGCAGCACCGGCGCCACGACGGTGAATTGCGATTGCGGCGTCACGACATCAGAACTGCAGACAGAAGTCGATGAGACGCTCCTTGGCCCAGTAGACCTTGCCGAGATACAACTTGGGGCTGATCAGGCGGATCTCGTCCCGTATCCAATGCGCGACCACCGAGGTCTCCGAGTAGTCGAGGACGATGCACTCTTTGCCGTCGAGCCAGCTCGGGCCCTTGTAGACCTTGGCGATGATCGCCTCGAGGCCGAACGCGAGGATGCGGTTCTTGAGCGTCCCGCTCTTGGCGTCGAAGACTTTTCCCTGCCAGCCAAAATGATTGATCATCTGCGCGATCGAGCGCGAGTACTTGGTGCCGGGGGCGATGATGGCGGTGCCGTCGGCGGAGCCACTCGGGATGTCGCCCGCCGGGCTGGCGCGAAACAGATCGTCGAGCTGGGCCTGGGACATCGCCAGCAATTGCGGTACGTCGTATGCCATGGTCATCTCCTTCACGGCCGCTGGCCGCGATTGAAGCCACGCCGGAAAATCCGGCTCAGGGGCTCTTGAGGATGGTTTCGGCGGCTTTCTCCGCGATGATGTAGACCGCGCTGACCAGGAAGAAGCCGGGAATGCGCGGGAAGACGGAGGCATCGACCACACGCAGCCTTTGCGTCCTATGCACGGCGAATTCGCTGTTGAGGACACCGCCCTGCCCGGAGGGACCGATCGGGCAGGAGCAGGACGCGTGGTGACCCCAGGCGGTGTCGCGCACGTATTCGGCCACGGCCTCGGGTGTATTTGCAGCCGGGCCGGGCGCACACTCTTCCGCGATGATGCCGCTTCTGATCAGCGGCGCCGTCAGCTTGCGGACCAGCTCGATCGCACGCACCAGGGCGCGCAGGTCGAGATTCTCCTTGTCGGTGCCCTCGTCGAAGTAGTGGAAGTTGATGCGCGGTGTGTCGCGCGGGTCGGCGGAGCGCAATGACACGGTGCCGGCGCGATTGCGCGTGTGGGCTTTCAGCACCGCCCACGTCAGGTAGTCGTGATAGCGCTGCAGATAGCCCGAGAAGCCGGGAAAGTAGCCTTCGAAACGCGTCGGCAGCGCCATGCCGAAAATGTCGGGCTCGGGCAGATGGGGCTCCGAGCGGTCCACGAACGCGATCGCAGCGCCGTTTGACGCGTAGAGGCCGCCACGCCGCGCAGCCCAACTCTCCCACAGCGGGTCTCCGTGCTCGAACCTCCCACCCTGCAACACCTGCCAGGGGCGCCGCATCCGGTGCGTCACGGCCACCTCGTATCGATCCTGGAGGTTGCGCCCCACGCCCGGCAGGGGCGCCCTGACCGGTATACCATGCTCGCGCAGATGTGCTTCGGGGCCGATCCCGGAAAGCATGAGGAGCTGGGGCGTGTTGAAAGCCCCGCCGCAGAGGATCACTTCGCGACGGGCTCGGACGCGCCGCGCCTCGCCTGCGGCGTCGCCCGCCGCCGGGTCGGCCCGGTAGAGGTGCTTACCCTTCAGGTATTCGACGCCGACCGCCGTAGCGGACTCATCGAGAATCACGCGCGTCGCCAGCGCGTGGGACTCGATGTGCAGGTAACCACGGTGCTCGGCGGCGACGCGCAGCACGCGCTCGCACCCCCCGACACGCGCGTGGTGCTCCGTGGATAGCGGCGTGTAGCAAAGACCTTCGAAGCTGCGGGCTGTCCACGGGCGCGCGTTCGGATCGCCGACGCTGCCGGCCCATTGCAGGATCTGGCGCCAGGCGCGGGTGCGCGCGAAAGCGCACGTCGTCCCGCTGAACAGCGCGCGCATCTCGGGGTCACCGAGCGCCTGCAATTCCTCGGGTATCTCGGTGCGCAGCCACCCATCCCAGCCGTGCCCGGTTGGATCGATCCCGAAACGCCGCAGCGCGCGCCACAGCGGCCGGTGGTGGCATGCTTCGACGCGACGGACGTGGCGGCGCATGTTGCGCGCGCTCCAGGACGGGTCGCTCGTGAGCTCGGCGATGTGCTGCCAGTCCGAGTCGTGCGGCAGCATGAAGATCATCGCGTTGTGTGCGGTGCAGCCACCCACGGCGCCCGCGCGGGGATACAACACGCCTCCGCGGGCCGCGCTGTATTTTTTGTCCCGGGACTGGCGAGCCTCCTCCGCGTAGTGGCGCACCTGGAAGTCCCATCTCATCGCCGGGTTCTCACCCGCAAAAGCATGGAAGCCGGGGACCTGGTAATCGTCGGGCAGACGCGGCGCGGCGATCTCCGACGGGACGCCGCCGGCCTCCAGCAGGAAGACACGGCGGCGCGCTTCAGCCAGCCGGGCTGCCAGCGTGGCGCCTCCGGCGCCCGAGCCGACGATGACGTAATCCCACTCGGCTGCGCCATCGTCGCTCATAATGCTCTTTGGGTCAGAACGTCTTGAGAAACTCGATCAGGGCGCGCTTGTCGTCGTCGCTCAGCACCGGTTCGTGTCCGAAAGCCTTCTCATCGTCCGTCAAATTCTCCTGATCGTTGAACTGCGCGGTGCCGAAGTAGTGGCCGCGGTTGACGATGAAATCCGGACACTTGCTGACGCTCAGCATGGGCTCGGCGACGTTCGCGAACTTCTTGCGCAGCGCCTCGTCGCTTGCGTCCTTCGGCAGGGTCAACAGATCGGCGCCCAGATCCAGCAGCACTTTGCTCAGTCGGGCGTAGTGCACTGGTTGGTCCGCGAACTTACTGGTCTCGGGCAGCAGCTGCAGATTGGCGAGCAGACCGACCGGTACGCCCTCAGGAATCGGCCCGATGGTGACGTCGCCGCCCGAAGTGACGAGCCATGGCAGCAGGTCGTGCAACGCGCTGTGTATCGCCCCGACGTGCAGGGCGTCGGGCAGGTATTCCCGCGGAACGGTGAGATTGCTGCGTCGTGTGGTGCGATCGATGACCCCGGGAACCTTGGCGCCCAGGACCGCGTCCTGCTCACGCTTCTCAGGCCAGAGCATCTGCTCTATGGAAGCGTCGAACGACTTCATGCGGCTCGCCACGGAGGGATCGGAATACGACGGACCGACGCTGTTGTTGAGCAGGTAGGGCGCGGTGGACCAGAGGCCGATGAGCGAAGGTACCCGAGTGTAGCCGCGCCCGCCGGCAGGCATGAGGTACTGAAAGCGCTCGCCGGTGAACGGATGGTAGAGTGTCACGCGGCCCACGGGGGGCAGCTCCTTGTACGAGTGTGACGAGAAGTTGTCCCAGATGTTTCCAGCCAGTGCGTTGGTCGCCAGCGGGCTGCAGATGTTGGTGCGCAGCAGCGAAACCGGGATGCGGGAGTCCGTGGACAGGTAGTTGTCCTGGAGAAAATCGGGTGCCAGGACGACGGCGCGCATGCGCGCCTTGTAGTCATCGGTCTGCGTCCAGGACCAGTATTTCTGGAAGCAGCCGAGATAGCCCGCACCGGCGCACTGCCCGGGATTTAGATTGAGGTCGGGCGGTGGCTGCGGTCCCTTGCTCGAGTGGCAGCGGGCGCAGGTGTTGGCAAAGGCGATCTTGCCACGTTCGAGCGTGTGCGCGTCGGCTTTGAGGTACTGCTTGCCGCCCGGAGCATCCGCGAGATGATCGGGTTGTGCGGCCTTGAGGAAGAAGAGTGCCGTGAAAGGCGTCCCTGCCTCCGTCGCCTGCCAGTACGATGAATTCTTGTCCGCCACCGCGATCTCTATGGGCGAGATGGGTTTACCTCCCACGACAGGGTTGAAATGCAACAGCCATTCCTCGCTGAACAGGCCGATGTTGAGATACACGCGGTTGAGCGCGCCGAGCAGACCCACCGAATCGGCACCGTCCTTGAGCACGTGAGGCGTGCGTACCGTGGCGCTGGCCGGATCGAAGAACGCCGTAAGAGACGCCGTCTCGGAAAAGTCGCCGAACTGCTTGTTGTTGAGCTCGCCTCCCGCGAGCCTCTCGTGCCACAGTCGGTCCGCGAGCCCCATGCGCGCGATAAACGCGTACACGGCGTTCATGCTGCGCGGATTGTTGATGTTGTCGGTCGACACCAGTGACGTATCCATCGTGCCCATGCGATAGGTGTTCACGAGCTGGTACATGAAGTTGTTCTTGCCCTCATCCTTGTTGCCGTTGACGATGAACAGGCGATTGACCCACATGTACTGGGCGCCGACCGATGAGCTGAGGTTGGCGAATGCCGGATGCGACGGATCGTCGGGTGGGTGCACCGGGCTCGGGCCGACGTGGCAGAATCCGCACGACATGCCGACGCGATACGGGCGCACCAGTCTCGGGTTGTTGTAGTAGGCGGGATCCGTGTAGTAGCGCTCTGCGTCCCAGGCCTGGGCCGCCTTGTCATCGAATGCGGGATTGGGAAACAGTCGCAGACCAATTACGCCCGTTGCATATCCGTAGTACGACCCCGGGGGCAGCGTCGTGCCGTCCGCGAGACGCTTGCCGCGTGAGCCGATGGCGACGCCGGGATAGCGTTTCTCGTCCTCGAAGGGATCTTCAGGACAGTCCTTGCTCTTGCTGCGCGTGTCGAGCCATAGCCCGTAACGACTCTTGTCAGGGCCAGTGGGACTCTCGAAGCAGGGCTCATTGACCACGCCCAGATATTCCCAACGCCTGGAGCGATCGAACCCGAGGCTCGGATGCGAGGAGATCATCTTCAGCATGTCGAAGGCACCGAAGGTGTATTGGGTCATGCGGTCCCAGAAGCGGTCGTTCCCTCCCGTCCACACGAGCCACATGTTCCGGCCTTTGATCTCCTCAGGCGTGAGTGCGAGTCCTCCGTCCATGTCGTGGAAGTAGTCCTCCGCTGCATGCGGAAAGGACGCTGCGCCGCGACCCGCCTGCTTGGCCTCGTCCAGCACCTTGCCGGCATGGGGTCCGCGGCAGCAGCCGCTCATGAGCAGGCATGCGAGCGATGTGAGCAGTGCCGCCGATACGGTGCGGTGACGACGATTCATCGTGACCCTCCCGCTGACAGGTAAGTTCTTCTCGCTCCCTGAGGACGCTCTTCTTCTTAGTTTCGAGGTACCGTAGCAATGTTCACAAGGGCCTGCAATATCAGATCAGGATATTCGCGGGGATCGCGAGTCCCGGAAGACGTGCTAGAACGATCCTGGCGTGAGAGTGTCTTCAGGCGCACGACAGATAGAGAATGCGAGCCTTCGCCCTGAGGATTCTCGAGGCGGGCATGCGGCTATTCGAAGATGACAGGGCTCGCCTAGACTCCCTTGCCACGCGAGGGACTTGGCTCGCCGCGTCGCAAGACCAAAAAGAGGGGGATGCCGGTATGAGCGAGGCCACCTCCACTGCCGACTGCGTGAGGACCGGGAGCTTCCGCGACATCTTCAGTGCCGAACTCAAGGTCTTACTTCCCGGCGTCGAGCTGCCGGACGATGAGCCCAAGGACGAGGTTGCGCTCAAGGTTGTCCGCGACGCTCTGGACCGGCCCGATACCGAGGACCTTGCCGCGCTATGTCTCTCGGGCGGCGGAATTCGCAGCGCGTCGTTTGGCCTGGGCGTGCTCCAGGGTCTCGCTCGTTTCGGCCTGCTCGGACAGTTCCACTACCTCTCGACTGTATCGGGCGGTGGGTACATCGGCAGCTGGTTGAGCGCTTGGCGCTCCGTGCAGGACGACCACGCCGTATTCGGCGAGCTCATTTCGATGCAGGTGACCGGCTCGGAACCGTCACAGCTCAGAGGAATTCGCGCATTCAGCAACTACATCACCCCGAAGCTCGGACTGTTTTCGGCGGACACCTGGTCCGTGCTGGCTATCTATGTGAGGAACCTGCTCCTCAACTGGATGCTCTTCCTGCCGTTTCTGACCGGGTGCCTGCTGTTCCCGCAGTGGTGCGCGTCGGCCCTGGAATGGGCGCGGCACAGTGGCCACCTTCATCCCGGGCCGTGGCTCGGCCTGGGTTGCGCGCTGTTGACTCTCGCGCTGAGCTGCGCCGTGTGCGGTCGCTTCAGGAGTCGCGACCGGTGGCTGACGCGAGCACGGTTCCTCTGCCTGGTGCTTGCGCCCATCGTGCTTTCGGGGATGTGCTTCACCTACGCGGCGGCGTTGGGAGGTCTTCACCCGGTCCTCGGGGCGCATCTCCACGATCGCGACGAGCAGCTGATCGTCGGTATGCTGGTTGGCGCTTTCATCTACGCCGTCGCGTGGCTCATGGGACGGATCTGTGCGGGCCGGTGGGACGATAAGGTCATTTTGGGCGACCTGGCATGTTGGATCCTGTCGGGAGCCGTTGTCGGACTGGTAATCGCCTGGGGTATGCGTTTCGCCGCCGGGCACAGTTGGGATGCGCACCTGATTGCGGTCTTCGGGTTGAGCGGCGTGGTGCTCGCCTATCTCGGAGGCGATATCTTCTATGTCGGTGCCTCGAGTTTCTCACCTCGTGGCGAAACGGACCGGGAGTGGCTGGCGCGAGCCTCGGGATGGTTAGCGGCTGTCGCCGTTTCCTGGGGCCTGGTGAGTGCACTGTCGCTTTACGGGCCCCAAGCGCTCCATCGCTGGACGAGCCTCGGACTCGGGGGCCTGTCGGGTATCGTTACCCTGTTCCTGGGACCGAGCGCACTGACCGCGGCCAACAAAGCTGGTGCGGCCCTGGAGCGGGTGCCGCTCACCCGCATCGCCAGCGTTGCAGCGATCATTTTTGCTGCGATCCTCGGGGTCCTTATTGCGCGTCTCGGGCAGCTGTTGATCGCTCTACTGGCCGGCTGTGACTCCGAGATCGCCGTCTGGGCGGAATTAAGCGTCATAGTGGTTCTCGTCGGCGGTTCATTCGCGATCTCCTTTTTTGTGAACGTCAATCGCTTCTCGCTGCATGCGTTGTACCGCAACCGCCTGGTGCGGGCGTTCCTCGGCTCGGCGCGCGAGCCTTCGCAGCGAGCCGCGGACCCGTTCACGGGCTTCGATCCGATGGACAATCCCAGAATGGCGATGGTCAGGCCGCGATCCGGAGCCGACCGGTTGTTTCATGTCATCAACGCCACGCTCAACGTCGTATCGACTAGGAATATGGCCTGGCAGGAGCGAAAAGCGGAATCATTTACCATCACCCGACAGCATTGCGGCAATCCCATCGTGGGCTACCAGCCGACGGACCAGTACGGCGGGCCGCGCGGCGGCATCACGCTCGGCACTGCGATGGCAATCTCCGGCGCTGCCGTGAGCCCCAACCAGGGCTATAACTCCTCGCCACTCGTCGGGTTCCTGTTGATGCTCTTCAACGTGCGCCTGGGCTGGTGGCTTGGCAATCCGCGACGCAAGACCTTCAAGCGCGAGGGGCCACGACTTGGAATCACGCCCGCCCTGAAGGAGCTCGCCGGCGCGACCACGGACAAGGGGCGCTGGATCTATCTCTCCGACGGCGGTCACTTCGACAACCTCGGGCTGTACGAGATGGTCAGGCGGCGCTGCCGTTTCATCGTGGCGATCGATGCGGGCTGCGACCCCGAGTGCAAGCTGGAAGATCTCGGCAATGCCGTCCGTAAGATCTACATCGATTTCGGTGTCAGCATCGATTTCAAGAAATTGCAGGTTGAGGCGCGGAAAGACCCGCCGGTGGTGGGCACGCGGTTCGCCACGGCGACCATCACCTACCCCAGGACATTTCCTGGGGCGTCGGAGCCGCGGACCGGCTGGCTGCTGTACATCAAGCCGACGTACTACTGCACGACCGAGGGGGTGGACGTGCGCAGCTACGCCTCCAACCATCCAACCTTTCCACACGAGAGTACAACCGATCAATGGTTCAGCGAGTCACAACTCGAGGCGTACCGGGCTCTGGGGGCCCACATCGCCGAGCAGATGTGCAGCGGAGGTAAGGCCGTGCCGCCCGGGGAAACTCCAGCCGTGCTGTCGCTTCGCTCATTAAGAAAGGCGGTGGAGCCACACGTGAGCCAGGTCGAGGCACAAAGGGGACCTGCCTGATGAAAAGTTCCAAATTCGTTTTCGTTCTCCTGGCTGGACTGATGGCTCCAACGGCCTCGATGGCTCAGGATGTCGTGCCCGACACCCAGATCGGAAACTTCCTCTTCAAAATGCCGACAGGCTGGAATGCGGTGGATAAGGGCAGCACGCTCGTCGTCTACGCCCCCTCGCCGCCGCAGGGAACGGTCACGTACTTTGCCCTGGCGGCCGAGGACATGGACGGTGATTTGCAGAATTCATTTCGTGAGCTTTGGCAAGGCTTCACGAATTCCAATCGGATTCTGGAGGGCGGGCAGACACAACCATTCCAATCCAACGGGGGCTACGACGCCTTTTACACCAGTGCAATCGCGGCTGACGGAAACGGGATGCGCTGGTATGTCTTCGTCCTTGGCGCGCAATACAAGAAGCGCATTCAAACCGTGGTGTTCATGAGCAATCTCCCACCCGGATCTGCGCGCAACGCGTACTTTAGCGTTTTCAAGCAGACATTCCTTGCCAGCCTGAGTTTTGGCGATTCTCTTCCTGGCTCGAAAGTTCCCGCGGTGCATGCCGCCCCTGCTGCGGAAACACCGCACCACTTGCCGCCGGGGGCACTGGAGGGGATTTATGTCGGCTTCGCCCTGGGATCCGGCGGCAAAGTGGGTCTTTATCGCTTGAATTTCAATCCCGATGGCTGGGTCGTCAAAGATGTTCCCGAGGAAGGCATGATCGGATTTGACTTCACCGCTTATCGCAACGATCCGAATACCAATCGAAGCTGGGTAGGCCGCTACCGAGTGGCGGGCAACAGCATCAGCATCCTGTGGCAGGATTATGCCGACGATCGCCAGGTCATCACACGGAACGAAGCCTCTTACAGTCCAGGCCTCGATACGTATGTTCCTATGTGCCGCTGCACGGGAAGGAAATTCTCCGGCAAGTATAACTACGGACTCGCTACCTCGGGCCAATACATCCAATTCTTCCCTGACGGAACCTTCCTCGATCGCCAGGTGCTGGATCAGATGCTCGTTCCCAACGCGTTCTATGACCATCCGCGCACGCAGCGAGGCACCTATTCCATTCAGAGCCAGACCATGATCTTTACATTTGCCGACAGCCGGCGAGGCATGCGCACCTTCTACGCTCCGAAAGCACAGGAAGACGGTCCTACGTTTGACTGGATCGGTTTGGGCTGGCAAACGCTGTACGAAGAGCATCACGTAAGCGAGCCATAGAGCCTCTGCGACGGAAGTCCATCAGAATCTCTGCACGGATATCGCCGAGCGAGCCGAAGGAACAACAGAGCACCCGCACTAAGTCACCCTCGACGTCGCACTCGACGAAATCGCGCGCCCGAGCGCCAGCAGCAGGAGGCGGCCGACATGCAGTCCGCGCAGAATTGGGAGTAACGCGCGCCTTCGCGCTACACTGAAGTGGGGACCAACGTACGCAGGCCTCACCCTGGGGGACAGGTCCCTCTGTGATCAAGCCGGATGTGTGCGTGATCGGGAAACAACAAGTAACGTCGATCGGGGGAAGCGGCGGGTCTCACCAGCGCGTGGTTCAGGTCCGATGGATCTCCCTGATCGGCCTTGCCTTGTGCGCCTCTCTCATTGAAGCGAAACCCACCGGCGCGGGTTTCGCTGGCCTCGTGTCGTTTGCCGACGGCGAACCGTTCACGATAGTACGACACGATACGCTGATGACCGGCTCTAAAGGCATGCCCTTGCTTGCCGGAGACTTGGTCGAAACAGGTCCCCGTGCGTTGCTGGTGGTTGCAGGGTCAGAGGGGAATCTGATCGGACTAGGGCCGTCCACCGACGTTTACTTTATCGAGCGTGCGGAGGTTACCACGCTGTTTGTCCTCAAGGGCTGGGTGAAGGCGGATGTCAAGTCGGGGCCGATACGGATCATCGGAACACGCTTGGGCATCCAAGGCCATGAAGCGGTGATGCTGCTCAGCGCCGACGAGCGATCCAATGCGGTCTTCGCTGAGCAGGGTGCCACAACGATCCTGGCGCCCGAGGCTGCCGCCACACTTGTCGGCAGAGAGACCGGCGCGAACCACTTCTTTCGGCGCGAGGATTCGCTTGACGTGGTCCCGCAGCTGTCGCCGTCGGTCGAATTCGTCGATAAGATGCCGCTTGCATTCCGCGATCCCCTTCCTGGATTCATCAAGCTGCCAGAGGCCGCCCCACCACGCGTGGTTCGCTCCGTTACCTATTCGGACATCCGAGCCTGGTTAACGATACCGCGTGAGTGGCGCAGCGGCTTCATCGGGCGATTTCGCGGTCGCCTCAAGGATCCGGCGTTCTTTGCAGCCATGGATGCGGACCAAGCTCTCTTTCCCGAATGGAAACCGATCCTGCATCCGCCGCCAGCCTCAACCGATGAGCCGCGATGAGACTCCTTCTCAAAATCAATGTCGTCCTGATAGTCGTGTCCCTCATAGGCCTGGCGGTGAGTTACCGAGTCGCCGATCGGCTGCTGCACGAAAATGCACGCCGTGAAGTTCAGGGCAACGCACGGCTGCTGGTGGAGTCCGCGCTGGCGGTGCGCTTGTACACCAACAGACAGATCAATCCGCTTCTGAAGACTCAGTCGCGTTATGGGTTTCTGCCGCAACGAGTCGCCGCTTACTCGGCCAATGAATACTTCAGGAATCTGCGCCAGAAATTTCCCGACTATACTTACCGGGAAGCCACGCTCAATCCGACTAACCCGCTCGACCGTGCCGATGACTGGGAAGCGGACGTGGTACGTCACCTGCGAGATAACGCCGATGTCAAGGAGCTAATCGGTGAACGGGACACCCCGATCGGCAAGATTCTCTACCTAGCGCGCCCGCTACGGGTCGTCGATCAAACCTGTCTCGAATGCCACAGCAGTGTCAACGCGGCACCGCAGAGCATGCTCGACAAATATGGCACTGCGAACGGATTTGGTTGGCAGCTCAACGATGTCGTTGGGGCACAAATCGTCAGCGTGCCCTACGCCGTGCCGGTGCAGCACGCGAAGGCTCTGCTGAGCAGCTTCGTATACGTACTCCTGGGCCTGTTTCTGTTTCTCTTCGTAGTCGGCAATATCCTGATGACCGCGCTAGTCGTGCGACCGGTCCTCAAACTGTCCGCTATCGCCGATCAAGTCAGCAAGGGCCAGATGGATGCACTAGAGTTTCCGGCCAAGAGTGGTGGTGATGAGATCGCCGAACTTGGGTTGTCCTTCAATCGACTGCGGATCAGCCTCAAAAAAGCGCTGGCAGCTTTGCGTGAGCTACCCTAGGCAAAGTTGGTGCAGCCATTGGCAACCACTGATGAACTTGCGCCGGTCCGTCTCGGAATCGATCTGTCCGCCAAGCGTGTGAAGTAGCGCATCGACGGTTGGGGCAGTGGCCGCGGCTCGGTGCACGGCTACTTCGGCGAACGGCCCGATGTAGACCGCCAGCGTCGACTCCAGGCGGCGAAGAACCGCGGGTTCGATCATCAGGCGCGGGTGCATCTTGCTGGGATGGGGTTCGCCGGCGGGCCACGCCGGATCGCCCGACGGTGGCGGCGGATTGGAGGGCACCGCCAGCAGTGTGTTAATGCAGGTGCACAACCTCTTGTAGTGAGGCTCCATGGGCGGAGGAAAGGCATTCAACCATTGGTGGCCACCTAGGTAGTATTCGAGGGCAGCCGAGGGCGCGATGTCCGCGATTCGAAACGGCACGATCCAAACTCCCCGGTGTATGGCGAGCATCACCTCGCGGCGCACCGAGGGCGAGTTATTGGCGCTGGGCGAAAAAACAAGCACCATCACCTTACATGCCGTGATGGCGTCGACGATCTCCGCAGCCCAATCCGTTCCGCCCTGCACATTGCGTGGAGCAATCCAGCACTCTATGCCATGGGCCTCGACGTGCGAAACGAGCTCGTACGCCGCGTCCTGATCCGACTTCGTGCAGTAGCTGACGAAAACGTCGCCCCGCGGCATGGTTCAGATCCCCGCAACCCGCGAGCGATGTGCTCGCGCTCGGCTTTTCTGATCTTCCCTCTGAGCCCTGCCGCAGTATCTACCGGATGCTTGGCGTTGCTTTGCAGCATGCCGCGAGGATCCGGTGCTGCCACAAGGCACAGGGCCGTCGTGCGAGGGTATTGTGACCGGGCAGGCCGGCTCGCACAAACCGCCGCATAATTGCCTCCGGCACTGTACCTGAGGGAGGGATTCGCCCCCCTGGCTTCCCCTCCCCAAGTCCTTGATTCATCTATCTCTAGACCTACCCACGCACGCTCTACCCGTTGTTTTTGCACAGCCGCAGCAGACCAGACGCATTTCGTCTGCAGCCGTCGACGTCCCCTCACAGAACGTATCGAGCCTCATAATGAGTCTTGAGAAAGCTTCGCATCTCCTGATATGAGGCGCGTTCCGCATCACACATGATTTTTAGTTTCTCTCTCGGATCCACTTCTTTGTCAAAGCTCCTCAGCAATGACAACATCGTAGAGCGGTAGCGTGTATAACGCTCAACCTCCCGAGCCGGTTGCAAGCCCTCCTCGAGCGTGCGCATTGCGGCGACGCCCACAAACAGCCCGATGACTAGGAGATGGACATGGGCGGTCGTCAGAATTCCGTTTTGATCAGCCCATGACGAGGGAAGGAGACCAAAACCCAACAAAGCAGCGAGCGTGAGATTGGCAACAAACCCAACGACAATGAAAACAAGAGCAACGTCTCGCAAAACCTCCAGTTGGCGGGTTGTGGAGGTCGAAAAGATGCTCTCGTCCGTTCCAAGCCGGTAGTTGGCGTACTGAATTTGATGCTCGAAGCGCAGCAACCGGTATGCTGAAAACACCTTCTGCAGTGAGGCATCTGAGCCTGATAGATCGGGATCACAGTTGCAGTCGGGATGCAGCCATAAATTCTCCTCGGCGTCGTCATCGAGGACGGCGCGCAATCGCGCCGGCAAGTGTCCTTCGTACCGTAAGCGAAACTCCGCGAACCATCCGCGCCGCTCTTCAATGTATCGACTCTGTGCGGCGCCATTGCGAGTCGACGCAAGAACCGCCGGTAACCGGCAGACTAGCGTCTGAAAATGAAATTGCCTCAGACTTTCCGTCATCAGTCGACTGCACAGCCAGACCCTTTTGGTTTCCCCGCTGAGCGTTCCGAACCAGCCGAGGAGAAGACTGCCTGCTCCGAGGGCCGCACAGGCTAGCGCGACAGTGCGCCATTGGTCCCAGTCCCTGTCGTGCCACAGTGCCACAGCCGCGCCAACAAGAGCGACGGCGCCAAGCCCTATCGCAAGGAATCCGCTTAGACTTCGACGGCGCTTGGCGAGTTTGGCTGGAATGTCATAGCTCAAGAACAGCTCCCGCAGTTCCGCGAAGTCAATGATATGGAGCACCTCTGGAAAGATGCTCCGTGCCAGCTCGCGGTCGCGTGCACCGGAACACAGATCGTCGTTGAACTGCTGAGACGGACTGTTCATGAGGTTTTCCGCTTATTAAATTTGTCAGCGCAGGTTCGGCCCGGACGTTAGGCGAAGGCCGCCGGCAAGCACCGGATTTGCCCCGTGGACCCATGGCCGAGGCGATCGCGGACTGAAGGCGCCCTACGGTTCTCTGCGTCATACGCGAATCCCCGTGGCATCCGACAAACACACGCTTCAGGTCACGGGTTGAACAGCAGCTATCCCGTAAATCGCAAACCTCGAATCGATGTAGCCATCATTGTTGAGACCGCTCGCATGCAGATTGGATCATCTTCGTCATGCACGCAATCGCTCAGCCGCGGGCTGAGCTGACGGGCGGCAGAGTCAGCGGCCGCTGCGGAGTAGGTGTGCGGTGCACCATGCAGTGCTCGAGGTGCACGACTTTTAATCCGATAGTCGCCTGTGACCGCGATCCGCAAGTCGTTCCGGTACTGGTTCCCGCAAGGGTCCCCACAAGCAAAGAACCCCGGATGGTCGAGCCGAGGCGAATTTCTCACGACCGACAGTTCCTTAACTCGATGCCGTGGGTGACTGCGGGAATTTTGTGGAAATTTTGCCTTGGTAACGCGAAACGCATTCCCACATCGACAACGAGGCCCCAAAAACAACAGCCAACGGTTTGTCAAACCGATTCTGTCGGACAATAAAAGAACCGTTTCTTGTGGGAATCGGCCCTGTTTTTCGCTGCTCAGTCGTGACAAGTGCAACGAGTGTCCCGCTGACAGATCAAGTAGTTACAAATGTGCTCAAAAACGGGTTTTCGTTTTGTAAACCTATGCGCCGAACCCACAATCAGGCTTATATGACGAGCAACAGGTAGAACCCGAAACGCAGGCGCCTAACGCTGACGATTTGAAATCTGCCTCCTTTCGGCTACCTTCTGTGAAGGGCGAGCGAAGAGGGCCCATGAGCTAAGCCATGATGGACTTTGTCGGACCCGGCACGCCCCTCAGCTCGAATGGCGTTACGTCGATCCTCAAGCCGACGGGACTTGGTCAGCCGGAGCTCTGGTCCGTCTTGTCTGTCGAGACGAGTGGCTGCGGATATCTCCCCGATCGACGTCCCAAGATACTCTTCGAAAGGCATGTCTTTAGCCGCTTGACCCACCACAGTTTCGACGCCGATGACCCGGACGTCAGTCAGCCGACGGCGGGCGGGTACGGGCCGTCGGGAGCGCACCAGTACGACCGCCTGAACGCCGCCATGCAACTCGATGCGACCGCAGCGCTCCAGAGCGCCTCATGGGGTCTTGGGCAAATCATGGGGGAAAATTGTCGCGATGCAGGCTTCACCGGCGTTGAGGAAATGGTTGCAGCCATGGTGGCCTCGGAGGACAACCAGCTGCGGGCCATGCTGGCGTTCATTGCCGCCCAGCAGATGATCCCCGCCCTCAAAGCACACGATTGGGCGAGCTTCGCGCGGCGCTACAACGGACCTAACTATGCGGCTAACAACTACGACGGGCTGCTCGAGCATTTCTACGGGCGGTACGCTGCTGGGCTGCCGGACCTGCGGCTGCGAAGTGCCCAGATCTATTTAACCTACCGGGGATTTGCCCCGGGGACTATCGACGGGATCGCGGGCCCGGCCACCCGCAACGCCGTGCTTGCCTTCCAGGCGCAAGCAAATCTGCCGTCCACGGGGCTGGTCGACGATGCGTTACTGGCCGCGCTGGCTGCCTGATATAGACATGAGATCGACCGGTTAGAAGCGGACGACGCAGCGCTCATTCATTCCCCGGTCGGGGTGCTCGGGGCCGGTGTCCCGTTTTGGCGGGCAGCCGAAGCGCTGCGCGGGGCCTTGTAGTCCGCAAATATTGCGTCCAGCTCAGGCAAGGCACAGCGAATACTCGTGATGCAGCCCCCCGAGCACCGCTTTGCTAAGCACCGAGCCGAAGTCCCCGAAGCGATGGCAAGACTTCGGCGTCGCGGTTGGTCCGGCCGCCGGGGGGTCGGGCGGTACTATTCGCGGGGGTCACCTCACAAGCACCCCTGGCCGTCGCCGCAGACCCGAAAGCGCGGCACTTAGCGACCCGCGTCCGCTCGACATCTGACGTTGTCAACGGTGACCATCCACCCAGTCGGGAGCGCAGCGGTATCGTTGTCGGCTCGAAGGCCAATTCGGCCGAGTGCGGCCACTTGCGGTCCTTGGAGCGGCGCAGCAAAATGCATCCGGACCAGACATTCGAACCGGTCTCACGCTCGCGCGGTCGGGCGTGAATTGTCCTATGTGACGCACTCCCTATTCAGCCGTTGTGGATCCAAGATCGGGCGGAGGTGAGCTCACGATAGCGGAACCTGGATGTCAGAGGACGACGAATGGCGCATGCGGGCCATTACTCGCTGCTTTAGCCCGAAACCATCATGCAATCAAACCGAAAGCTCGTCATGTCACCCGAGATTAGGGCAGCACTAATTGGGGCCGCAGTCGCGATCTTGATAGGAGGGGGCACAATTTGGTACCAAAGAGAGGCGGTCAAGGCACAGGAGGCACAAATTCAACTCGAACGAGAGAAGACAGCGAAAGCGGAAGAAGAACGTGATGAAGCTCGGCGAAGGGCGGACACCTATCGGAAACTCCTTGAAGATGCCCCTACCAAATTCACCACTCGTCTAGGGCAGTTAATCGACGAAGCGTCAAAAGAATCGAATCGAAAAGAGGGGCCTTCGCAGCTTGTGCCTGCTGCAAAAGCGCTGGTTTCAGCACGAGACGGCTTTCGATCAGACCTTGAGTCGGTGAAAGATCGCCTGGACTCGGAAATTGATCAACTCTCGCGGGAGTTATCCCGTGAACCACCCGATATGCAAAAGATTACGGAGTTAGTCGAGATTCTGAAACGCAAGTGGCCAGCGAAGAAGGAGGAGATCGAGCTGGCTCTCCGAAAACTCATGGCCGAGCTCGGGTTGGTCCAAATTTTTCAACCGGCGGTGGGCGGCGGGCAAACCAGATGAATGGTTCGTGCAGTCAGCGCCAACGCACAGCGCGGGCGATTTACTTATTGCATTCTGATCGAAATGCGCCGGCCAAGATGCTTGAAGCCCGCTAACAGCTACGCGCTCAAAAGCGGCCACTCTGGATACTCGGGTCGACCACCACAGGGTAAGTCGGGCAAACAGCAGGCATCCAGCAGACACGGTCATCTCGCTCGATTCCGGTCATTCGGACGGTCGGAATCCTTATCGGCTGCGACACTTTTTCGGGCCGGCCTTCCACGAGTTGGCGTGGCCGACGGCTTGCCCAAAGGCGCGAAACACCAGCGAGTGCTTATCAGACGAGATTGCGGACGCGTCGACGTCTGGCGGTCGGGGCCGGGCCTACCCGGCGGCCCTGACCAGGCGGCTGTCGATCACGACGCGCCTGGACGTGAAGGCGATCATCGCGCAAGGAGAGAACGCGGCGGTCTCCTTCGATCTGGAGACCATTGCGCCGGCGGCGGCCACGACCCTCGTGGCGGAGTGGCACTCGAAGGAGACGACACTATGAACAAGCATTTGCTTAACCGACGTCAATTTAGTGCGCGTTGTGCGGCCTTCGGCTTATCGTTTCCCGCCTTAAGTGCAATGATTGCGGCGCAAGCAGCTGCACAGGTTCTTGGTACTGGCGCGACGTCGAAGCCTGCTGCGCGTACCGTAAAGCTTCCAGACGGCACGACCGTGCCGCCGCTCGGTCAAGGCTGCTGGCACCTCGGTCAGGGAAGGCATCCGCTAGCTATCGAGGAAGAGGCGCTGCGCACAGGCATTTCGCTCGGCATGACGTTGATCGATACGTCGGGAAACTACGGCAACGGCCGCTCCGAGCAATTCATTAGTCACGTGATTGCCGGTCAGCGCGACCGCATATTCCTAGTCTCCAAGGTGGAGGGCAATCAAGTGTCTGGCGATGGCATCGCGCGTGCTTGCGCGGCGAGCCTCGCTCGTCTTGGCAGCGAGCATCTGGATCTCTATTTGCTGCATTGGCCGGTTCCCAGCGCGCAATTCTCCGGCGTGGTGGCGGCATTTGAACAACTACGCGCGGCGGGGAAGATTCGCGCTTGGGGCGT
>JACXTT010003377.1_pt1 | contig 24632 bp, 18 predicted proteins | sample 9270951 | NCBI WGS metagenome assembly JACXTT01 (sample SAMN15532306, study PRJNA645909) | rock metagenome | isolation source: weathered quartz diorite | place: Puerto Rico | collected 2017-06-21
TAAGTTAGAAGAAAATGCATCCCACCCAAGATTAAATTTTCTTGAATCGATAAATTTCCAGGCGCATGCATTTTTCGACCACAGATGATTGAATGAAGACCTGCATGTAAGGCGAGATGGTGGTGCCGATCACAGCCACCAGGCTGAACACAAACGTCGGTGTAAATTCAAGATGCGGATGGACGGTTTCTTTTACTACGGTAAGCCACGGTGGATGAGCCATAAAGGCGGCAACAACGTAAGTCAGAAACACGAGCGACATCGCCAGAAACACGCGTTCAACTCGCTGATACGTTCCTTTGACGACCAGCCACCAAATCGCGATCGCGGCGATTGGCACTGAAGCGAACCGCGGCACACCGACGAGTTCCATCGCCGCGGCAATGCCGACAAATTCAGAAATCGTCACGCCGCCGTTGGCAACCAGTAGCGCTAACATTACGACGGCGGTCCAACGAACGCCGAACTTTTCGCGGATGAGATCCGACAGGCCCTTGCCGGTGACCGCGCCCATGCGCGCGCACATTTCCTGAACGATTCCCAGGCTGATGGTAAGCGGGATGAGGACCCATATGAATTGATATCCGTAGTCGGCTCCGACGGAAGCAAACGTGGCGATCCCGCCAGCGTCATTGCCGGCAGCGGCAGTGATTACACCGGGACCAATGATCGCGAGGTAAGCAAATACTCGCGGTCGCCGCGCGACGGTACGTCTCACGCCTTGGGCGCTGCGCCGCAATAAGCGACGACCCGCGCTCTGCGCGTCTGTGCGATGTGCGTCCACTTGGAGGGTCCTCGGTCATTTTCGATTCCCAATTGGCGATTTGAGATCGCATTAAACTCAATTACTTAGACGCCTGAAAGGTTCGGCGAGTGACAGGCGTCCGTGACGGAAGCGCCTCCTCTCTCCCTCTCCCTGTGGGAGAGGGCCGGGGTGAGGGAGCGAAGCTCTAGCGGCAGAAGAAAAGAATAAAGATCTTTCCTGTCTTTGTCGCTAGTGCCCTCACCCTAACCCTCTCCCAGAGGGAGAGGGAAGCCGGCGTATTTATCCGATCAAGCGCGGCACTCGCTGCCGCCAATCTCTCGGTAGCAAAATCTCAATCGCGTCGTCCACTGTAACGATCCCAAGGATCTCGCCGGCTTCATCCACGACAGGGAGCGCCAGCAAGTTGTATTCAGCGATCTTTTGCGCGACTTCGTCCGCCTCGTCATCGACGTGCGCCACCTGAATTTCGGTGCGCATCACTTGTTCGAGCGGTGCGGCCTGATCCGCGAGAATCAAATTGCGCAAAGCAATCACCCCGGTTAGTACCCACGATTCTTCGCTGGCGACGACGTACAAGTAGTAAATCATGTTCGGCGTTTCCGCCATCTCGCGCAGCCGCGCCAGCGCTTCCCCGACGCTCAAGTCGCGCGGCAGCGTGACAAATTCCGTCGTCATCAATCCGCCGGCAGTGTCGTCTGCATACGTGAGCAATTCCGCGACTTCGGATTGCTCTTCATCTTCCATGCGATTGAGCAGGTCTTCCGCTTTGTCCTCCGGGAGATCGCCAAGTACGTCCGCGGCTTCGTCGGGTGACATGTGCTCGAGAATGTCCGCGGCGCGCTCTTCATCCATGTCGCCGAGAATCTGCGCTTGTCGTTCGGAAGCCATCTCTTCCAGAGTCTCGGCGGCCGTTTCATCATCGAGTGACTCAACGATCTCGGCGCCGTGTTGATAGGAAAAAGCTTCGGCGAGTCGCGCAATTTCGACCGGATGCAACCGCGCCAGTTTGCCGCGCGATGATTTCAATTGGACCGTCGCCGCGTCAGTCGCGAGATAACCAACGTCGGCCCAATCGATCACTTCGACCGGGCGACCGCTGCGCATGAATGAGGGAGCGAGCCGCCGCCACAATCCGATCAGGCTGACATCGGCGCCGGTCACCCGCCATTCATTCGCGGCTTCGATGATCTGCACATCGTTGACACGCACCACGCGCTTGCCGGCTGCATCAATCAACTGCTTGTCGAGCACGTCGCGAGCAAGCATGACTTCTCCATCGCGGCGCGTGAACGGACGCAAATCGAGAATGTCGGAATTCAGACGAACGCCGTCTTCGGCGAAGTGGGCGATGCGCCAACGCGGCATAAAGAAATTGCGCCGGCGGTAGCGCGCGACGAACCCCGCAACCGGCGGATGATCCTCTTCGCCGAGACGCACGATGACGTCCTTGAGCGATGCGACACGCTCGCCATCAAGGTCGAGGATGGGCCGACCCAACACTTGCGACAGATAAAGCATGGTTTGGATTCGCTTACTGAAGCCGAATGATAGCACGGGAGAGCGCTCATCATTACGCGCCAGATTTGTTCGATGATCTTTATGGTCGGGGATTTTCCGGAGGTGGTTTGCGAAAGTTGTAACGCAGCAGCACTCGCATCGGGACGGGCTTGTCGTTCTGCATCGCGGGAAAGAAATGCATTTGCTTGACAGTGTCGATCACTGATTGGTCCAAACCGTATCCGGCCCATCGCGCTATCTGAACCCGGCCGACTTCGCCGCGCGCGTCAACTTCAAGCAGGACGTCGACCACGGCTTCGACTTCGGCGATCGCGGCAGACTGCGGGTACGGGGGTTTAATGCGCCGAAAGGGTCGCGGCTCGCGCGTGTCTTTCGGCGAATCGATAATGTTGTCCGACATTCCGAGGATAACCGGCGGAGGAGATTCAACTGCGACGGTTCGCTCAACGCTCTCTGCTTCCAACGCGCGGCGGATCGCCACTTGGTAGCGGTCACGCGTGTCAGTCGACGTTAGGGTTTGCAGCAAAGCTTTTTCGGATTCCGCCGGCGTATTGCGCCGCTCGATCGGACGTTCCCAAAAAATCAACTGCCCTGTGCGCGCGCTTACGAGAAAGATTGACGCGAACGATTCGAAATAAGCCACGCCTGTAGAGGGCGACCGTTGGACAGTTTGAGCGTCGCCGATGAAATAGACATCGGCACCGATGGCCGCGCCGATGTCACGCGCCGCTTCGACCGAAAGATTAAGCGAGCCATCAAAGCCTGCGCCCACCGCGGCAGATTGGGCGAGATCCGAATCCACCAACGCAAAATCCTTCAGTGAATTGTTTAGGATTGATCCGCGGACCGCGTCGGCCGCGCGCGCACTTGTCCCAGTCGAACCAAAATTGAGAATGGCCACTCGAGTGGCAGGTTTTTGACCGCTAACGTCAATCGCGGTCAGAAAAAGAGCGCAGGAGACCGTCTGAAGTATGCAATGTCGAATGAGTGACTTTCGAAACACGGGTAGTGCGAATTCTAGTTGGTCGAGGCTGCAGATCGTTCTTTCGAGGCGCCATGATACAGCCGGTAGACTTGATCTTTGACTTCGGCAGGAAAGCAGACGCGGTGTAGTTCGTAACCCTCTGCTAACCCACGGACGGCCTGGCTGACTTCGCTGATCTCGCGCACGCAAGGGTGAGCATATCCGTCTTCGACATAGATCCGGGTGCGCGGCTCGACCCCACCGGTCGTGTAATAACCGTAGTAGGGAAGGTCGCTGGCGCGGTCTTCGATGAAATAGTACTCGGCGGGAAATCCGGCGCGCTCGACGACGCTGCGCGCCGCGTTCAGAAAATGCTTACGCTCATTTATCGGCATGTCCAGATCGATGGCCTTAAACAATCGCCGGTTCACGAAACGCTCGCTCAAGTCACTCAACACTTCATCCTCGGATTGCTGCCACTGTTTCATGTGAAAGATCACATCCGAATCATCGAGGCTCAGGTGTTCACGGATCGTGAGTTGTTTTCTTCCCAGAAGTTTTTCAAAGGCACTCTGGCGCGTGCACCAAACGTCAACGCCGGAAGTGACTAAGGTCAGCGCGCGCTTTACCGCTGATCGCAGGACGGCTTCGGCGGATCGCAGCGTGCGATGAAAGTAAACCTGACGGAACATGTAGTATCGCGCCTGCAAATATTCTTCGACGGCGTAGACTCCTCGCGCCGCGATATAGATTCGATCGGCCTCCTCATCGATCTGAATTGCGTTGATGATCCATTCAAGATCGTACATGCCGTACTTCGCGCCGGTCATTAGAGAGTCGCGCAACAGATAGTCCATGCGATCGACGTCGAGTTGTGACGATACCAACTGCGCGAGCGCCGCCGGTTTGAATGTTCCATCGATGACTGTGGCGACACGCTGGGGCAGTTCCGCGGAGAAACTCGTCAGCACTTCATTGAGACTAGTTTCTTCTGAAGTGACTGCCTGCATGGTCATCTGCTCATGATGCACCCCTAGCACTTTCTCCATCGCGTGCGAAAACGGGCCGTGGCCCACATCATGTAACAGCGCCGCCGCGCGCACCGTGACTCGATCATCTTTCGAGATGGAATGACGATCCTCCAGCTGCATGAGGATGCGAGTAATCAAATGCATTGCGCCCAAGCTGTGAGTGAAGCGTGAATGTTCCGCTCCCTGGTAAGTGTAAAGTCCCAAACCGAGCTGCTTGATGCGTCGTAGCCTTTGAAATTCCGGCGTATCGATTAGCCGGATCATCAATCGACCTTCGGCGGTGTCATCGCGTAGCGGAATGATGTTATGGACCGGATCGCGGTAGATGCGTTGAGGCAATTTTCGTGGACCTGCCAGGTGATCGCGCGCCAGTCTATCACACGCACCAGCCAGCATGGCCTGAGGCTCCCAACCCTTTGCTTAATGTCACAAAACTGTCGTGAACCGAGCTTTACGGATTTTCGGACTAAAACCGAATTTTCGGATTTAGAGATTCGCAAAAACGTGACCAAACTACGTCTTTTCCGCCTCCGCTTGGGTGAATGGCTTATGGCATCGTCATTGCCTAAAGCCCGTCCAGAATTGATGTCTTCGGGTTTGAGATATGAGCAGAGTTCGGTTTCCTACGGAAATCAGCTTCATCCCCCGAAGCGGAATCATTAAGAGGCCAGCTAGTCCCCAGCTGTTGCTGAGGGTAGTTGGCCATTCGATTGAATGCAGAAGATTTTCCGCTCGAAACAATCGGGCGATAACTTAAGAAAGGACAGAGATGATGAGAAAACTCTTTATGTTCGTCTTGGCGGGATGCCTGGCATTGTTTGCCATTGGTGTTTCCGCCCAGACGCTCACTACGGGGTCGCTCGAAGGTACGGTCACTGACGCAAATGGCGCAGCCGTACCCGGCGTGACAATTACGGCCACGCGACAAGGCGGATCCCCGAAGACGGCTACGTCAAACAACGAAGGCCGATACTCTTTCCCGCAGCTCGAACCTGGCAAATACAAAGTCACGGTCGAAGCGACGAAAGGATTCGGAAAGTTCGAAGACAACGTTGACGTTAGCCTTGGCAAGACCTCCGATTTCACAGTTGCGCTCGCGCCAGCCGGCACGTCTGCGACTGTTACGGTTACTGGAGGCGCAGGCGCTACGCTTGATGTGACTGCTAACACGACTGGCACTAACGTATCGACTGAACAGTTCTCGAATTTCCCGACACAGCGTACGGTACAATCGCTTTATACCATCGCGCCGACCGTGTCACGTTCGGGTCTTCGCGATTCTTCAGGCCGTGACCGCGATCCTTCAGTGGGCGGTTCGTCGGGCCCCGAGAACAACTACATCCTTGACGGTGTAGGCGTTGCGGATCCCGCTTTCGGCGGATCAGGTGGCAACCTGCCGTTCGAATTCGTTCAGGAAATCGAAATTAAGACCGGTGCTTACGGCGCCGAGTACGGAAAGTCAACCGGCGGTATTTTTAACGTCATCACCAAGAGCGGCACGAACGATATCCGCGGTGACGCGTTCGGTTACTTCACCACCAAGGGTTTGGTGCGGGACACAAAAACTTCCGCCATCCCCCGAACCGGTTCTGCGCCAAACGGTTTTTCGGAAATCGATGCCGGCTTTGACATTGGCGGCCCGATCAAGAAAGACAAGCTTTATTTCTTTGGCGCGTTCAACCCGCAGCGTCGGCAGAACTACTTCCTGACGCAAACCTTCCTGAGCAGCGTTCACAACAAAGTAACGACGCCGTTCTACTCGGGCAAAATCACCTGGCAGGTAAATCAGAACAACGTGTTCAATTTCTCCACGTTTGGTGATTTCACGAAGCAACAGGGTTTCCTGTTTGGCGGCTCTGGTTTTGGCGCCAACATCAACAGCTTCCGCGGCGAGATTCAAACAGGCGGTTCGAACTACGCTGCTCGTTTGAATTCGACCATCAATCCGAACTGGATTGGTGAGTTCTCTTTTGGCTTGCACTTCCAACGCGCCAACACCATTCCGGATGCCAGCGTCGCGAACACCGAATTGATCAACAACAACTTCGCGGTGCTACGTGGCGGCGCCGTTTTGACTGGTGTTGAGTCCACGACAACTGCCAGCAACGGACTGCGCAATGCGTTCGTGAACGGCACGGGCGGCTCAGTTCAGCGCAACTACATCAGTCAGGGCTTTGGTTTGGTAACGGCGCAGGATCGCGACCGCTACGAAGGCGCGGCCCGTCTACAGAACATCTGGGGTAAGAACACGATCAAGTATGGTTTTGAATTTACCCAGAATCGTTACCGCATTGACACCCACTCGACCGGTCCGACCCGCAATTTCGGCGCTCCGGTGAGTGGCATATTCAATGGCTATCGAGCCACGAACAACTTTGGTATTTGCTCGGGTGATACGACCACGAAAGTGATCACCTGCCCGAGTTCGACCTTCACTACCCGCGCCAACCAGATCATTGGCGCCGGTGAATTCGGCACGCAGTACACGTCAGCGGTCACCGGAGCCCTGGCTACCGTAAACGTCACTAACCCGATTCTCATCCTGAGCACGGTCAGCGTTCGTGACTTCCGTCTGACCACGCATGGTGGTTTCTCGACCACCAATACCGAGAGCTTCTACGTTCAGGACGACTACAAGCTTACGAAGAACGTCCAGTTGAACCTCGGGCTGCGCTGGGACCTCCAGCAAAGCAAGGCGTCGCAGACGTCGTACTTCAAGTTGAATAACTTGTTTTACGACATGCAGCCGCGTATCGGCGTCATCTGGGACTTTACGGGTGAAGGTCGCGGCAAGATTTTCGCGAACTATGCGAAGTTCGTGGAAACGCCGCTGCCGCTCGACTTGAACGTTCGCGCGGGTGGCGATTCGCAGCAGATCGACTTCAACATTCGCGTGAGCCGCCTGAATGCTCCCGCGGGTGCGACGACAATCACCGACTTCGGTAACCTGGGGGGCGATCGCACTCCGATTGACCCGGGTCTGAGGCCGCAGACGGTTAATGAGTACACCGCCGGCATTGAATACAACCTCAAGAACGATTTCACAGTCGGCTTCCGCGGCATCTACCGCGCGCAGCAGGACGTGATCGAAGACGGTTCCTTCGACGACGGCAACACGTACTTCATTTTCAATCCCGGACGTCGCGGCACTGGCCGTGAGACCACTACTGAAGACTTGGCCTGCACCGATCCCACGATTGGCTGTTTCGGTCATGCGCGTCGGTACTATCGCGCGCTTGAGTTCACGGCGACCAAGCGCTTCTCGAATAACTGGCAGTTGATTTCGTCCTATGTGTTCTCCAGCCTGATTGGCAACTACGAAGGTCTGTTCCGCAATGACAACGGTCAAAGCGATCCGAACATCACTTCGTTATTTGACCTCGTCAGCCTGCTCAAGAACACCTATGGTCGGCTGCCCAACGATCGTCCGCATCAATTGAAACTGGATGCGTCGTATCGTTGGCCGTTCAAGCTGATGACGAGCGCGTCGTTCCGTGCGCAGTCCGGTATTCCGTTCGACCAGTTGATCCCGCACCCCGTCTACGGCAACAACGAAGGTTTTGCCGTGCCGCGGGGCACCGCGATCAACCCGATTACGGGCAGCAACCGCACGCCGGTTACCTATAACGTGGATTTGGGCGCGTACTATCCGATTCAACTCGGTGAGAACCGTCAACTGCGACTGCAGGCGGACTGGTTCAACGTGTTCAATTTCCAACGCGCTATCCGTCAGGATACGACGTTCCAAATCAACAGTGGCGCGTCGGGTATTCCGCCGGTGAGCAATCCATTCTATGGCACGGGCACGATCTTCCAGTTCCCGTCGTCGCTGCGCCTCGGCGTGAAGTTCCAGTTCTAAGCTGGAAGCTTCCACGCTACCTCAGGGCAGCGTGAAAACTCATGGGGAGGGGCATGGACACCATGCTCCTCCCTTTTTGTTTCTTGTGTTATCGTTCGGATTACCCGGACAAGTTTTCTGAGAGTTAGTTAAAGGAACAAAGTGATGTTTGTTCGATCCTTTCGCCGCTCATCCAGTCCGGCAATTCGCACGATACAATTAGCTCAACTCGTCATACTTGCGGCTCTATTCTCAGTGCCGGCAGCCGGTCAGAGTGGGGTCGACACCACCGGTACTGGTGGACGACATTCAATCCAGGGCAGGCTGGTTTTTCCGTCTGGACGGCGTGCTGATATTCGTTTGAAGGTCAGACTGCAGGGCCCGAACACACCCGATCTCACCGTCTACAGCGACTCAAACGGAGCATTCGCGTTTCAATCACTTCAATCCGGCACATATACCGTGACGATTGAAGGCGGCAAGGAGTTTGAAAACGTCAACGAGTCTATTTACATCGAGCCCGATATCACCAGCTTGATGCGCGGGGTCACTGCTCCGCCGGTGTCGCGTCCATATACTGTTCAAGTTTACTTACAACCAAAAGGACCTGACAGCGATCGCTCGAGGCCGGGCGTCGTCAATGCGGCGCTGGCGAATGTGCCCAAAGCCGCGCTCGATCTCTACAACAAGGCCCTTGATTTAGCGCGCAACAAGACCACCTGGAACCAGGCGATCGATCAACTAAGAGCAGCAATCTCGATCTATCCGGATTTCGGTCTAGCCTATAGCGAAATGGGTGTCGTTTATTTGAAATTGAACCAACAGGACAAAGCGCTCGAAGCTTTGCGGGCGGCGTTGAAGCTGATCCCAAACGACTATGCGACGCTGCTCACGTACGGAATGATCCTCTATGACCGGCAACAGTTTCCGGCTGCTGAAGACGAGTTCAGAAAAGCGGTCGCCAAGAACCACTTGTCACCTTCCGGACACCTGTACCTGGCCATGACACTTCTAAAACGGCACTCTTACGATGAGGCCGAGAAGGAGTTCCGTGATGCGCTGCAATTCGGCGGCGAAGACGTGGCCATCGCACATTACTATCTTGGCGGCATCTACTGGAATCGCAAGGAATACAAACAGGCCGCCGACGAACTCGATACATATTTGAGACTGGTGCCCAACGCCCCAGACAGCGAGCGCCTGCGCGCCACGATTAGAGATCTGCGTCACAAGCAGGGCTAATTTCGCAAAAACGCTTGTTGCTACTAGAATTCCCCCGCCCACATTAAAAGGAGTTGCCATGTTTTCAGTCAATCCAGTTCGTAAGATAAGCCGAGTTCTATTTTCGATTCTCCCGATATTTGTGGTTACAGCAGTTGCATTCGCTCAAGGTGGTGTCGGTAGCACCCGTGGATTGCCGAGTACCGGCAGCGGCGGCAGTAGCATCATTAAGGGCCGCGTGTTCTTTCCCATCACGCCCGAGAGTCCACGCGTCCGCGTGAGGCTCACCAGCAGCGATATGATGAATGAAAGCACCGTCGCCGATGAAGACGGTGTCTTTATCTTTAATCGCATCCCGGCCGGGCACTATACGATCACTGTCGAGGGCGGCGATCAATTCGACAATGCGACCGAACAGGTAGACATCGATCGCGAAGCCAGTCCCGGCGGTCGCAACATGAACGTTACGATCAATCTAAAGCTGAAGGGCTCAGCGGCCGCTCTTGGTAAGGTACCCAAGCCCGCGCGCGAGCTTTACACCAAGGGCACCGACGCCGCGAGCAAAGGCGACAACAAAGGAGCCGCTGAATTCTTCAACCAGGCGATCAAGCTTTATCCCCAGTTTCCGCAGGCGATGACCGAATTGGGCATGGCCTACATGAAGCTCAACAAATACGACAAGGCCGCTGAAACGTACGAAGAGTTGCTCAAGCTTGGGCCGGGCGACGCCACGGTCCATTTGAACTATGGAATCGCGCTCAACAACCTCGGAATCGCTTTACAGACCGAAGGCAAAACTGAAGAAGGCGCGAAGAAGCTCGCGCAATCAGAAGAGGAACTGCGACACGCGATTAAACTGAACAATTCGAGTCCCGCCGCGCACTACTATCTGGCGGTCACGCTCATCAAGTTGAAGCACTACAACGAAGCAACCACTGAACTGGAAGCTTCAATCAAGCATGGTGGCGATAACATCGCGCTGGCACATAAATATCTCGGCGGCCTTTACATGAACGACAGCAGTAAGAAAAAAGAGGCAGCGGATGAATTAGAGAAGTATTTGCAGCTTGATCCGAAGGCGCGTGACGCCGATCGCATCAAGGAATCGATTAAGAAACTTCGAAACAACTAGGCCGTCATGTCGCTTCGCGTCTCTTTCAGATACCTCGCAGCATTGTTCTGCACGACGCTGATGACATCAGTGACGTTCGCGCAGATCAAGCCCGACAAGCCCGTCGAACAGGACGATGTAATCCGCGTCAACACCGAATTGGTGCAGACGGACGTCATGGTCTTTGACAAGCAGGGCCGCTTCGTCGATGGACTAAAAGGTGAACAGTTTGAGCTGAAGGTGGACAAGAAACCGCAGACGATTTCCTTCTTCGAGCGCGTTACCTCAGCCAGAGAAAGCGCACCCCGAGGAAATCAGACTGCCCCTTCGGAATCTTCGGCAACCGGACCCGTGACCACCATCACGCGTGGCCGCGTCGTCATCTTTTTTGTTGACGACCTGCATCTGTCCGCCGATAGTCTGGCCCGCACCCGCAAATCTCTCCTGGAATTTATCAGCGGCGGCATTGCCAAGAACGACATCGTGGCCATTACTTCCTCAAGCGGCCAGATTGGCTTTCTCCAACAGTTCACTGATGACCGAGCCGTCTTGCAAAACGCCGTGGCCCGCCTGAGCTATCGCGCCAGTGCTAAACCCGATATGGATCAGCCTCCGATGTCCGAATACATCGCTTCGAGAATACGCGACGGCGATGAGAGCACCATTAGCTTTTACGTTCAGGAGATGCTGAAGCAGAATTGTTTCAAAGTTCACGGCGAAACGATCTGCATGATGGATGCCAATGCGGCGCGGCACCTGGCTATTCAGCGTGCCACGATGATTACTATCCAAACCGCGCCGGATACCGATAACACGTTGCGCATGCTCGAAGGATTGATGCGGACGGCCGCGCAGCTTCCCGGGCGCAAAACTCTGTTCATGCTATCCAACGGGTTTTACCTGAACGACAAGAAGACTGGCTCGCCTGACAAGATTCGTCGCATCACCGACGCCGCGGGTAAAGCCGGCGTGGTCATTTACACGCTCGATGCTCGTGGTCTGATCAGTGAAGGCATCGACGTCACAAATAATCGTCCCACTGATTCGGCCGGATTAACCCACAGCGCGATCATCGGTGAGATCGCTGCGTCCCAAGATGGTTTGAATGCCCTCGCCAGAGATACTGGCGGACGTGCCTTCCGTAACACGAACGCGCCGATGTCCGAATGGGTCGATAAGGTTCTCGACGAGACGGCGAACTACTACCTGCTCGCCTGGCGGCCGGACACTGAAGAGCAGAAGCGCGGCAAGTTCAATCATCTCGAAGCCGGCATCATTGGCCGTCCGGATCTGACCGTGCGCGTGCGCGGCGCTTATTTCAAGACAGCGCCGCTGCCGGTTCTCTCACTCAAGAAGAAGGACAAGAATCCTGAGCAGGCGCGTGAAGACGACATGCGGGTAGTGATCGACGCGCCGCTTTCGCAGACGCAATTGCCGACCGAACTCGAAGTCGTCATGAATCAAGTACCGGGTGTGGGGACTCGGGCCGCGGCGGCCATCCGGGTCAATCGCGACTACCTCGCGTTTGATCTTAACGATGGAAAGCAGTCCGCGGATCTCGACATCGGCGGGATCTTCTACAACGACAAGGGCAAACCTCTGAACAGCTTTGTCGGCCGGATTCGAGTATTCCCGTTGCCGCAAGGTGAACCGTCGAACAAACCGATCTATGCATTCAATGCGTGGTTGCCGCCCGGCTTGTATCAAGTTCGCGTCGGCGTCCGCGATTTGAAGAGCGGTCGCACCGGCAGCGCGATGCAGTGGGTGCAAATCCCAAAGTTGGGCGCTCGCTGAATGTACTTTTTCAGAGGCAGCAAAGAAGAACGGAGAGAGTCAGTCACTCTCTCCCTTTTTTGTTAAGACACAACCGTGGTTTTGAGAATGCGCTTTCGCTACTTCGAAAAAGTGAGCAGATGCCCCAGCTTCTCTTTTTTTGTTCGCAGATACTTCGCCGCGAACTCGCTGGCGGGCACTTCGATCGAGATGCGCTCGACGATCTCCAACCCAGCTTCTTCCAGAGCTTGCAGCTTGCCCGGGTTGTTGGAAATAACTTTCACCTTGCACAAACCCAGATCGAATAACACCTCGGCGCATTGGCGATAGTCGCGCGAGTCAACCGGCAGATCGAGCTGCTCGTTCGCTTCCACCGTGTCCGCGCCTTCGTCCTGCAAAGCGTAAGCACGAATCTTGTTGAGGATGCCGATGCCGCGACCTTCCTGCTGTTGATAGACGATCGCGCCCCGGCCCTCTTCCTGAATCATCTCCATCGTACGATGAAGCTGCGGTCCGCAATCGCATTTCTCTGATCCGAAGACGTCCCCCGTCAGGCACTGCGAGTGAATGCGTACCAGCGTCGCCACGTCCGGGCGTAACTCGCCTTTCGTGAGCACCACGAAGTCCTCATCGCTCGTCGTCGAGCGGTAGCCGATGATGCGAAAGTCGCCCCATTCCGTGGGCAGCTTCGCTTCGGCGACACGCACGACAGTCAAATCATCCGGCGCATTAGGGCAAACCAGTGGTTCGAGTGGAATTTTGCTAGCAGTACAACCCATTGACTAACCTCGGCCTTACCTCAGACGTTGCTTTAAAGATGTAGGAATTATAAGAGTACGGCCGCCATGTCACAAAGGAAGGTGGCATAAGGTGGCTGCCGGTGCCCGATCAGGTCGTCGAGAAAAGTAATTGCCGTCCGCCAAACCCGCGCGATAAGATACGAATGGCTCCGGCGATCCTAATCCCTTCTTGTGCCTCTTCGCCCAGGCCTGAAACGCAATGCCAAATGGTCCCGAAAACACATCTCTGACGCCACCCCCGGAAGAGATTGATACCTTTTCAGGTCAGTATAATCGGCGCAATGAGCGGCGGCCGGCACTAGTCTTCCTGCGAGGCGAACTGTTGGCGGTTCCGATTCCGCTCGAGCGAGAGCAGGTCACCATGGGTCGCGCCCTGGATGCGGATGTTCGCATCAACGATTCGCGCGCGTCGCGCCTGCACGCGCGCATAACTACCGAGCACGATCAGGCGACCGGGGAGACGCGTTATCACTTGAGTGATTTAGGTTCGACCAATGGGACGATTCTGAATGGCAAGCGCATTGAAGATGCGGTCCTTGAAGACGGCGACAAATTCGAAATCGGCGATCAACTGATTCGGTTTGAGATGCTCGACGAGATCGACGTTGAGTATCAACAGCAGATTCATCGTCTGCTCGTGCACGATGACCTGACCGGTTTGCTGACGAGCAAATCGTTCTTTTCTGAGTTACGTCGTGAAGCGGCGCGCGCGGAAGCCGAGAACATTCCCTTCTGCGTCTTGATGATGGATATCGATCACTTCAAAGATGTCAACGATACTTACGGACATCTGGCCGGGAGCGACACGCTGGAAGAAGTTGGCGAGGTAATCAAGAAATCGCTGCGTGCCGGCGACGTTGGTGCGCGATTCGGTGGCGAAGAATTCGCCGCGTTCTTGCTTGATGCGGATTACGCGCAAGGCCTGGTGGCCGCCGAACGCGTGCGCTCTGCGATTGAAAAGCATGAGTTCCCGGCAGTTAGACGCGGAAGTGATGAAGAGCCGCGTACTCATCGGATCACGATCAGCATCGGAGTGGCCTCGTATCCTGACGATGCGAAGGATCCGATCCAATTAGTCGAGATGGCCGACTCAGCTCTCTACAAAGCGAAGCGAAATGGCCGCAACCAGGTTTGCCCTTACCGCCCGACTGCGAACACCGAAGTCGTTCGCATGCGACCCCGAAGTAAAGAGAACGCACAGGAGTCCAATTGAATGAGCCTCAGACTAAACGCCATTGTTCTTTCCCTTTTAGTTTTCGCATCTTGTAGTTCAAAAGAATCCAGCTCGACCACGAACTCTGCCACTTCCAATTCGGCCGCGAACTCTTCGTCATCGCCCGCTGTGAGTAACGCGAACGTGAAATCGAAAGTCGATCCGTGTAGCTTGCTCACCAGCGACGAAATCAAAGCCGTGCAGGGCGAAGCCTTTGCCAATGCCATGCGCTCCGATCGACAGGACGGTGATTTCATCGTCGCGCAGTGTTATTACGCGCTGCCGACTTCGGTGAATTCAGTGGTCGTCAATGTGACTACGGGAAAAGATGCCGCCGGAGCGCCCAAGCCGCGCGACTTCTGGGAAGGAACATTCGGCAAAGAAGCTGGCGAAGAACAGGACCGCGACAAAAAGAGAGACAAAGAAAAAGAGAAGGCGAAAAAGCCCGCCGCCGGCGAACGCCGCGAAGAAGAGGGTGAGGAAGCCGCGGCTAAACCCGAAAAGGTCGACGGTCTCGGCGAAGAGGCTTTTTGGATCGGCAGCCGCATCGGAGGCGCGCTTTATGTGCTGAAAAAGGATCTGTTCTTTCGGATCAGCGTTGGCGGCGCGGGAGACGAAAAAGCTAAATTGAACAAATCGAGGACCCTGGCGCAAAATATGCTGAAGCGTCTGTAGTCAGAAGCGTCTTGGGAAGCCTGACGCGCTATCTCAAAAACAGGAGATCGTTTATATGAAACGAATTGCGATCGCTATTGCCATCATCGGACTTCTCACCGTCGGCGTCTACGCGCAACAATCGACCGAGCAACGGGCGTCACTGACTGATGCCGCCGTGGGCTTTGATGCCAAAGCCGCTCCGGCAATCGAAGCACGATTGCTAACTCAAGCGCTGAACGGCTCAGATGAATCGCCTGTGACTAACGTGAAGATCGCCGTTAAGAACGTTACGCCCGTCTTCTATACCTACGTTAGCGGCTGGGCCACATTTTACGACGCGAATGCAACGCGCTGTGGTGAAGGAATGTTTAAGCTGGACGCGCTCGCGCCCCAGGAATCCGCGGAGGTCGACACGCCGGGCCTGCGTTTGCGCTGCTCTCCGTCAACCTGGCGAGTAGTAGCGACGAATCTCATCACCCGCACCGCAGATATCGCGAAACCGGGCGAAGCTCAAGTTCCTCCGACGGAACCGGTAGCGCTACAACCTGCAACTCCGATCAACTTTGTCATCAGCATTGACGGCGAAGAGCATCCGATTCAGGTCAACAATCCGGTCGTTCTCAAGTTAGGCAATCGGAACCGCAGAATCATCCTTAAGTCAGCGCCCTGAATAGCACCGCGCGAGATTAATGAAAAACCGGGAGCAATCCGGCGCCACGAGGAAGGATGTAACCCGGCGCGTCCCGCGCAACTTCCGCTAGAGCTTCATCGATTGATCCGACGGGATGCAAGCGCATGCGTGCGCACTGGTCGCGACCGAGGCTGGTAACGATGTGCACGCGAAAACGCTCAGCTTTGATCATCAGTGCCCACGCAGTTTGACCATTCACTTCATATTTTTCGCGTAACCGATTTTCCAACGCGCGCGAATCCGCTGAATCGAACCATTTCATAAAGTCGTGGCGACCCAGACCCTCGGGGCATTCCGCCAATAAGACAATTGTGCCTCCGTCAGTGCAGGCCTGCGCCGCCATGTCCAGAGCTTTATGTGCCTGAATCATGTTTATGTCGTGGGGTGCGCCGCCGCAACTGACGATCACCACTTCACGCTTTTCAGAAATCATTTGCGAGTGCGTCGCAAGATACTCTTCGCAGGCCCGCCGATGGGCGGTGCGCCAATGACCCATGAAGAGCTTTTCCACACGGCCCTGGGCATTGACGATGCTACTAATGGACAGCGCGGGGTTGATCATATTCGCGACCTCCTCGCACGCTTCACTCACCGGGTTTCCCTCCAGCCGCCCGGTGCCCACACCGGCTCGGCGGCCGCCGCTCTCAAAATCGAGCGCGAGCATGTGCGTCGCCTCAATCGTTCGCACTGACGCCAGGCCGGGACAGATCGACTTGCGTCCGCCGGTGAAGCCGGCGAAGTAATGAAAGCCCACGCCACCCGTTACGATAACCTTCGAGAACTCCTTGAGCGCGCGATTGATTTCAATCGGTTCACCGCGTGCCGTTGTGCCGATCTGCATCAATTGCGAAGCGTCGTACGCATCGTGATCCAAAGTGCGAATACGTTGCGCAATAAATGAGGTCAGGAGCTCTACCTTCTCTTCCGGACGGACCGCGCGGTGAATACCGGTGGCGAAGAGGATAGCGATATCGCCAGGGGACACGCCGGTTTCGATCAAACGGCGCACGAGCAGGTTAACGATCTGTGCGCTGCCGGTGGCCCGCGTCGCATCAGACGCGACAATCAGCACGGTATCGCCGCCCGAAACTATTTCCTGAAGTGACGGTGAATCGATCGGAGTATCCAGCGCAGCGATTACGTCTGCGTCAGAAAGTGGTTGTGCGTTAGTCTGATTCGGCGAGAGCACCGCGAACCGCGCCGCGTCATACTCAAACTCAATTCGTTTCGAGCCATAGCCTAGTTCGATTAGAGACATGTGCCTTCAGTGATTGTGTAGAACTATCTTGTTCATGCAGAACATGTCGTTTGGATCGCAGCCCTCAACTTCCACCTGAATGGTTGTGTGCGCGATGCCGAACTTGTTTCGCAACTGTTCAGTTACACCGCGCAGAACATTTTCGCCGCTGCGGACGCTTTGTTCATTGACCATAACATGACAACTGCAACAGATCATTCCCGAGCCAATCGTCCAAACGTGTAGGTCGTGCACCGCCAACACGCCGTGCACCTGCGCAATGGTCTCTTCGACTTCGGTTATGTTTATTCCGGTGGGAGTGGCCTCCAGCAACACGTCCACTGACTCTTTGAGGATTCCCCAACTACTCACGAGGATCAGGAGCCCAATCAGAATCGAAACCACCGGATCGGCGATCGAGGCTCCAGTCCACGCGACGATAACTCCAGCGACCACGACGCCGAAGGCCGAAATCGCGTCACCCAGCATGTGGATGTAGGCGCTTCGAACATTCAAATCCTTCTTTGCTTCACCTCGCAGCCACAAACTAATAGCAGCGTTCATCACAATGGCGAGGGCGGCAACCACAATCATGGGGCGGCTGTTAACCGCTCCCGGTTGACCCACTCGGTGTGCCGCCTCCCAAAATATCAGCAGCGAAATCACTACCAGCGAAACAGAATTGACGAGCGCCGCGAGCGTACCGACGCGGTGATACCCAAACGTCCTCCGCGAAGTCGAGGGCTTTTGCGCGATCCATACGCCGTACCAGGCGATAATCAACGCGAGCGCGTCAGCGAAGTTGTGGCCTGCATCTGACAAGAGCGCCAACGAATGCGAAAGATATCCCGCGATCGCCTCAGCCACGACAAAGCTGATCGTGATTGCGATTGACCAGGCCAATCGTTTGCCGACACGCGTTACGCCGTGATGGTGTGCATGTGCCATTCACTTACCCAGACGCGCTTTAGAAATGCATCGTAGCAAAGTATTGAGGGTGGGCACGAATGTTAACATCGGCCACTTGTGATGCTAGAATCCTGCGCTTTAACAGGTAGTCTATCCCGGAGAAACTGATGAGAAGCTTTCAGCGTCTTTTGCTCGTTTGGATAGTCGTTTCGCTTGCCGTTGCGGCGCGTGTTCAGGCCCAGAATTTCACGCTTGAACAAGTGATGAATTCACCGTTTCCTTCCGATTTGGTCGTTTCAAAACGCGGGGACAAACTGGCCTGGGCGTTCGACGCCGAAGGCAAGCGAAACATTTGGATCGCGGATGCGCCGTCGTATGCGGCGCGGCAACTCACGCGCTATGACAAAGATGACGGGGGTGAGTTGACTGATCTGGTGTTCGCACCCGGTGGGAATTTGATCGCTTTCGCGCGTGGTAACGAGCAGGGAAAGAACCAAGCCGGGGAATACGCGAACCCAACTTCGGATCCAACGGGTACGAAGAAACAAGTGTGGGTAGCGGACACGCGGACGGGCCGCGTGACCCTAATTGGCGAAGGCGACTCACCATTCTTCAACGCCGCCGGCGATCAAATCATCTATGCACGAGAAGGAAAATTTTGGACAGCGCCGCTCCTCGGCGGCAAAGAAGGCCGGCTCTTCGAGATTCGCGGCCATGTCGGAGCTCCACAGTGGTCACCTGACGGCTCAGAGTTGGCGTTCGTCGCGAACCGTGGGGATCACAGTTTCATCGGCGTTTACAATTCGCGCAACGGCTCGATTCGCTTTCTGTCGCCGAGCGTCGATCGCGACGTCCTGCCGCGTTGGTCGCCTGACGGGCGGCGCATCGCCTTCATTCGCTTATTCAATATCCAGGACACGTTCTCAATAGATCGAGAACGGTTGCAGCCGTGGGCCATCCTGGTCGCTGATGTTCGCACCGGAGATGCGAAGCAGATCTGGCGCTCGGGCGATCAAGACAATCACTCGTATCCGCAAAACGTCGCCGACTTCTGGGAATGGGTGGCGGGCGATCGGCTGCTGTTTCCATCGGAAAAGGATGGCTGGGCCCACCTTTACTCGATCTCAGCCGACGGCGGCGGCATTACGGCGCTAACACCGGGTGACTTTGAAGTCGAAAACGTTGCGCTGTCGCCGGACAAGGCAACCGTCGTATTCTCCACGAATAAGAACGACATCGACCGCCGACATCTGTGGTCGGTCAACGTCGCCGGTGGATCGCCGCGATTGATTACCGCAGGTGAAGGCGTCGAAATGTATCCGGTCGTGTTTGATAACGGTCGGCGCGTGGGGTTCTTACGTTCAACCGCACGCGATCCTTTCATGCCTTACGCGGCTAACATTGATGGCTCGAACATGAAGCCGCTGGCGCCGCAGGCGCTGCCGCGCGATTTTCCTGCGGCACAACTCGTCGTTCCTGAACAAGTGATTTTCAAAGCGGCTGACGGAACAGAAATCCATGGACAATTGTTCAAGCCGAAGAATGCTTCCGGCAAAATGCCCGCGCTGATCTTCACGCACGGCGGACCGCCGCGCCAGATGTTGCTCGGTTGGCATTACATGTACTACTACCACAACTCATACGCCATGAATCAGTATCTGGCATCGCGCGGTTACCTGGTTCTGTCGGTGAATTATCGCAGCGGCATTGGTTATGGTCGCGCGTTTCGACTGGCGCAGCATCGCGGCGCGCGCGGCGCATCTGAATATCAGGACGTCGTAGCCGGCGCGAAGTACTTGCGCAGCCGCGATGACGTCGATCAGAAACGGATCGGATTGTGGGGAGGTTCGTACGGCGGATATCTGACGGCGTTGGGCCTCGCGCGCAACTCGGACATCTTCAGTGCCGGCGTTGATTTTCATGGCGTGCACGATTGGAGCATTCGCGTCAGTGGTTTGCCCCTCCAGTTCAGTTCGCCGGAGCAGACGCGCATTGCGCGCGAATCATCGCCTAATTCCTCGGTGGACAAATGGAAATCACCGGTGTTGCTGATTCACGGCGATGACGATCGCAACGTGGAATTCGCGCAGACCGTCAACCTCGTGCGCCTGCTGCGAAAGAACGGTGTGTACTTTGAAGAATTGATCATGCCCGACGAGATTCATGACTTTCTGCTACACAAGGATTGGTTGCGCGGGTATCACGCAACGTCAGATTTCTTCGACAAGCATTTGAAGTGACCTTCGACCCTCGCAACATTCTCGTCATCGATTTCGGCCAGCTTGGCGATGTTGTGCTGAGCCTGCCGGCGCTGCGCGCGATTCGTGAGAAGTTTCCGCTCGCGCAAATCACCGTGGCTGCCGGTAAACCGAGTGTGGAGATCGTGCGCATGTCGGCGTACGCCGACGCCACAATTGAAGTTGATCGCGTCGCCATGCGCGACGGATTCAAGCCGCTGTCAATTCTGAGAATCCTCTCCGTCGTCAAAGATGTGCGGCGCCGGCAATTCGATTTCGTCATCGACTTGCACAGCTTTTCTGAAACGAATCTTCTGGGCTTTTTGTCTGGCGCTCCGAAACGACTGTTTGCGCGCCGACGTGGACGATCGATAGATTTCCTGGCCAACTTTCGGCCGCAACCGCCCCAGGAAACAACTAACCGCGCGCGTCATCAGGTCGATCGGTATCTCGATGTGCTGAAGCCGCTCGGCATCGAAAACGCCGATCGCATGCCTCGCCTCCCCACCAAAACTGGTGATGATCGAGAAATCGATCGGCTGTTGCGTAAATCGAAAGCTGACGCGGGCGCACCCTTAGTCGGGTTGTTTCCCGGCGCAGGCCATGAAGAGCGGCGTTGGCCTTTAGCGCGATTTGCGCAACTTGCCGAGACATTGGTTCACGGTGATGGCGTGCGACCGGTGATTTTTCTCGGTCCGGAAGAGCGGCAAATGGTTTCAGAAATTCGCGCGATATTTCCATCTGAAGTGGTGGTCATGGATCAACTTAGCATTCCTCAGTTAGCCGCGGCGCTGGCGCGACTGGCGGTCTTTGTCTCGAACGATACGGGCCCAATGCACATCGCGGCCGCGGTCAGCACGCCGGTTGTGATCCTGCTCGATCGGCGCGCGCCGGACACTTACATTCCGTTGAATGAACCAAAGCGAGTGATCTTCAGCGCGACGATTCCCGAAATGCCCGTGGAAGATGTTTACGCGGCCACACGTGCGTTGCTGGGCGCCGGTCGCGTCGAAACTCTGATTGCCAGCTAGTCCTCACGTGATCCAGTCCTGCAAAATCGATTAAATGATGCAAAATCGGAAGCTCCTCTTATTGCTGATTGCCTTGACCGTGGTTGTGGCGGCGGGTGTGCTCACGCTGGGCCAGCGAAAGCCCGCTCCTCAAACAAAAGAGAAGCCAACGTCACCGCCACCGGCAATCAGCGTCATAACTCCTGCGCTAACCGCGCGCGATTTATCGTTAGCAAAGACCATCGATCAGATCATCGATCGCAGCGATTTACAGCAAGGTCGTCTGGGCGTCTTCGTGATGTCCCTTAGTGATGGCCGGATAGTTTATTCGCACGATGGTGACCACCTATTCACTCCGGCGTCGAACATGAAGGCGTATACCACCGCCGTGGCGCTTGATTCATTGGGCGCGGATTATCGCTGGCGAACATCCGTCTATGCTGACAAGAAACCCGACGCGAATGGCAGCATAAATGGCGACCTAATTCTCTACGGGCGTGGCGCGCCTGATCTTATTTCGAAAGCGAAAGGTGACGCGCCATCCCTTGCCAGGTTCGCCGATCAACTTTATGAAGCAGGAGTGCGTCGAGTCGCGGGGAACATCGTCGGCGATGAAAGCTATTTTCGCAGTGAGCTGTTCGGAGTCGGCTGGCAGTGGAATGATTTGCAGTGGTATTACGGCGCCCAACCGAGCGCCCTGTCTGTCGATGAAAACACTATCGAAGTCACGATGGGACCAGGCAACAAGATTGGCGATCATGCATCGGTCGTAGTGAGCCCCAATCAAAATTACGTCCGCCTGATGAATACCGGCACTACGGCTGATCGTGATGCGCCGACTTCGATTGGCGTGCTTCGCGATCTATCGGGTAATGACATTCATGTCTGGGGAGAGTTTCCCACCGGCGGGCATGCCTTCTCCGCATTCCTCTCAGTGCACAATCCCGCCTTGTGGGCCGCGACACTTTTCAAACAGGCTTTGATTGCGCGCGGAATTAATGTGAGTGGTGAACCACGCAATCGGGACTTTCGAGTAGACGAGAAAGGAAAGTTCGATCCGCAGAAAGAGCTCGAACTTGCGTCGCAGGATAGCGAGCCGCTTAGCGAGATCATTCGCCGCACAAACAAAGAGAGTAACAACCTCTACGCTGAATTGATTCTTCGCACACTGGGTAAGGAGCGGGGATCGACTGCGCCTGATCCCGATCCTCGCAAGAAACAAACACGCTGAGACGATGACGCGGGTACATCGGTAGTTCGCTCATGGTTGCAGAGTAAAGGCATCTCGACGCGCGCGTTGGCGCTGCGTGATGGATCAGGTTTGTCGCGCTTGGACCTGATCACGCCTGAGTCAACCGCCCGTCTGTTCGCCGCAATGTCTCAGTCGACCGCGGCAAGTACCTTTTTCGATTCACTTCCGATTGCGGGACACGATGGCACTCTCTCAGGTCGACTAAAGAAAGTCGAAGGCCGCATCTCTGCAAAGACCGGTTCGCTTACCTATATTCACTCGCTTTCTGGCTATGCGACGACTCGATCCGGTGAGCGATTCGCATTCTCAATCCTCTGCAACGACGTGACCTTTGAGCGCACTGCCCTGGCCCTAATCGATGAAATAGCCACCTCGATCGTCGACTTTGGGGCATCACCAGCCACAAAATAGACCAAAAAGTTCAAGAAAATCTCTAAATTTGTCTGAGTTGACTCTGGACAAACTGCGTTCAACGCCTGTAAGATTAGAACTGGCACTGCCCCAGCCTGCCACTCGCAGGTACTGCCACACCCCTCACCTGCTCATTTCAAAGACAGGGAGCTACTAATGTACAAGCTACTCGTTTCCGCAGTTTTGTCTCTCACGATAGTCACAATCACACACGCTCAATCAAATCTAACCGCGAAGGCTACCAGCGTTGTTCCTACCAGCTCATCTGCCAACACCGAGACTGATCGCGCGCGCGACGGCTTTACCGGTCCAGTTCGCCGTGTGCGAACCGAGGTCGCCAAATTAAGCAACATCGCGGGAAAGATGGAAGAGGGCAAGAAGGCGGTACTCGAAACGGCTGAGTACGACCTAAAAGGGGTGAAGACTCAGAATCAATATTTTCCCGTTTCGAATTCGTCGCTAACCGGACGCGAAGTTTATAAGTACGACGACAAGGGCAACATCAGCGAGATGACGCTGATGAATAAGGACGGTTCGCTTTTGAGTCGTGAAGTCTACAAGTATGACTTCGACTCGGTCGGCAACTGGGTGAAGATGGTCACATCAGTGTTGGTGATCGAAAACGGTAAGATCGAGTTTGAGCCGACTGAAGTCACCTATCGAACTATCTTCTACTATCTCGATGCGTCAACGGCGAAACTGATTCAACCGGATGGCAGTGCTTCGGTAGCACCCGCCGCTGAGGTTTCTCTGCCACCGCAACTCTCCCTCGACAAGTTGAAGACTTCTTCGGTCCAGCCTCTACCGACGATGGCCGCGTCATTCACCAGCCCAAAGCCCGTGGTGGTGGTGAGCAATTCCGAATCAGCACCGGCTCCCCGCTCGGTTCCCGTGTCTGGCGGCGTGCTGAATGGCAAAGCGTTAAGTCTTCCTACGCCGACGTATCCCGAGATGGCTCGACGCATGCGCGTTGGTGGCGTAGTGCAAGTTGAAGTTATCGTCGATGAAGAGGGCAAGGTAAGTTCAGCTCGCGCGCTCTCCGGTCCCGCTCAACTACGTGACGTTGCAGTTAAGGCAGCGGGTAACGCGCGCTTTTCGCCTACCAAGTTGTCAGGTCAGCCCGTCAAGATTACGGGCACGATCGAATACAACTTTAAGCTCCCTTAAGAATCCGACCATTCCGATATCGCTCATCATCGCCCCGAACAAGAAAGAGGATCACACGATGGCACTCACTGGAGAACTCAGCGACCTTTCGCTTGCCGAGTTAATCGAGTTCTTTTGCAATCAACGAAAGACCGGGCGCATTGAGGTTAAGTATCCGAACGGCCCGGCATCTTTCTATTTGCAATCCGGCGCGGTTGTGCATGCGGAGGTTGGCACCCTGCGCGGAATCGAAGCGGTCTACTTTGCGCTGACGCAAGCAAACGCTTCCTTTACTTTCAACTCGGCAGTCGACGCGCCCACCCAGACAATTAATCAGCCATGGACGTCAGTGGTGCTCGAAGGGTTGCGTCGGATGGACGAAGGTATTGCTCCACCAAATCCGTTTCCAGGCGAACACGCGATACCAGTGGTTCATGAGCCAGTGGAGGCGCAGCCCGTTTTGTTAGAACCGGCTGCTGTGATCGACGCGGAACCGCCATTGGTCAGTGCGTTTGACGAACCAGCAGTGGAGGCAGTGAAGGAGCTCGAGGCCGAGCCTCTTCCTGAACCGGTGGCCAAAGAAGTTTCAGTGCCCGTGGTTCAGCCGAAGCCAGAGCCGATTGCAAGTGCACCGAAAGAGGTTTCCGTACCCACGGCTCCCGTCGTTGAGGTGCCATCGAAACCAGTGGTAAATATCACGAAGCCCGCCGGCCCGGCTCCCGTCATCCATCGAGCGGCGCATGAATCTCCGACTCACGAACCGAAACCGAAGACAGAAAAGAAGCAAAAGCCAGACGACTCAAATACGTTTGATGTCGAACCTGCCGGCATTCTTTCTTATCACCAC
>JACXTT010003378.1_pt1 | contig 24625 bp, 15 predicted proteins | sample 9270951 | NCBI WGS metagenome assembly JACXTT01 (sample SAMN15532306, study PRJNA645909) | rock metagenome | isolation source: weathered quartz diorite | place: Puerto Rico | collected 2017-06-21
AGTCGCGCATGCAGGCGCTCTACCCCGAGCTCGCCGGGCGCGCCGAGCACACGCCGCGCTACCGCGAGCGCCTGGAGTTCGAGATCAAGACCATCGTGCAGATGGGCTTCCCGGGTTACTTTCTCATCGTCGCCGATTTCATCAACTGGGCCAAGGCGAACGGCGTGCCGGTAGGGCCGGGTCGCGGTTCCGGCGCGGGCTCGCTGGTCGCGTATTCGCTGGGCATCACCGACCTCGATCCGCTGCGCTACGACTTGCTTTTCGAACGCTTCCTCAACCCCGAGCGGGTGTCCATGCCGGACTTCGACGTGGATTTCTGCCAGGACGGCCGCGACCGCGTGATCGAGTACGTCCGCCACAAGTACGGCAAGGAGTCGGTGTCGCAGATCGTGACCTTCGGCACCATGGCGGCGAAGGCGGTGGTGCGTGACGTGGGCCGGGTCATGGAATGGAACTACAGCCGCACCGACGAGCTCGCCAAGCTGATCCCGTTCCAGCCGGGCAAGCTGGTCACGCTCAAAGACGCGCGCGAGATGGAGCCGCGGCTGAAGGAGCGCGAGGAATCGGACGAGGAAACGCGCGAGTTGCTGGCGCTCGCGGAACAGCTCGAAGGCCTGACCCGCAACGTCGGCATGCATGCGGGTGGCGTACTGATCGCGCCCGGCAAGCTCACCGACTTCTGCCCGTTATACGCGCCTTCCGGTTCGGACAGCGCGGTGTCGCAACTCGACAAGGACGACGTGGAAGCGATCGGACTGGTGAAGTTCGACTTCCTCGGCCTGACCACGCTCACCATCCTCGACTGGACATTGCGCTTCATCAAGCGCCTCGATCCCGATTCCGAGATCCGGCTCGAACAGCTTCAGCTCGACGATCCGGCTGCGTTCAGGGTGTTTGCCGGTGCTAATACCACGGCAGTGTTCCAGTTCGAATCGCGCGGCATGCGTGAGCTGTTGAAACAGGCCAGGCCCGACCGCTTCGAAGACATCATCGCGCTCGTCGCGCTGTTCCGCCCCGGTCCGATGGAACTCATCCCCGATTTCGTCAAGCGCAAACAGGGCCAGGACCGGGTCGATTACCTCGACAAACGCCTGGAGCCGATCCTGTCGCCGACCTACGGGATCATGGTGTACCAGGAACAGGTGATGCAGATCGCCCAGGTGATCGGCGGTTACAGTCTCGGTGCCGCCGATCTGCTGCGCCGCGCGATGGGTAAGAAGAAGCCCGAGGAAATGGCGCAGCACCGCGACATCTTCAAGGCCGGCGCGATGAAGAACGGCGTGTCCGAGTACCGCGCCGAGCAGTTATTCGACCTGATGGAAAAATTTGCCGGCTACGGCTTCAACAAGTCACATGCCGCCGCTTACGCGCTGGTCGCCTACCAGACCGCGTACTTCAAGGCGCATCACGCGGCCGCGTTCATGGCCGCCAACATGTCGGCGGTCATGGACGATACCGACAAGGTGCAGCAGTTCTGCGAGGATGCGATCGCCAACGGCCTGGAGGTGCTGCCGCCGGATATTCACGCAGCCGAGTACCGCTTCGTGCCAGTGGACGCAAAGCGCATCCGCTACGGGCTCGGGGCGGTGAAAGGAACCGGAGAATCGGCGATCGCCCACATCATCGGGGCGCGCGAAAGCGGCGGGCCTTTCAAGAACCTGTTCGATTTCTGCCGCAGGGTGGACAAGCGTATCGTCAATCGGCGGGTGATCGAATCTTTGGTGCGCGCCGGAGCGTTCGATTCCATCAACGATCACCGCGCCAGCCTGATGGCCTCTGTCGGCATCGCCATGGAGGCGGCCGAGCAGGAGAACCGGGCCGCCACGCAGAACAGCCTGTTCGGCGATGCGTCGGCAACGGCCGAAGGGCCCAAGCTGATCGAAACGGCGCGCTGGGAGGCGAAAGAGCGACTGCAGAACGAGAAGCTCGCGCTCGGCTATTACTTCAGCGGCCACCCTTTCCAAAGCTACGCCGCGGACGTAGAAGCCTTTGCCAGGACGCGGCTCGCCAATATCCAGCCGCAGGGACAGCCGGTGATCGTCGCGGGCGTGATCTACAGCATCCGGCAGCAACAGACCCGGCGCGGGCGCATGGCCGTGGTCGTGCTCGACGACGCTACGGCGCGCGTCGAGCTCACGGTATTCAACGAGCTGTTCGAGAGCCACCGCAACTGGCTCAAGGAGGATCAGTTGCTGATCGTCGAGGGCAAGGCAAGCTTCGACAGTTTCACCCAGGGCCTGCGGCTAACCGCGGACCGGGTCTACGATCTTGCCGCCGCACGCAGCCGCTTTGCGCGCAAGGTGCGGCTGCACTGCAACGGCCAGTCGAGCGGCGGCAAACTCAAGGAACTTCTGGCGCCCTACCGCGACGCCGGGGATGGCGGCTGCCCGGTCTCGGTGGTGTACAGCAACAACGATGCGGTCGCCGAAATCGAGTTGGGCGATGCCTGGCGGGTAAAACTGGATGACGGACTGATCAACTCGCTCGGCAACTGGATCGAGCCGAAGAACATCCAGATCGTTTACCCATGAACGAACCGACCGTCATCGGCCCGGCGCTGCTCGACCAGATATGGCGGCAGGCACGCGACAGCCCGCGCAAGCGCAAGAATTTCAACTTCCACCTGCGGGAGTCAGATCCGGCGAACCGGCTGCTCAACGCCGTCGAGCCCGATTCCTACGTCCGCCCTCACCGGCACATGGACCCGGCGAAGGACGAAACCGTTATCGCCGTGCGCGGCAGTTTCGGGGTGGTGTTCTTCGACGAACACGGTAAGGTGACCAGGTCCCTGATCATTCGCGCCGGCGGCGAGACAATGGGTGTGAACATTCCCCACGGCATCTATCACACCCTTGTAGCACTGGACTCGGCCTCGGTGTTCTTCGAGGCGAAGGCCGGACCTTATGTGCCGATCTCGGTGGCTGAGTTCGCAGCCTGGGCGCCTGCGGAAGGCGAGCCCGGGGCGCTTGGGTATCTGGAGAAATTGCGGAGATTGTTCGACTTTCAGCTGGCGGATTAGCGATTGCGGCAAGTGCACCGGAACAATGAATCTGTGAGCGCTCTCGAAAACTTCCATCCCGCGGTGGCACGCTGGTTCGGCCGCGCGTTCGCCGCACCGACCGAGCCGCAGGCGCAGGCGTGGCCGGCGATCCAGTCCGGCAACCACGTCCTGATTGCGGCGCCGACCGGCTCGGGCAAGACTCTGGCGGCCTTCCTCGCCGCGATCGACGCACTGGTGCGGCTCGGCGTGCGCGGCGAATTGCGCGACGAGACCCACGTCGTCTACGTCTCGCCCCTGAAGGCGCTGTCGAACGACATCCAGAAGAATCTCGAGGAGCCGCTCGCCGGCATCCGGCAGGAACTCGCCGCCGCCGGCCTGCCCGACCTGGAGATCCGCACATTGGTGCGCACCGGGGACACGCCGCAGGCCGATCGGGAGCGCATGCGGCGCAAGCCGCCGCACATCCTGGTGACTACGCCGGAGTCGCTGTATATCCTGCTGACCAGCGATTCGGGCAGACGCATGCTTTCGACCGCACGCATCGCGATCGTGGACGAAATCCACGCGCTGGCCCCCAACAAGCGCGGCGTGCACCTGGCCCTGTCGCTCGAGCGCCTGCAGCACCTTACCGGCGGGCGGCTGACCCGCGTCGGCCTGTCCGCGACGCAGAAGCCGATCGAAGACGTCGCGCGTTTTCTCGTCGGTGGCGGACATTCCGGGCAGCTGCTTGGTCCGTGCGCCTGCACGATCATCGACAGCGGCCACGTGCGACGGCGCGATCTCGCCATCGAGGTGCCGGAATCGCCGCTCGAAGCGGTCATGTCGGCGGAGGTTTGGACCCAGGTCTACGACCGCCTCGCCGAAATGATCCGCGAGCACCGCTCGACGCTGGTATTCGTCAACACCCGCAGGCTGGCCGAGCGCGCCGCACGGGCGCTCTCGGAGCGCCTGGGCGAAGACCAGGTCACATCGCACCACGGCAGTCTCGCGCGCGAACAGCGCCTGAATGCCGAGCAGAGACTGAAACGCGGCGAGCTCAAGGCGCTGGTCGCCACCGCATCGCTCGAGCTTGGAATAGATATCGGCCACATCGACCTGGTCTGCCAGATCTCCACGCCGCGCTCGATCTCCGCGCTGCTGCAGCGGGTCGGCCGCTCGGGTCACGCGGTCGGCGGGCTGCCGAAAGGGCGCCTCTTTCCGATCTCGCGCGACGACCTGGTGGAATGCGCCGCGCTGCTCGACGGCGTGCGCCGCGGCGAGCTGGATCGGCTGCGCATTCCCAGGCAGCCGCTCGACGTGCTGGCGCAGCAGGTCGCTGCCGAGGTGGCGGGCGGCGAATGGGACGAGGACGCGCTCTACGAACTGGTGCGGCGCGCCTGGCCCTACCGGGACCTGAGGCGCGAGGAATATGGCGAGATCGTGCAGATGCTTGCCGAAGGCTTCTCGACGCGCCGCGGCCGCAGCCGGGCGCTGCTGCATCGCGACGCAGTCAATCGCAAGCTGCGGCCGCGGCAGGGGCTGAAGCTGACCGCCGTCACCTCCGGCGGCACGATCCCGGACACCGCCGATTACACTGTGGTGCTCTCGCCGCAGGACATCGTGATCGGCACCGTCAACGAGGACTTTGCGGTGGAGAGCCTGGCCGGAGACGTGTTCCAGCTCGGCAACACGTCGTACCGCATCCTGCGGATCGAAGCCGGCCGTGTGCGCGTGGAAGATGCCGCAGGCATGCCGCCGTCGATCCCGTTCTGGCTCGGCGAGGCGCCCGCGCGGAGCGACGAAGTCTCGGCCGCTGTATCACGGCTGCGCGCGGATGTCGAAGCGCGGCTCGACAATCGGCCGGCAGCATTGTCCTATCTGGTCGAGGAGGTGGGGGTCGCTGGCGAAGCCGCCGAGCAGATCGTCGACTACTTCACCACAGCGAGGGCGGTGCTGGGAACGCTGCCGACGCAGCAACGGCTGGTGCTGGAGCGCTTCTTTGACGAAAGCGGCGGTACCCAGCTCGTCATCCACTCGCCCCACGGCAACCGTATCAACCGCGCCTGGGGACTGGCGCTGCGCAAGCGCTTCTGCCGCAAATTCAATTTCGAGCTGCAGGCCGCAGCGACCGAAGATGCAATCATCCTGTCGTTGACGTCCGCGCACAGTTTCGAACTCGAGGAAGTGATCCGCTATCTGCACTCGAACAGCGCGCGCCAGGTGCTGGTGCAGGCGTTGCTCGATGCACCCATGTTCATGACGCGCTGGCGCTGGGATGCCTCGATCGCGCTGGCGTTGCCGCGCTTCCGCGGTGGTGCCAAGGTGCCGCCGCAGTTGCAGCGCATGCAGGCCGAGGACCTGGTTGCGGCGGTATTCCCGGACCAGCTCGCCTGCCAGGAGAACGTCGTCGGCGATCGCGAGATTCCGGATCATCCTCTGGTGAGGCAGACGATCGACGACTGCCTGCACGAGGCCATGGACATCGAAGGCTTCGAGCGGCTGCTGCGTGCGCTCGAGCGCGGCGAATTGGAAGTTGTCGCGCGTGACATGGTCGAACCTTCGCCGTTTGCGCTCGAGATCCTGTCCGCCCGGCCGTACGCGTACCTCGACGATGCACCACTCGAGGAGCGGCGCACGCAGGCGGTGGTCAGCCGGCGCTGGCTCGATCCCGAGAGCGCGGCGGACATCGGCAAGCTCGATCCCGAGGCGATCGCCCGCGTGAAAGAGGAGGCCTGGCCGCAGGCGGACACCGCAGACGAACTGCATGACGCACTGAGCTGGCTCGGCTTGCTGACCGAGGCAGAAGTCGATGCGCAGCCGGCGTGGCGCGCGCTGCTGAATCGGCTCGGCGGGGACAAGCGGGTCACGCGTTTCTTCCCCTCGGAGCGGCCGGATTCAGAGGGTTTCTTCGTAACGGCGGAGCGGCTGCCCGAGTTCACTGCCGTGCATCCCGGGGCCGTTTTGACGCCTTCCGTCGAAGCCCCAACCGGGTACGCGAAAACCTGGTCGCGCGATGAAGCGCTCGTCGAAATCGTGCGCGGCCGGCTGGAAGGATTGGGACCGGCTACAGCGGCGGAGCTGGCCGGGTCGATCGCGGTGCCGGTGGCCGACGTCGATCGCGCGCTGCTTGCGCTCGAAGCGGAGGGCTTCGTCATGCGCGGCAGCTTCACGGCAATCGGCATCGCGCAATGGTGCGAGCGCAGATTGCTGGCGCGCATCACCCGCTACACGGTGAAGCGCCTGCGGCAGGAGATCGAACCGGTCTCCACCGCCGACTTCATGCGCTTCCTGCTCGACTGGCAACGCGTCTCGGAACGCATGGAAGGGCCGGACGCGGTGGCTGCGGTGGTGTCGCAACTCGAAGGCTTCGAGGCCGCGGCGGCTTCGTGGGAAACCGAACTGCTCCCGGCGCGCGTCGCCGGCTACGAGCCGGACTGGCTCGACGATTTGTGCCGCGCCGGGCGAGTGGTCTGGACCCGGCTCGACGCGCCGCGGCTCGATCCGCAGCGCGGCCACGGACCGAGTCCGGTGCGCAGCACCCCGATCACCCTGATGACCCGCAAGAATCTTCCGCTGTGGACGGCGCTCGCCAATGGATCGAACGAAACAGTGCACTTGAGCACGCGGGCCCGGGCACTGGCTGACTATCTCGCGCAGCAAGGTGCCTCCTTTTTCGACGACATCGCCGGCGGCCTCGATCTGCCGCGCACCTTTGTTGAAGATGCCCTGCGGGAGTTGACCGCAGCGGGTTTGGTGAACTCGGACGGCTTCAGCGGCTTGCGCGCGCTGCTGCTGCCCGCCGATCGGCGCAAGCCGGTGTCGGGCGGGCGCCGGCGCCGTACCGCGACGTTCGGCGTCGAGGACGCCGGGCGCTGGGCGCTGATCCGGCGCAAGGCCGCAAACAGCGAAATTTCTCCGGCGCTTGCCAGCGAAATCGCGGAGCAGATCGCGCGCACGCTGCTGAGGCGCTATGGCGTCGTGTTTTGGCGCTTGATTGCCCGCGAGGCGGACTGGCTGCCGCCGTGGCGTGAGTTGCTGATGGCTTATCGCCGGCTGGAGACGCGCGGCGAGATCCGCGGTGGGCGCTTCGTGGCAGGGTTTTCAGGGGAGCAGTTCGCGCTGCCGGAGGCGGTCGGCGTGCTGCGCGGGGTGCGCAATCAGGAGAAGACCGGTCGTCCGATCGCGGTTAGCGGCGTCGATCCGCTTAACCTGGCAGGGGTTCTGTTGCCCGGTGCGCGCGTGCCGGCGGTTTACAGCAACCGCATTCTGTACCGCGATGGTGTCGCGATCGTGGCGCTGGTGGCGGGAGAAGTGCAGTACTTCGAGAATCTGGAACCGGAAAAGGCATGGGAGTTGCGCAACATTCTGCTGCGCGTTCCCGCGCCGGCAAGCCTTGCCGCTCTAATGTGATCCGCTATTTTGCCTCTGTGTCCCGGTGACGGATCCGGGTTCAGGCGGTCGGTTTCTTGTCGAACGAGTCGTAGTCGCCTTCGGCGTCGGCCGTTTCGACGTCCAGGCTATCCACCCGGGCACCGGGCGGGCCTTGATGTACCCAGTCGACGATCGCATCAATTGCGAAAGCCTCCCCCTGCACGATCGCCTCTACTGATCCATCCAGACGGTTCTGCACCCACCCGGTGATCTTCAACTGGTCGGCGCGCTGGCGCATGGCTTCGCGCAGGTTCACGCCCTGGACCTGGCCACGGATGCGAAGTCGGCGGGTGATTTTCATGGGTTGCGCTTACTTTACGCGCATGCCCGGCTGTGCGCCATCGTCGGGAGAGAGCAGGAAAATGCCCGGCCCGTCGCCGCTGGCGGCCAGTACCATGCCCTGCGATTCGCCGAAGCGCATCTTGCGTGGTTGCAGGTTGGCGACCATCACGGTGAGCCGTCCGATCAGCTTCGCCGGATCGTAAGCCGACTTGATGCCGGCGAACACCTGCCGGGATTCGTTGCCCAGATCGAGCTGCAGCTTGAGCAGCTTGTCGGCGCCCTCCACGTGCTCGGCGGCTACGATGCGGGCGACGCGCAGATCGATCTTGTTGAAGTCATCGATGCTGATAAAACTCGGGGCGGTAGCAGATTCCACGGCTTTCTCCTGGTGCTGGGCGTGACGCTGCGGCGAATGGCTCTGCGGCGCCGGTTGCAGGCTTTCCTTGTTGGCTTCCACCAATGCTGCGATTTGCCTGGGATCGACTCGAGTCAAGAGGTGCTCATACGGATGAATGCTTTCCGGAATATCCTCAAGATCTGACCAAACGAATTCCCGATTCATGCCGAAGAGTTCCATGGCCACACGCCGGGACGTGTGAGGGAGAATCGGGGCCAACAGAATCGTGAGGGTCTTGAAAGAGAATAACGCACGAGTGCAAACCTCATGCAGCTGTTCGCGTTTGGACGGGTCCTTTGCCAAGAACCAGGGCTGCATTTCGTCAACGTAGACATTTACTGTATCCACTGCCTTCATGACTTCCCGTATGGCTTTTCCATAGTCGCGCGCGTCGAATGCTTCCTGCACTAGAAAAGCCACACCTCGGACTGCCCGTAGATTGCGATTCAACTCACCCAACGTCTTTTGAGACCGGGAGAGCTTTCCATCAAATTGTTTGGCAATGAAGCCCGCGGAGCGGCTCGCTATATTCACGTACTTCCCCACCAAATCGCTGTTCACTCGCGCGACGAAATCCTCGAGGTTGAGGTCGATGTCCTCCATCGAGCTGTTCAGTTTGGCGGCGTAGTAGTAGCGCAGCCACTCGGGATTCAGTCCCTGCCGGAGATAGCTCTCCGCGGTGATGAAGGTGCCACGGGACTTGGACATCTTCTGCCCGTCCACCGTGAGGAAACCATGGGCGAATACTTTCGTCGGCGTGCGGTAACCGGCGAACTCGAGCATCGCCGGCCAGAACAGGGCATGGAAATAGAGAATGTCCTTGCCGATGAAGTGGACCATCTCGGTCCTGCCGCCGGGGCGCAGGAAGGCGTCCTTGTCGATGATCTTGCCCGCTGCCTTCTGTCTGGCGACGTAGTTGGCGAAGCTGCCGAAGTATCCCACCGGCGCATCCAGCCATACATAAAAGAACTTCTGGTTGTTGGTGCCGGGGATCGGGAAGCCGAAATACGGCGCGTCGCGCGAGATGTCCCAGTCAGCGAGCCTGTTCTCGCCGGACTCGCCCAGCCACTCCTTCATCTTGTTCGCTGCTTCCGGCTGGAGGTGATCGCCGGTTTGCGTGAACGCGCGCAGAAATTTTTCGCAGCGTTCATCGGAAAGCCTGAAGAAATGATGTTCCGAGGCCTTGCGCTCCGGCTTGGCTCCCGATACGGCGGAGTACGGGTCGATCAGATCGGTTGGAGTGTAGGTCTTGCCGCAGACTTCGCAGGAATCGCCGTACTGGTCTTTGGAGTGGCAGTTCGGGCATTCGCCTTTGATATATCGGTCCGGCAGGAACATCTGTTTGACCGGGTCGTAGAACTGCTCGACCGAACGCCTTGCAATCAGGTCCTTCGCCTTAAGGCTGTTGTAGATGTCTTCGCAAAAATCCCGGTTCTCCGGGGAATTCGTGGTGTAGTAGTTGTCGAACGCCACGTGGAAACCGGCAAAATCGCGAGCGTGCTCGCCGTATACGCGGGCGATCAGGTGCTCCGGGGTAATGCCTTCCTGGTCGGCGCGCAGCATGATCGGCGTACCGTGGGTGTCGTCGGCGCATACGTAATGCACCTCATGCCCCTGCATTTTCTGGAAGCGCACCCAGATGTCGGTCTGGATGTATTCCACGAGGTGTCCGAGGTGGATGGCTCCGTTGGCGTACGGCAGCGCCGAGGTGACGAGGATCCTGCGCGACATGACATTTCGTGGGGACGCGGAAAACCCCGGATTCTATCAAATGGACCCCGAGAAAGCCCTTTACGCGCCGGGAATTAAGCTTAAAATTCGCCCCTTAAAATCCAGAGCAGCAGGCGTGGCAATCAGCGAAGAGCAGGTCAAGACGGCTTTGCAGGAACTCACCGACCCGGTGACCGGGAAGGACTACGTCTCGGGCAAGGAAGCCCGCAACGTCAAGGTTGAGGGTAGCGACGTCTCTCTCGACATCCTGCTCGGCTACCCGGCTAAAAGCGTGATCGACGCGGTGCGGCGGGATGTCATCGCCAAGCTCAAGACTATCGCCGGCGTGGGGAATGTCAGCGCCAACGTTCAGGTCAAGATCATCGCCCACGCCGTGCGGCCCGGCGTCAAGCTGATGCCCGGCGTCAAGAACGTGATCGCCGTGGCATCCGGCAAAGGCGGAGTTGGCAAATCCACTACGGCGGTAAACCTGGCGCTGGCGCTCGCGGCCGAAGGCGCCCAGGTCGGTTTGCTCGACGCCGATATCTATGGCCCCTCCCAGCAGGTGATGATGGGGCTGTCCGGCCGGCCGGAGTCCGCCGACGGCAAGACCATCGAGCCGAAGCTGAAATACGGCGTGCAGGCGATGTCGATCGGATTGCTGATCGACGTGGACACGCCGATGGTCTGGCGCGGCCCGATGGTGACGCAGGCGCTGGAGCAGCTGCTTCGCGACACCCAGTGGAAAGACCTGGACTATATGGTGGTGGACCTGCCTCCCGGGACCGGAGACATCCAGCTCACGCTGTCGCAGAAGGTGCCGGTGACCGGCGCGGTGATCGTGACCACGCCACAGGACATTGCGCTGATCGATGCCCGCAAGGGCCTCAAGATGTTCGAGAAGGTCGGCGTGCCGATCCTGGGGCTGGTGGAGAACATGAGCGTCCATGTCTGCTCCAAGTGCGGACACGAAGAGCACATTTTCGGCGAGGGCGGCGCGGCCGCCATGAGTAAGGACTATGGCGTGGAGGTACTGGGCTCGTTGCCGCTCGACATCAAGATCCGCGAACAGGCGGACTCGGGCAAGCCGACGGTGGTCGCCGAACCGGACAGCCGCTCGGCGCAAATCTATAAGGAAATTGCCCGCAAGGTGGCGGCCAGGATCTCAGAGCTGTCGAAAGACCACAGCGCGGCGTTCCCCAAGATCGTTATCCAGAATACGTGAGGTGACGGCATGACTGCAGGGGCGAAGGGCGAGGGGCGAGGGGCGAAGGCAAAACCGGAGCGTCGAGGCCTCCTTGGCGGCCTGCTTTTCACCCCTCACTCCTCACCGCTCACTCTTTGCGCGAAGCCATGAGCATCAAGTCGGACAAGTGGATTCGCCGGATGGCGCGCGAGCAGGCCATGATCGATCCGTTCGAACCGGGTCAGGTGCGTGCAGTCAACGGCCACAAGATTGTGTCCTACGGCACTTCGAGCTACGGTTACGATATCCGCTGCTCGAACGATTTCAAGATCTTCACCAACATCAATTCGACGATGGTGGATCCGAAGAATTTCGACGACAAGTCTTTCGTCGATTTCAAGGGAGAGGTCTGCATCATCCCGCCGAATTCCTTCGCGCTCGCCCGCACCGTCGAATACTTCCGCATCCCCCGCAACGTGCTCACGATTTGCCTGGGAAAATCGACCTACGCTCGCTGCGGCATCATCGTCAACGTCACCCCTTTCGAGCCGGAGTGGGAGGGCTACGTGACGCTGGAATTTTCCAACACCACGCCGCTGCCCGCCAAGATCTACGCCAACGAAGGCGTCGCGCAAGTCATCTTCTTCGAGTCCGATGCCGACGACGTCTGCGAGACCTCCTACCGGGACCGTGGCGGGAAGTACCAGGGTCAAAAAGGCGTGACGCTTCCGAAGATCTGACGCGGGATCCCTTCCTTTAGTGGCGACGCCAAGCCATCCACGCAACCGCTCCTGCCGCGATCCGGCACCGGCGGTTCCGGCACGGAGAACATCATGAAATTTCGCTTTCCAGTCGTCATCATCGACGAGGATTTCCGCTCGGAGAACGCCAGCGGCCTCGGTGTAAGAGCGCTCGCCAAGGCCATAGAAGGCGAAGGCCTCGAAGTGCTCGGGGTTACCAGCTACGGCGACCTTTCCTCCTTCGCGCAGCAGCAAAGCCGCGCCTCGGCCTTCATTCTCTCGATCGACGACGAAGAGTTCGGCGGCGGTACCGTGGAGGAGACCACCGAAGCGCTGAAAACCTTGCGGGCATTCGTCAAGGAACTTCGCTTCAGGAACGCCGATATCCCGATCTACCTCTACGGCGAAACGCGCACCTCGCGGCATATTCCCAACGACATCCTGCGCGAGCTGCACGGCTTCATCCACATGTTCGAGGACACCCCGGAATTTGTCGCGCGCCACATCATCCGCGAGGCCCGGGCCTACCTGGACAGCCTGGCGCCGCCATTTTTCCGGGCGCTCACCCACTATGCGCAGGACGGCTCGTATTCGTGGCACTGCCCGGGCCACTCCGGCGGAGTAGCGTTCCTGAAAAGCCCTGTCGGGCAGATGTTCCACCAGTTCTTCGGAGAGAACATGCTGCGCGCCGACGTCTGCAACGCGGTGGATGAACTCGGGCAACTGCTCGACCACAGCGGGCCGGTCGCCGATTCCGAGCGCAATGCCGCGCGCATCTTCAACGCCGATCATTGCTTCTTCGTCACTAACGGCACCTCGACCTCGAACAAGATGGTCTGGCACGCCAACGTAGCACCGGACGACATCGTGGTGGTGGACCGCAATTGTCACAAATCCATCCTGCACGCGATTACCATGACCGGCGCAATTCCGGTGTTCCTGACGCCGACAAGAAACCACCTCGGCATCATCGGCCCGATTCCGCTAGACGAGTTCAGGCCGGAAACCATACAGAAGAAAATCGAGGCCAACCCATTCGCGCGCGTGGCCAGACGCAAGAAGCCGCGCATCCTCACCATTACCCAGAGCACCTACGACGGGGTGGTCTACAACGTCGAGATGCTCAAGGAGACGCTGAACGCATCGATCGACACGCTGCATTTCGACGAAGCCTGGCTGCCGCATGCCGCTTTCCACGGGTTCTACAAGAACATGCATGCGATCGGCGTGGATCGGCCGCGCCCCAAGGATCCGCTGATTTTCGCCACGCATTCGACCCACAAGCTGCTGGCCGGCATATCGCAAGCCTCGCAGATCCTGGTACAGGAGTCGCAGACGCGGAAACTCGATCGCCACGTGTTCAACGAGGCTTACCTGATGCACACGTCGACCAGCCCGCAGTACGCGATCATCGCCTCCTGCGACGTGGCGGCGGCGATGATGGAACCCCCGGGAGGCACGGCGCTGGTGGAGGAATCCATTGTCGAAGCGCTCGATTTCCGCCGCGCCATGCGCAAGGTGGATGACGAGTTCGGCAAGGATTGGTGGTTCAGGGTATGGGGGCCGGACAAGATCGCCGCGGAAGGCATCGGTTCGCGCGAAGAATGGATGCTGAGGGCCAACGAGAAGTGGCACGGCTTCGGCGATCTTGCACCGGGTTTCAACATGCTCGATCCGATCAAGGCAACGGTCATCACGCCGGGCCTGGACATGTCGGGCAAGTTCGCCAGGACCGGGATTCCGGCCTCGATCGTCACCAAATTTCTCGCCGAACACGGCGTGATCGTTGAGAAGACCGGCCTTTATTCGTTCTTCATCATGTTCACCATCGGCATCACCAAGGGCCGCTGGAACACGCTGGTGACGGCGCTTCAGCAGTTCAAGGACGACTACGACAAGAACCAGCCGATGTGGCGCATCCTGCCGGAGTTCTGCCAGAAGCAGCCCCGCTACGAACGGATGGGACTGCGCGATCTGTGCGAACAGATCCACGGCATGTACAAAAGCAACGACGTAGCGCGCCTTACGACCGAAATGTACCTGTCGGATATGCAGCCGGCGATGAAGCCCTCGGATGCGTTCGCTGCGATGGCGCACCGTGACATAGACCGCGTCGACATCGACAACCTCGAGGGCCGCGTAACCAGCGTGTTGCTGACGCCTTATCCGCCAGGCATCCCGTTGCTGATTCCGGGTGAGCGATTCAATTCCACGATCGTGCGTTATCTCCAGTTCGCCCGGGATTTCAACCGCAAGTTTGCCGGATTCGAGACCGACATCCATGGCCTGGTGGAAGAACCCGGCGAAGGGGGCGTGCGCTTTTTCGTTGACTGCGTCCGACAGAGCTGACGCACTCCCTCGTCTTCGATACCGTCAACTTCTTCGTGCTCGCGTCGCCGCGCAGCGCTATTGCACGAACAGCAGCCCTTGGAGGCAGTCCGGAGAAAAGAGTTCGTCCGGGTCTTTCGAGCGAACTCCCGAGATACAGCGTAAGCCAGTGATTCAACGGACTTTCTGTTCCAGCGGAACCCGCAAAAGAACCACGGCCCGCAGTATCAGCGGAAGCGCCCAACGTCGAAGCGCATTTTTCGGCGCCGATTTGGCGGCGCCCCGATCGCGAAACGAACGTGTTTCACTTCGTGGCCTAAAGCGTTTGACGCTGCGTGCCCACTTCTGTAATGTTGGGCGCACAAAAAGCCTTTTAAAGTCGTGGTTTAGCTTGTAGGTTGAAGGCACTTGCGTTGCAACAGGGGGGTTCCATGCAGCATGTAAAGCGCCTCACGCTGCTTTTTTCGTTCGTCCTTGCTTTGCCAACGTTTACTTTGGCTGCCGATGAACTTCTGGTCTCAGCCAAGCAGCAACTCGACAACGGCAACCCGCAAGCCGCTTACAACCTCCTCATCCCGCTCCAGTCGGAGCGCGGCGGCGACCCGGAATACGACTTCCTGCTCGGCTCGGCTGCACTGGGAATAGGCAAGAACACCGAGGCGGTGTTCGCCCTCGAGCGGGTGCTGGCAGTCAAGCCGGACAGTGCGCCCGCTCGCGCGTTGATCGCACGCGCCTACTTCAATTTGAAGGAAACCGAAACCGCCAAGCGCGAATTCGAAAACCTGAAGAAGCAGGACATTCCACCAGAGGTCTCCGCAACCATCGACCGGTTCCTGGATGCGATCACACGTATCGAGGATTCACAGCGCACCACCATCCGCGGATTCGTCGAACTGGGAATCGGCTACGACACCAATGTGAACAGCGCGACGAGCGACAGCCAGGTGGCGGTGCCGGCGTTCGGCGGATTGGTGTTCACTCTTGCCTCAAGCGCGACCAAGCTTGGCGATGCGTTCGCCTCGTATGCGGCCGGTGTGAACGTCACGCGGCCAATATCCAAGACGCTGTCGCTGTTCGGCGGGGCCGCCTTCCAGAAGAAGATGAACCACAACGAAGACGAGTTCGATACCTACTCCTACGATGCCAATCTGGGACTGAGCTACAAGCGCGATCGCGATGTTTTTACTTTGGGTGTGCAGCACAACTCCTTCTACGTAGACGACACAACGCGTTATCAGAGCGCTTACCGGCGCGCATCGGGCGCCATCGTACAGTGGCAGCATGATTTTGATGCGCGCAATCAGGTAAGTTTCTTCGTCCAGTACACCGACCTGACCTATCCGGAGCAACGGATTCGCGACGCCGACCGCTACGTCGGCGGCGCCGGATATGCGCATGCGTTCGGCCGCGGGACCCTGATCACATATCTCGGAGTCTATGGGGGTTCGGAAAAGCAGAAGGACGAAAGCGTTCCGGAACTCGGCAACGATCTGTACGGCGCGCGGCTGGGAGCCCAGTGGAACATCAGCGAGAAGTTCGCGTTGTTCCTGAATGCAAGCGGCGAGCAGCGCAAATATGGCGGGGACGATCCTTTTTTCCTGGTAACGCGCAAAGATGACCAGTACAACGCGTCCACCGGACTGATATTCGTTCCAAGCAAAGGTTTGCGGGTGACCCCGCAAGTCGGCTGGACCCAGAACAAATCGAACATTCAGACTAACCAGTTCGACCGGTTGGTGTATCAAGTCACGGTGCGTTACGACATGTAGTTTCTTGCGGTCGCAATTTTGTCCGGATACGGGTAGCCGGACCACCCGTCCGGCTGGAAAAAGGGAGTATGCAAAATGCCTCACGAAATCTTCAGAATGAATGGCCGTGCCGCTTTACTCGGGGCAATTGCGGCCGCGTATCCGGTGATCGGTTACAGTGCCCCGGCCGCACGGGTGGATTTCGCGGTAGGCAACGTCACTGCGGTTGCGCCAAACGGCCAGAGCCGTTCGCTCACCAGGGGCGCGCAGATCGGCGAAGGTGAGACGATCAATACGAACAGCGGCCGGGCACAACTTCGCTTCACCGATGGTGCCTATGTGTCGCTGCAGCCGGCGTCCGAGTTCCGCATCGACCAGTATCGATTCGATGGCAAGACTGATGGCAAGGAGAAGGGTTTCTTCAGCCTGCTCAAAGGCGGCCTAAGAACCATCACCGGGCTGGTTGGCCGTAACAACAAACAGAACTATCAGATTTCCACCACGGTGGCGACGATCGGCATTCGCGGCACCGAGTACACCATCCAGTATGGCAAGTCGATCCAGGGCACGGTGGGCGAGGGCGAGATCGATGTCTGCAACGGGGCCGGTTGCCTGAGCGTCACCAACGGCGAGTCCTACTACGTGCAGAGCCAGGAGATAAAACCGGTGCTGAGCAACAAGCGCACTGATCTTCCTCCGCCCCAACCAACCAACCCGCCGCCGAACTTTGTTCAGGGAAACAACACCGATCCTGCAGGCAAGCCGCTGCCCGGTTTTGCTTTGACTGGCACGCTGAACCTGGACTATGTGATCGCCAATTGCGTCTGTACGACTTCTACTTCTGGTTCAGGCACGATGGTTTTTGACGCCAATGGCAAACTGACTGGCTTTGGTGTGTCTTTGACCTCCGGCGTGCTCGCGGTCTCGGGCGTCCAAATGGGGGGTAACGACGGATTCATCGCCTGGGGATCGTTCGAGTCCCCATCGATTATTGGCCAAACTGCCGGGAAGGTTACTACGCCATTTGTCATGGGACAGTTTGCAAACTTGACGGACCCGATGATCACGGGGACCACAGCAACCTACACAATGATTGGGGCAACCCCGGTTACCAATTCCTCTTCAACACAGGTTATTGGCACTCTCAACAGCGCCAGTCTCAGCGTTAATTTCGGGGTGTCCGCTGCGGCTGCGGCGACCGCGGGAATGAACTGGACCATAAACGGCTCGCCGCTCAGCGCGCTTTTGAGCGGGAACTTCTCTGGTGCCAAGACCTTACTGTCCGGTAGCTGCGGCATTAGCTGTTCTGTTGCTGCCACTACAGCCTTGTTCGGACCCGGAGCAGTTCGCGCAGGAATGGCGTACGATATTCTTGACCCCATTAATAGCATTTCCGGCGTGGGCGCAGCAGCATTCGCCAGGAAATAGCCCGCGCGTTGTTATTCCCGGCGGTATTCAACCAGCGCACCGATTCGTTCGGTAGCATCTTCAACCGCGTCGAAGTTTTGAGATTTGGATTATTCCTGGGCTTCCGTTGAATGGTCGCCGTCGGTGTCCCATCTGAATCTCTCCTGATCGGTGGATCTCTTGAATCTCGATCAGATTATTGCGGATGCGCAGACGCTGCTCGTCACAGCTAATTGGTCTGGCGCTCGGGAAATTCTCCAGGAAGCTGTAAAGACCTTTCCCGATCAAGCGTCACCCAAGTTTTTGCTTGGAATCGCGCTGCATGGGCTGGGCGAGCGACCTGACGCAATCAAATTTTTCCGCGACGCCATAGAGATTGCTCCCGCATTTACACCGGCGCTCAACGCGTTGGCCATCGTACTCGCAGAAGAAGGGCAATATATCGAAGCACTCGACGCTATAGATCGAGCGTTGGGACTGGTGCCCGCCGATGCAAAGGCGCTGCACAATCGCGGCGTGGTGCTTGAAAAGATGAGCCGTCATGAGGCGGCTCTTCAAGCTTACGACCAAGCGATTGCTGGCGATCCCGGCTACGAACCATCCTTGCTCAACCGCGGCGCGGTTCTCATGACGCTCGGACAGTTTGAAGCGGCAGTCGAAAACAACCGCCGTCTTGTTGTACTCCAACCGAACTCTGCTGACGCCCATTTCAATCTTTCGGAGGCCTTGCTCGGACTTGGGCGAAGCGAGGAAGCGCTCGCCGCCTGCGAGCGGGCGATCACGCTCGACCCTCGGCACGCCAAAGCAAACATCGATCGCGGGCTTGCACTTGCAGACCTGGGACGTTTCGATGACGCACAGCAAGCTTTCCATACCGCCGAAGCCATAGAGCCAGGCGCGGTGCGTGCCTATCTTGACCGGATCGCGCCCGCCGATCCCGCGCTCGCGCGGAGTCTCGACCCGAGGCTCTTCTTTCTTTATCGGGGCCACGAACGCCTCATGCGCTGCGACTGGTCGATGCGTGATCTTTATGTTGAATACCTCACCAAGTTGATCCGTACATTTAGCGACGCCGACCAGCAGCCGATAGACCTGCCGCTTGCATATCACTCGCTGACCGTGCCGGTGCCGCAGGACGTGCCATACCGGATCGCTTGCGCGATCGGAGAGCGCTACGCGGATGCGGTATCGCAGATCGGAATCCGGTTCGGGCATAAGCGGCATCTGGGCCGGATACGCATCGGGTATCTTTCAGCAGATTATTGCGAACATCTGAATGCATATCTTTCCTACCCGCTGTTTCGCCTGCATGACCGGAGCAAGTTCGAGGTGTTTGCGTATAGCATCGGCCCGGATGACCAGAGCAATATCCGCGGCCGCATTTGCAGGAGCGCCGATCGATTCTCGGAGCTGAGCGGGATAAGCGATATCGAAGCGGCACGCAGTATCAACGGCGATGGTGTTGACATTCTTGTTGATTTTGGCGGCTACACACAACATTGCCGACCCGGCATTCCGGCGTTACGGCCAGCACCGCTGCAGCTCGCTTATATCGGGTTTCCGGGGACCATGGGGGCATCTTGGATCGATTACCGCCTGACCGACCACATTGCCACCCCTGCTGAACAGGAAAGATTCTGGCGCGAGCAGCTGATTTTCCTGCCCGATACCTTCTTCATTTATGACCGTTTCGAACCCTTGCCGGATCTGTCCGTGACGCGGGCGCAATACGGTTTGCCGGAAGACGCGTTTGTTTTCTGCGCACTCAACAATCTCTACAAGATTGAACCGGAGATTTTCGGGGTCTGGATGGAGATACTGAAGGCGGTGCCCTCGAGCGTGTTGTGGCTCATCGGAAAAAATGTGAACGCAACAGCGAATCTGCTCCGGGAAGCACAACGGCGGGGCGTGGCAGCCGAACGGCTAGTCTTCGCGCCGCTTGAAGAACGTGACAGGTACCGGAGTCGCTACCGGCTCGCCGATCTGTTCCTCGATACGCCGGTCTTCAATGCGATGACTACTGCATGCGACGCCTTGGCTGCGGGGTTGCCCTTGTTGACGATCACCGGCCAGAGCTTCCCTTCGCGTGTCGCGGCGAGCCTGCTGTCCGCCGCCGGCTTCCGCGAGGGAATCGCGGATTCATTGGAGGGGTATCGCGAACGGGCAATAAACTGGGGTAACAATCCGTCGTCGCTCGCGGACCTGGGGCGAAGACAGCTCGCCAACCCGCTGGCCACACCCCTGTTCGACACCGAGGGTCGTGTGCGGCAGTTGGAGAGAGCCTACGAAGAAATGTGGCGACGGCACAATCTCGGGCTTCCCCCAGAATCCTTCGACGTCGTCGCGCAGGCGCCGGCCTGGCGCAACCTCTGGCACTAGCGCCGCATCAATCGGCCCTGCGCTCGAGTGTCACGAAGTCATAGCCGAGCCCGCTCAACTCGTCTACGTGATTCTCGCGCGTGGTCTCGTGCCAATCGTTCGGCGCCAGGGATGGGAAGACCGTATCGCCGTCGAAATCGCAGTGAACCTCGGTGAGCAGGATGCGCTGCGCTATCGGCAGTGCCTCGCGGTAGATTTCGGCACCACCGACGATGTACGCCTCGCTTGTCTTCGTGCATCTAATTGCCTGCTCGATCGAGGGAACCACCGCGACCCCGGGGAGCACGAGATCAGGTCGCCGGCTGACCACCACGTTGATACGCCCAGGCAGCGGCCGGCCCATTGACTCGAAAGTCCGTCGCCCCATGATGATGGTGTGACCCATGGTCAGTGCTTTGAAGCGTTTGAGGTCGGCGGATAAATGCCAGGGCAGCTTGTTGTTCGCGCCGATGACGCCGTTCGTCGCCATCGCGACGATGATCGAGATTCTCGGCTTCATACCGCAACCGGCGCTTTGATCGCGGGGTGCGGCGCGTAGTTTTCGAGCGTGAAATCCTCGTACCTGAAGTCGAAAATGCTCTTTACCGCCGGATTGATTTGCATGACCGGCAGCCGGCGGGGTTCACGGGAGAGCTGCTGGCGTGCCTGATCCAGGTGGTTCAGGTACAGATGAGTGTCGCCGAAGGTATGCACAAACTCACCTGGCCTGAGATTGCACACCTGCGCCACCATCAAGGTCAGAGCCGCGTAGGAAGCGATGTTGAAAGGCACGCCGAGGAAAAGGTCGGCGCTGCGCTGGTAGAGCTGGCAAGAGAGTTTGCCGTCGGCAACGTAGAACTGGAAGAAGGCGTGGCAGGGCATGAGCGCCATGCTTGCGAGATCGGCGACGTTCCATGCCGACACGATGAGGCGTCGGGAGTCCGGGTTGCGCCGGATCTCCTCGATCACCTTCGCCATCTGGTCGATATGGCGCCCGTCCGGCGCGGGCCAGGAACGCCACTGATAGCCGTACACCGGACCGAGTTCGCCCTCATCGTCGGCCCACTCGTCCCAGATCGACACCCCGTTTTCCTTGAGGTAGCGGATGTTGGTATCGCCCTTCAGGAACCACAGCAGCTCGTGGATGATGGATTTGAGGTGGACTTTCTTGGTGGTGACCAGCGGAAATCCGGCCTGAAGGTCGAAGCGCAACTGGGGGCCGAATACACTCAGCGTCCCCGTGCCGGTGCGATCGCCTTTGCGGGTGCCGTGTTCGAGGATATGTCGCATCAGGTCGAGGTACTGGCGCATGGTACTAGGCTGCCCGGCATGGGATGATGAGCAGATATTCTAAGTCAGGCCGCCCGGCGACGCATCGCCCCAATGATTCCGTATGGGGCGCCAGCCGCGTTGCCGCAGGTTTCTGCAGGGCGCGTGATAAACTCCGACGCTCCTCTTCGGGTGCGCAATGTCCGGAAACACGCTCGGCACACTGTTCTGCGTCACGTCCTTTGGCGAGAGCCACGGCCCGGCAATCGGTTGCGTGGTGGACGGTTGTCCGCCGGGAATGGAGCTCTCCGAAGCCGATATCCAGAAAGAACTCGATCGCCGCAAGCCCGGTACATCCAGGCATGTCACGCAGCGGCGCGAGCCCGATACGGTGGAGATTCTTTCCGGCGTATTCGAAGGCCGGACTACCGGCACACCGATCGCGCTGCTGATCCGCAATCAGGACCAGCGCAGCAAGGACTACGGCAACATCGCCGAAACTTTCCGTCCTGGTCACGCGGATTACACCTACTGGCAAAAGTACGGCATCCGCGACTACCGCGGCGGCGGAAGGCAATCGGCTCGCGAGACGGCGGTGCGTGTAGCGGCGGCGGCGATTGCAAAGAAGTGGCTGTGGGAGCGCCACGGCGTGTTGATTCGCGGGTACATATCGCAGCTCGGCAGCATACGCATCGCATTCAGGACCTGGGACGCCGTGAACACCAACCCGTTCTTTGCGCCCGATCCGGACATCGTGCCGAAACTCGAGGAATTCATGGACCGGCTGCGCAAGTCCGGCGATTCCTGCGGGGCGAAAATCACCGTGGTGGCGGAGAACGTGCCGGTAGGCTGGGGCGAGCCTGTTTACGATAAGCTCGATGCCGAAGTCGCCTACGCCATGATGGGAATCAACGCGGTAAAAGGCGTGGAAATCGGCGCCGGTTTTGCCGCGGTCGAGCAGAAGGGCACCGAGCACGGCGATGAAATGACGCCGGAAGGCTATCTGAGCAACAATTCCGGCGGGATCCTTGGCGGCATCTCCAGCGGCCAGGACATCGTGGTCAATATCGCGGTAAAGCCGACCTCGAGCATCCGCCTGCCGCGGCGCTCGATCGACAAACAGGGCGAGCCGACCGTGGTCGAGACCACCGGGCGCCATGACCCCTGCGTAGGCATACGCGCCACGCCTATCGCCGAAGCGATGCTGGCGCTGGTGCTGATGGACCACGCATTGCGCCATCGCGCGCAGAATGCCGACGTGCGTTGCCCCACGCCCAGGATTGCCGCGCGCGCTCCGGCCGGCGCATCGAGCACGGGCAATCCCGGCCAGGCAACCGATCCCGACCCGGACGAAGCGTAAGGCCGATCACCCCTGTGAGCTGGCTGCAACGCCTCGCCGAGGTCAATGAACAGGACTGGCTCCCGGTAGGGACCCCGGCGTTTGTTGCTGCCACCCTCGGCGTGGCGCTTGTTGCTTTCCTCGCCAACACCGGCCAGCGTTGGGTTTTCCTGCTCGACAATGCCAATCTCGCCTTGCACGAAGCCGGCCACCCGATCTTCGGCCTGCTTCTGGGCGATCGCATCACCGTCTATGGCGGCACTCTGGCGCAGCTGCTGTTTCCGGTTGTCGCAGCCGCGACGTTCTGGCGCCGCCGCGAGGCGCTGTCGTTCGCACTGTGCACGGTGTGGCTGTTCGAGAATTTCTGGAACATCGCACGTTACATGGCCGATGCGCGCGCGCAGGTACTGCCGCTGGTCGGCAGCGGTGAGCACGACTGGACCGAAATCTTTTCCCGCTGGGGCGTACTGGGCCGTGATGCCGGCATCGCCGGTTTCGTTACCTTCCTGGGCTGGCTCGGCGTGATGATCGCCTGGGGCTGGCTGGCGCGGCGCTGGTGGCTTGACCGCGAGATCGGACAGCACTGAGGGGTCGGGTTAGTCCATGGTGCGCGGATCCTTTTATTTCCGGCTCTCCAATTTCTATTTCTGGTACTTCGCGTTTATCGGCGCGTTTGCGCCGTATTTCGCGTTGTACCTGAAATCGCTGGGATTCTCCGCTTCCCAGATCGGCGTGCTGCTTGCCGTGAATCCGGTGGCGCGCGTCTTCGGACCGAATATCTGGGGATGGCTGTCAGACCATTACGGTGCCCGTGGCCCGTTGATTCGGCTGACCTCGGTGGGAACTGCGGTGACCTTCGTCGCGGTGTTCTTCAACCGCGGAATCGGCTGGATGTTCACGGCGCTGCTGCTGCTGAACATTTTCTGGTGTGGGGTGCTGCCGCTGGCCGAATCGGCCACGCTCAACCTGCTGGGCTCGCGGGTCGGCACTTACGGGCGCATTCGGCTGTGGGGCTCGGTCGGGTTCGTGGCGGTGGTCGTCGCCGGCGGCTACTCCCTCGATCACTTCGGAATAGACGCGCTTGCGCCGATGGTGATGGTGCTGCTGGTGCTGATGGCGGCGAGCACCTTTCCGCTGCCGCGCGACCGCGAACCTTCTCACCACGGCGAGCACGCGCCGATCCTGCGCATCGTGGCGCAGCCCGCCGTCATTGCACTGTTTGCCGGGTTTTTTCTCATGCAGGTGGCGCATGGCCCATACAACGGCTTTTACTCGATACACCTGGTCGAAGCGGGGTACTCGAAAAAGGCGGTAGGCTGGTTATGGGCACTGGGCGTACTGGCAGAGATCGGACTGTTCATGGGGCTTCCGCGCCTGATGCGGGCGTACAGCCTCAACCAGATTCTGTTGTCCAGTTTCGGTTGTGCGTTCGCGCGTTTTCTGCTGATCGCCTGGGGGGTCGGTTCGATTCCGGTAATGGTCGTGGCGCAGCTCATGCATGCGATCAGTTTCGGCGCCTATCACGCCGCCGGCGTGGCGGCGATGCACCAGATCTTTCGCGGCCGCAACCAAGCGCGCGGCCAGGCGCTGTACACCAGCCTCGGCTACGGGCTGGGGGGCACGCTGGGCACGCTTGGCGCCGGCTATGCTTGGGAAGGCTGGGGTCCGCAATGGACCTTTACGTTTGCCGCCGCCGCTGCGTTGCTGGCCTTCCTGGTGGTGTCATGGAAGCCGATGTCCTTCGGCGCAAAACCGGGGTTCTAGTCGCGTCAAACTGACGTCCGACCAGCGGGATATGTCATAATTTCCGCTTCCTCTGAACGCGCCATGAATCCGCAGACTCTTTACGACAAACTCTGGGTGAGCCACCTGGTCCGGCAGGAACCGGAAGGAACCGCGCTCTTCTACAACGATCGCCACCTGGTGCATGAAGTCACCAGCCCGCAGGCCTTCGAAGGGCTCAAGCTCGCCGGTCGCAAGCCCTGGCGAATCGATTCGGTGGTCGCCACCGCCGACCACAACACGCCGACTACGGACTGGGACAGGGGTATCAAGGATCCGATTTCGCGCCTGCAGGTCGAGACGCTGGACGCCAACATCCGCGAGTTCGGCGCCAAGGCGTATTTTCCTTTTCTCGATCGCCGCCAGGGGATCGTGCATGTGATCGGCCCGGAGCAGGGGGCTACGCTGCCCGGGATGACCGTGGTGTGCGGCGATTCGCATACCAGCACCCATGGGGCGTTCGGTTGTCTTGCCCACGGCATCGGCACCTCGGAGGTGGAGCACGTGCTCGCCACCCAGTGCCTGATGCAGAAAAAGATGAAGAACATGCTGATCGAAGTGAACGGCGCGCTCGGCCGCGGCGTCACCGCCAAAGACGTGGCGCTGGCAGTGATCGGCAAGATCGGCACGGCGGGCGGCAGCGGCTATGCCGTCGAGTTCGGCGGCAG
>JACXTT010003379.1_pt1 | contig 24602 bp, 16 predicted proteins | sample 9270951 | NCBI WGS metagenome assembly JACXTT01 (sample SAMN15532306, study PRJNA645909) | rock metagenome | isolation source: weathered quartz diorite | place: Puerto Rico | collected 2017-06-21
CGGGCCACGGTCCAAACCGTCGAGACCACTACCGCGACCACCGGCCAGGCGATCGAAGAGCGCACCATCCGCGAACTGCCGCTTGCCACCCAGAACTTCCAGCAACTCCTCACGCTCTCCACCGGAGCGCAAAGCGAACTCAACGCCTCCGCCCAGTTGGGCCGCGGAGACGTCCGCATTGAAGTGAATGGCCAGCGCGAGGACAACAACAACTATCTGATTGAGGGCATCAGCGCCTCCGACTATAACGTCGCGGAATTAACCAATACTCCTTTACCCAGTCCCGACGTGGTGCAGGAGTTTAAGGTACAAACAAGTCTCTACGATGCCACTCAGGGCCGGAACGGTGGCGGCAACATTAACGCCATTCTCAAGAGCGGCACCAAGAGTTTTCATGGCAGCCTGTTCGAGTTTTTCCGCAATACCGACCTCAATGCCAACGAATGGTTTCTGAACCGCGCGGCGGGACAGCGCCCCGACGTGAAACAGAATATTTTCGGAGGGAGCCTCGGCGGTCCCCTTGGGCCTGAAGCCAAACTTGGCTTCTTCTTCATTAACTACCAAGGCACTCGCCAGCGCAGCGGCCTTTCCAACGGAACCATCATCAGTACGACCTTGCCGGTTTTGCCGTCGGCGAATCGCGGTACCCCCACCTATGCGCAGACGCTGGTCGATACATTCTTTCCCGGCGATCCCAACGTGACCGCTAATTCGATTGATCCGGTTGCGCTGAAACTTCTGAATTTTCAGAGCACACAGTTCAACGATCCCAGCGGGTTTCTCTTCCCCAACGCCGATCCTGCCAGTGGAGGTTTTGTACTGAGCAAGGCGGGCAAATACACCGACGATCAGTTCACCGTCAATTATGACCGCGATTTCAATAACGCAAACGACAAGATCTCGGGGCGATTCTTCTTCTCGAACTTTCGTTCCTTGTTGCCCTTCGGCGCCGGCGGCCTGACTGCAACCCTGGGCGGCACGATCAGTCAGTCCGATTTAAATTTTCCCCTGGATCTCCCGGTTCGCGATCGCTTCCTGAGCGTGGCCGAAACTCACCTCTTCAGCCCCAGGATGGTCAATGAGTTTCGCTTCGGTTTCCTGCACATCGACAATAAGGCGTTCAACCTGCCGATCATGAATGTGGACGATCTGGGTATCAACCGTCCCAATAGCAATTTGTTTAAAACCATCTACAAACTTACTTTCTCCACATTCCAGTTGGGGCCGACCCCGGGAGCCGATCAGACCCAGCTCCAGAATAATCTGACCTTCCTCGACACCTTAAGCTACACCGTGGGCAAGCACACTCTTCGATTTGGGGGACAAATTGATCGCGTCGCTCTCGACAAGCGATTCCCCCAGACTTTCAATGGTCAGTTGTTCTTCTTCCCGAGCGGTGGAGACCCGAACAATCCGAATGATCCTTGCGTCCCGCTGCCTAAGGGATGCACGGATTTCGATAACTTTCTGCTGGGACAGCCCGGCTTCTCGTTCGGCGGCAGCGGCGTCTTTAACCATGAGTACAAGGTCAACGACTTCGCCCTATTCGCCCAGGACGACTTCAAGGTTTCGCCGGATTTCACGTTGAACGCTGGCTTACGCTGGGAGTTGTTCGGAGCGGCCAAGGATGATCGCTGCCATATCGGCAATACGATCTCGGCTCTTGCCAATCAGGGAGAGGTGCCTTTCGTCTATCCCCGTTGCGTAGGAGGTCTTGGCGTCCCCGGTTTCACCGGCACGTTAAGCGACACTACGATGGCGAACAGCTATGCGTCCAACTTCGGTCCGCGCATCGGGTTTGCCTATGACCTCCTCGGTCATCACACTACCGCAATCCGCGGTGGTTACGGCATCTTCTACGTTCGAGAAGATATCGGAACCGTGGATCAGCTTTCCTTTACGACGCCCATTCTTCCCATTACCACTCCGGTAGGCACTCCCGGTGATATGGCGGATGTCTTTGCCGTGGGACCGGGACGGCTCCCCGTAGGCGGTGTAATCGATCCCAACTTCATCCCAACGTTTTCGCACTTTCTGGGCTTTAACGATTGCGGTCTCCCCGACATCACCTTGTGTTCGCCGAATTTCGATGGCAACATGATCAACTTGTTCGGCCTCGAAGTTCCACGCCATTTTGTCTCGCCAAGTACGCAACAGTGGAACCTAAGCATCCAGCATCAATTTCCCAAGAATTGGATTTTGGAAGTGGGTTACGTCGGGACGAAGGGGACCCATCTTCGTGAGACACGAGACGGGATCCAACCCTTCGATGCAACTGTTCACCCCGTTACGCTCACCGACACGGGCGGGAACACGTTCACAATTACTCAGAATACTCTTGCCAATGCCAATGCGCGGTCGCGCGCGCTCGGCTTGGCGACACAAAATTATCAGATCTTTGCCAGCGATGCCTGGTCCCACTACCACTCGCTCCAGATCACCGGCTCGCATCGGTTCTCGCACTCGCTCTACTTCCAGGCAGCTTACACCTGGTCGAAAGCGCTGGATGCCACTTCCAGCGGCAATACCGCCTTTAATACCGCCATCAATGACCAGACGAACCTGCGCGATTCCTATGGTCCAGCCGACTTCGACAGGAAGCATCGGTTCGTGATCAGCTACAATTGGGATCTTCCCTGGATGAATCAAGCCAAAGGGGCCGCGGGAGTTCTTCTCGGACACTGGAGCCTGAGCGGAATCACAACCTTCCAGTCGGGCGCTCCATTTACCGTCATCGATGCGGCCGGCGGCAGCGCGTTTAACCTCAGCAGCCCGAATACCAGCACCGCCACTCTGAACCAGGGATTTACAATCTCATCTGTCCAAACCAGCGGAGACATTCACAGTCGGATCAACGGCTGGTTTAAGACGGATAACAGCGGTGCTCCTCTGGGCATCAGCGGGGCCCCCATTATCGGTGCCGATGGCTTTTCAACCGGTTTTGGCAATCTGGGACGCAACACTTTCCGCGGACCATTTCAGCAGAATTGGGACGTGTCCGTCGGCAAGGTATTCCCGGTCGCCGAACATATGAATGTCCGGTTCACAGCCGACTTCTTCAACATCTGGAATCATCCGATTTTCGCCAGCCCGAACAGTATCTTTAACGGGTTGGGCTTTGGAACCATTACCGCTACAAAGGGAACGCCGCGGCTCATACAATTCGCGTTAAGGTTCCAGTTCTGATGGGAAGCGGACATCCCCGGATCCCGCTGCTCGACCGGGACCAGGTCACGCCGGAAGTCGCCAACCTGTACGACGCCCTGCAAAAAGCGCGGGGCGTCGTGCCCAACATGTTCAAGACGCTCGCCCACACGCCGGGTCTTGCGCTCGCGACCGCCGGATACCTGAAGGCCCTGCTCAGTGACGGCGCGCTCCCAGGCTTCTACAAAGAACTGATCGCGATGCGCCTTTCGTTCCTGCTCTCCAGTGAATACGCTACCAAGGCGCACGCGCTCTCAGCCCGCCAGAAAGGCGCCACCGAAGCCCAAATTGCCGCTGCCCGAGCTGACTTCGAATCCGGCCCCTTCACTCCGAACGAGAAACTCGGCTTTCGCGCCGCCGAACGCCTGCATCACTCAGCCGCCGAGATCACCGACGACTTCTTCGCGACGCTGAAGCAGCACTTCACCGCTCCGCAAATCATCGAGCTGATCGCGACCGCAGCCGCCTTCGAACTCTTCCCCCGTTTTGTTGATGCTCTGCGCATCCCCATCACGCCTGCTCCTCCGAGCGTATAAACTAGGTCTCGACCATGCGGCCTCTCTCATCCCGAATGAATGTGCTCACTGGCGAAGGCGCGCTCACCGTCTACTTGCGCGCCAAAGAACTCGAGGGCGCAGGACGCTCCATCATCCACCTCGAACTCGGCGAGCCCGACTTCCACCCCGCCGAGCCCGTGATTGCGGCGTTGGAAAAAGCCGTCCGCGACGGCAAAGACCGTTACTGCCCCATGGCCGGAGTCCCCGCGTTAAAGGAAGAAATCGCCGCTTACCTCGTCCGCACACGCGATATCACCGTCGATCCCGAGAACATAGTCGTTGCCCCCGGCTGCAAGCTCTCGCTCTTCTTCGCCCTTATGACGATCCTCGAGCCTGGCGACGAAGTCCTCTGGCCCGACCCTGGCTTTCCCGGATACGCCTCGATCACACGCGGCTTCAACGGCGTACCCATCTCCTTCGGCTTGGATGAAAAGAACAAACTCCAACCCGATCCCGACGAAATCGCAGCGAAAATCACACCGCGCACCAAGGCGATCCTGCTGAACTCACCCTGCAATCCGACCGGCACCGTTTACACCGATGCCGTGCAGCGCCGCATCGCCGAACTGGCCGTCCAGCACGATCTTTACGTGCTCTCCGACGAAATCTACGCCCGCATCATCTACGGGCAGAAATACCATTCCATGCTCAGCTATCCCGGCATGGCCGAGCGCACGCTCATCATCGACGGCTTCTCAAAAAGTTTCGCCATGACCGGATGGCGCCTGGGCTACACCATCGCGCCGCCCGAACTCGTCCCGCATCTGGTGATGCTCGCCATCAACAGCTACACCTGCACCGCCGAGTTCAGTCAGTACGCCGCCATAGAAGCCCTGCGCGATACCACAGGTGCCACGCCGCGCATGGTCGCCGAATTCCAGAAGCGCCGCGAGCAATTCATCAGCGACTTGAACCGAGTCCCCGGCTTTCGCTGTATTCCGCCAGAAGGTGCCTTCTACGCCTGGGTGAACATCGAAGAGACTGGAACCACAGCCGAAGAAGTTTGTCGCATTATGCTCGAAGAGGCAGGAGTTGCAGCGATTCCTGGCGCAGCCTTCGGCGATATGGGAAAGAATTTCGTGCGCTTCTCATTCGCGTCGTCAACTGCGACCTTGAAAGAAGCCGTGGCCCGCATTCAGAAAGCCTCGGTCGCCTGGCAGGACGCCGCCATGACTCGCTAAATGAAGGGGGCAAAGGAAAGAGATTCGTATCAGGGCATCGCTTGAGCGATGCCGCGAAAGTGGTAATCAAACACGCCTTTAGGCGCTGAGAAAAATGCCGATGCTGCAAAGAACTTTCATCGTAGTCTTTATCGTCTGTCTCGCCGCTCCTCCCGCCTGGAGCCAGGCTCGTCCCTACCCCGGCCCCGATCTGCCCCAGCTCTACCAGCACTATCTCGACGTGGTGAACAACATTCCGGCCTTCGACCACCACGCCCACCCGGGCTTCGCCGACGATCCTGACGTGGACGCCATGGCCGCGCCTCCCGGCAGCGCCGCCTTCCGCGAACGCGACACCAATCCCGAGCTGGTCGCTGCCGCCAGAGCTCTGTGGGGATATCCCTATGCCGACTTCTCCCCCGAACACTCCAAGTGGCTGGTGCAGAAAAAAGCCGAGATGAAGAAGCAATATCCCGGCACCGCTTACTTCAACATGCTTCTCGACAAGCTGAACTTTGATCGCGGTGTCGCCAACCGCGCCATGATGCCTGACTACCTCGAGCCCAAGCGCTTCCCCTGGGTCTTCTTCGCCGATTCGTTTATGTGGCCTTTTGACAATACTAAAGAGGCTTCACGCAACGGCGATCAGCAGGTCTACATTCCGCTTCAGGAAAAGATGCTGAAGCGCTGGATGCAACAGGAAAAAGTAGGCGCGCTCCCCGGCAACTTCGCAGACTACCTCAAGTTCATCAGCCAGGTTCTCGAAGACAATCAGAAAAACAAAGGCGCGATCGCGATGAAGTTCGAAGTCGCCTACTTCCGTCCGCTGCACTTCAATGATCCGCCTCGCGAAGAAGCGGAGGCAATCTATAAAAAATACGTCAAAGGCGGCGTTCCAACAGAGCCCGAGTACCGGACTTTCCAAGACTACATCTTCCGCTACCTGATCACAGAAGGCGGACGCCTGAGGCTGCCCGTGCATGTCCATTCCGCCGTCGGCATCGGAGACTACTTCAACATCTCCCAGAGCAACATCATGCAGCTCGAAAACATTCTGCGCGACCCGCGTTACTCGAACACAACCTTCGTCATGATCCACGGCGGATATCCGTTCGAGCGCGAGGCCATTTGGCTAGCTGCCATTAAGAATGTGTACATGGATTCATCGCTTCAGGAAATTTTCATGTACCCTGCCGCTTTCAAGAACTCGCTCCGCCAATGGCTCGAAACTTTCCCCGACAAGATCACCTTCGGCACCGACTGCTTTCCCTATAACGACGTCCTCGGCGCGGAAGAAAGCTACTGGCTCGGAAACGTGTCCGCGCGTCAGGCGCTGGCCGCCGCGCTCGCCGAGATGGTTTCCTCGGGGGAAATCACCGACGCTAAAGCCATCGAGATGGCCCATGCCTACCTCCACGACACCGCCGTCAGCCTGTATCCTTCATTGAGCCACTGACATGAAACCTACAAAATCGAAGAATTCCGCGCGCAGGAAATCCACCGCGAAGACCGCGAAGAAGAAAACGGCACACCCAGCCAGCAAAGTCGCACTCAAAGGAACCGTCTCGAAAGCGAGGCGCAAGGCCGAGCTGCGCCACATTCCCTGGAATTCGGTGGAAGTCGAACCACTGAATCCGCTGCTGGGCCGCCACTTTATAGTCGGTCAGAACATCATGCTGGCCCGCGTGCTGTTAAAGAAGGGATGTATTGTGCCCGAGCACAGCCACCCCAACGAGCAGCTGACTTTTATCGCGGAAGGCGCGCTGAAATTCTGGATCGACGGCAAGGAGATCGTGGTCAGCGCCGGCGAAGTTCTGACCATTCCCCCCAACATGCCCCACAAGGCCGAAGCGCTCGAAGACACCATCGATTTCGACGTTTTCAACCCGCCCCGGGCAGACTGGATGAGCGGCACCGACGCGTACTTGCGGTGATGCTGCCCGGATGTTCGTATCAGGCGACGTGGAGATTCATATCAGGGCACGCCTTCAGGCGTGCCGTATGATGTCTAGTGCGAGCGCGCGCCTTTAGGCGCTGCCGTTCATGGAACAAATCTTGTCGATCTCTCAACCGACTGAAGCTGCCGCCCATCTCCGCTGCATCGCTTGCGGCTCCACCCCCGCTTCTGCCGCCCAAGACTTCCGCTGCACCGCCTGCGGCGACCTCCTCGAATTCAATTTCGTCAGATGGCCCGAAGACCGTCCCGCGCTCAAGTCTCTCTGGATTCAGCGCAAGACGATCCTCAAACCCCTCGACCAGAGCGGCGTCTGGCGCTTCCGCGAACTGCTGCCGCAAATCCCCGAAGAGGACGTCATCACTTTGCGCGAAGGCAACACCCCGCTCTACGACCTGCCCCGCTGCGCCAAGATTGCCGGAGTCGACACACTTCAGGCCAAGCACCAGGGCATGAACCCGACCGCCTCCTTCAAAGACACCGGCATGACCATCGCCGCCTCGTCCGCCCACCAGCAAGGATTCCGCTGGGTCGCCTGCGCCTCCACCGGCAACACCTCGGCCTCGATGGCCGCCTACGCCGCCCGCGGCAACATGCACAGCCTGGTCCTGATCCCCGAAGGCAAAATCTCCTGGGGCAAACTTTCACAATCGCTGGACTACGGAGCCCTAACCTGCCAACTCCGCACCGACTTTGACGGCTGCGTCCGCATCCTCAACGAACTCGTTAGACGGAAACCTGTCTACCTTCTGAACTCTGTAAACCCCTATCGCATCGAGGGCCAAAAAACCGCCGCCATAGAATTAATGGAACAACTCGAGTGGGAGTCGCCCGACCACATCATCGTCCCCGGAGGAAATTTAGGAAACAGCTCCGCAATAGGCAAGGCGCTACTGGAAATGCACGGCCTGAAACTGATCGACCGCCTGCCCAAACTCTCGATCATCCAGGCGCAGGGCGCGAACCCGTTTTACCGCACCGTGAAGGAATTCGGCGGAAAGAAACTGGAATCCATGACTGCCCACACCCAAGCCACCGCCATCCAAATCGGCAACCCCGCCTCATGGAAGAAAGCCCTGCGAGTCCTCAACGAGACCGGCGGCACGGTCGAAGAAGTTTCGGAAGTAGAGATAGCCGAGTCCAAAGCTGAAATCGGCGCTGACGGCATCGGCTGCGAACCCGCCTCCGCCGTAACCCTCGCTGGCCTCAAAAAGCTAAGAAAAACCGGCTTCGTGAAAGAGGGCGAGTCGGTAGTCCTGATCCTGACCGGCCACCTCTTAAAAGATCCCGACTTCACCATCAAGTTCCACCGAGGCGACCTCTTCGCGGGGACGCCCGACGAGCAACAAGCCGGTCAAACCACCGGTCTACAGCGCTCTCCCGTCGTTCTCGACCCCAATTTAGGCGCGGTTATCGCCGCTCTCGAAGCCGCCGAGAGAACTAAGCCAAAGATTCAACCTGAATAGCCGGAGGATGCGATGCAGTTCGTAGAGTTTGTGATTCTTCTAGCTGCCCTGATTTGGATTGGCGTTAGCCTGAACAAACCTCGCCCCACCATGGGCTGGAAGTACACGCTAGTGAACATCGCAGGGTACGAAGATATTGAAAAGCGGCTCGATGAGATTGGCCGATGGGGACGGGAATTGGTGCTCATCTGGTCTCCGCCTGACGCAGACCCCAAGAACCACGTTTACGCGATCTTCTAAGAATCGGCTCCGCATGGGCGCTAAGAAAATAAGGGCGCTCCTTTGATGGAAGCGCCCGAACATGAGTGCTAACGAACAGGTTTCAGTTGTTTGTCCAGCGCTTGCAGCACACGACGTATTTCCTGAATCGTCTCGTGCTCAGCTCGCGCTATTTCGATTCGCTTCCGATCTGCGGGTTGCCTGCTCCTTCGCCTTCGAATGACTCTCCCGTTCTGGTCTGTGTATGTAATGAACATAATTGCGATAAACCTCCATGCAATCAGAGTCTAAGAGGGATTTGTGGGTTTGTAAAACTCACAATTCTGGAGAAAACCGTAGCAGTTCCCCTCAATCTCGTGTATAAAACTCGGTTTCGCCTTTGTTTCGGGAATGCTTGAAGCGAGACAGTTTGGTTGGGGTCGTTGGTCGCTGGGGCGGTTTGGGACAGGGATGGTTCGTATCAGGGCATCGCTTTAGCGATGCCGCTTAAGCCTCCTCACGCGAGCCCCTTTAGGGGCTGTCTGGCTCAACTCTTGCGGTTCCGAATCGCGCCAACTTGCTTGTTTGCGGTTTCGATCTAGAACCAATATGCCGTCCCGCCCCGCATCCTCGGACCGCTCCATCCGACTATCGCTTCCCGCGACCTCGGCCAACCTCGGCCCCGCCTTCGACAGCGCCGCCCTGGCCATGGACTTCTACCTGCGCCTCCACGCCGAGCGCGCTCCCGACTTCTTCATTACCGCTGAAGGCCGCGACGCCCACATCTGCCGCCGAATGGACGACCACCTCATCCTGACCACCTATCGCGAGGTTCTGGAATCCGAGAATCGCAAGGTTGTCCCCCTCAGCATTCACATCGAAAACGAAATCCCTATTGGCAAGGGATGCGGTTCGTCGGCTGCGGCCCGACTAGCTGGGATCGCGCTCGCCGTCCACTACGGGCATCTCCGCTGGAAGGCCGACCGCATCGTCGGCGAAGCCTCCATGCGTGAGCATCATCCTGACAACGCCTCCGCTTGTTGGATGGGCGGCCTCACCGTAGCCCGCATGGCCAACCAGGTGCAAGCCCAGGTGGTCGAGGTCAAACCCAAAGGCCGGTGGCCGCTGCTGCTGGCCATCCCCGACACTCCTCTCTCCACTGAGCAAGCCCGCCGCGTCCTTCCATTCCAGTACTCGCGCGCCGACGCGGTTACGAACATCCAGAATTCCATGCTGCTGCTCGCCTCTTTTGTCTACGACCGCCCCGACCTTCTTTCGTCCGCGCTCGAAGACCGTATCCACCAACCGTATCGCGCTCCACTGTGCCCCTTGCTGCCAGCGATCAAGGAGCTCACCGGAGAATCCGGAATTCTCGGCGCTGCCCTCAGCGGCGCGGGTCCCTCCGTGCTCGTGTTTCTGGATCCGAAGGTGAACCCGAAGAGAGCCAGGCAGAGGATTGCGGCTCACCTCGCGAAACGTCGTCTGCCCGCCGAACTCCTCCTCACCCAAATCGCCACCCACGGCGGTCGCGACGGCGTCGATTGGCGCAAGAAGCACGGGTCTTAGCTTGCGGAAAAACTCGGTTTTTTGACTTTTGTTTTGAAAGGGGCGCGGCTTCAGCCGCCCCGTAAGTGCCGCAAGTCAACGCGGCTTTAGCCGCCGAGGGTGTCCTGTACGCTGCTCAAGGAGTTTTCCCGCTGCCTGCTGGGGAAACAACATCGCTACTGTACTCACCAGGAAGAACTACGCAGTGGGACTACTTCTTCAGGCGGTTCAAATCTTCTTTTGCAGGTTTGAAATCCGGCTGCAATCGCACCGCCTCTTCCATCTCTGCAATGGCCTCAGACTTCTTTCCTTCTTTCTCGAGCACCTGCCCGAGCCGCCAGTGCGCGCCAGCCCAAGGCGGTTCGCCCCCCTCGGGTGGTGTGCTCAGATACTTGCGAAAGTAACGCTCCGCACGCGGCAGATCCTTGCCAGAGGTGATCCGAACTTTTGCAGACTGATAGTACGGTCCCAAATCATCTGGGATGCTTTTCTCCAACTGCGCCAGAATCGCGTCGAGGTCCTTCCATCGTTCCCGATTCGCGTACACGACGGCCAGGACGACGTAAGAACCAGTGACGTCTTCGTCGAGCTTCAAAGCCTCGAGCGCATATTTTTCGGCGGCATCGTATTTTTTTTGGGAATCTGAAACGTAAAATCCCGCCGCTTCCACGAGTACGCGCACGCTGCGACGATCCGCTGCCAAAGCCTTCTGATAGAGTTCGTCCTGTTTTGCGGAATTCTTTTCCTTTGCTGCCAGGTTGGCCTGCGCTAGAAGTCCGCGTGCCGCGTCAATCTTCCCGATCTCATCCGCCAGCGCCCAGGCCTTCTTCTTGTTTCCACCGGCAATTCCCGGAGCCTCGAAATAGAACTCCATCAGGGATTCGCGCGCATCCACATATTTCGGGTCGAGCGACGCCGCCTTCGACGCTTCGTCGCGGAAGCGGTGGGCCAGTCCCATTCCATTGAAGATCCCCGCCTTCTGTCCCTGCTGAATGCAGATATTCCCCACCAGCAGGTGATAGCGCGCATTGTTGGCATCGAGCGCCAGCGCCTTTTCCGCAAGAGGCAGCGCTCCATCCAAGTCGCCAAACTCTTCCTTGACGGCCGCCACGTAATAGGCCGCCTCCGCGTCATTCGGATTCGCCGCCAGCCGCGGTTCCGCCCAAGCCCGCACGCGTTTGAAGTGCCCGGCCTCCAAAAGCTTCTCGGGCGCGGCCTCGCTGCCCCACGCCGTCCCGAGCAAAGCAACTCCCACCAGTAGAGAAAATGCAGATCGCTGTGACACAGTTCCCCTGGACCGGTATTTTTGCGGCGCAGGCAGGCCGCACCTCAGCTAAGTCAAGAAACTATCTCTACCGTCGGCTCGCCGGCGGCACGATCCCATTCATCCGCAGATACTCCACCATCTGCCCATAGTGATCGAAGCCATGCCAGGCAAAAACCGTGCCCATTCCCAGTCGAGTAGCGGTTCCTTCGCCAAAGGGATTCTTGATGGGCCCTACCGCATTGCCCTCATTGATCGTCCCGACCGCCTTGTGCGCGTACGCGTACGAGTCCTTCAAGAACTTGACGATGTCGGCCTTCGACTTCACGCTATCCGGCCCATTTTCACCGCCCAATTCCACCGGCGGCTTCTCGCCCAAGATGGCTGCACCCACAATGTAATTTACCGCTGCTACGTGCTTCGCCTGCATCGCGAACGTCCGCACGCCTTTGAACTCGCCATTGGTTGGCGCAAACCCGAACTTGTCTTCAGGCATCGCCTCCACCGCCGGAACCAACTCGCTCTCGATCGTCTTCACTGTGCCGTCCAGCACACTCGTGATCGTCTTCTTCTCGTCACTTGCCTGCGCCATCCCCAAACTACAAAAAACCAGTACCAGCATCACCATCAATGCACTCTTCTTCATGTTTCCTCCCGAGCAATTTTGACCACAAAATTCTTAAACTCTATGTGGTTTTTCAATCAGAACTTGTCTGATGGAATACCGCACCCGCAGGCTTCCAAACTCCAGCCCGAAGGGGGCGACCCAGCTTAGCTCACCGCTTCAGCGGTAGGAAACATATTTTGTGAAGTAAAGTCCCGGAGGGACGACCCCACGTGGACTGGCTGTGAAAGAGGGTGCCGGCTACTCACCCTGGCCAACTCAATCCCGTACCACCGCCGGCGTCAACTCCAACTCGTTCGCTGTAATCCGATGCCCTCGCAGTGCCATCACTCCGCACGCCAACACCACCGCGGCCACCGCCAGCGCATTTGCAATCCCGATTTGCTTTGCGACCGCTCCCCACAAGGTGGCTCCGATCGCCATCCCTCCCTGCAGCACCAGCAGGTACAGGGACAACGCCCGCGCCCGCAAATATGAAGGGCACATTGTCTGCGCAGCCACATTCAGACACGCCAGGATCCCGATCCACGCCCCGCCCGCCACCAGCATCACGACACACAGCAACGCAAACGTCTGCGCGCGCCCCGACGCGAATGTCATTCCTGCGAACACCAGGATCGCCACCACTACCACCCCGTCCACCGACAACCTTTCTCGTACCCGAGGCAACGCCGCTGCTCCAATCAACGCGCCCAATCCAAAGCAGCCCAGCAACACGCCATAGCCGCGCGCTCCAAACGGTCGAGCAATGATCGGCATCAGCGCCAGCATCGAGGCCGCCGCCACGCTGAAAGTTCCCGTGCGCAAAAGCACCGACTTGGCCAGCGCACTCTCGCGCACGTAAGCAAAGCCGTCTCCGATCGCGGCCCACACCCGTCGCGGCGCTGTCGAAGTTCCCAAAGGCCTCTTCCAGCGATAAAGAAAGAGGATCACGCCGAAAAAAGAGGCCGCATTCAAAAGAAAAGTAGTCCCGCATCCGACCGCCGCCACGATCACTCCGCCGAGCGCCGGCCCCACCGCCCGCGCCACATTGAACCCCGCCGAGTTCAATGCCACAGCCGAAGCATGCTGTTCAAGCGGCACCAACTCCGGAGTAATCGCCTGCCAGGCCGGATCATTCATTACCGACCCAAGTCCCAGCAGAAATGTAAACAGCAGCAGTACCCACGGACCCACGCAACTCGTAAGCGTCAGAATACCGAGCGTCGCCGAAGCCAGCACCATCCAGCCCTGCGTAACCAGCAGAAACCGCCGGCGATCCACCATGTCCGCCAGTGCCCCCGCCGGCAGAATTACAAGGAACACCGGCAGCGCCCCCGCCGCCTGCACCAGCCCGACCATAAAGGGATTCATGGTCATCTGCGTCATCAGCCAGCCTGCGCCCACGTTCTGCATCCACGTGCCGGTGTAGGAAATGACCGAAGCAATCCACAGCGACCGAAAGAGTGCCTCGCCAAGAGGCGCCCACGGTGACACAGCGCGGCCACGCACCGTTACCCGATCCGCCACCGGCATCTTGATCATCTCAGCCATGCGATTTCTTCTAGTTGACCAAACTACTAACCACTAACCACCACTTTCCCAAACGGCCACTCTCCGCGCCGCCAAGCCCGTAAACAATAGATAATTAGTCCTGCCACCAGGATCACGCCAGCGTAGCGAATCTCGCGCAAGAAATCCTTTCGTGAGATCAGGATGAAAATAAAACTCCCGGCCGCCACCAGCGCCGGCACAGGATACAACCACATCCGAAACGGACGCGCCATGTTGGGCTGCCGTACCCGAAGTACAATCACCCCAATACTCTGCACCAAGAACTGCAAAAGAATGCGAATCACCACCAGCGCCGCAATCAAATCCGCCAGCCGTAGGAAACAAAACAGTGCCGCTACTCCCGCCAAAGCCAGCAGGGAAACGTACGGAAACTGGTGCACTGGATGCACCCGGGCAAATGCCCGAAAATAATTCCCATCGGCCGCCGCCGCGTACGGCACCCGTGAATACCCGAGCATCAGCGAGAACACCGAGGCAAACGCCGTCCACATAATAAGGACCGACACCACCGGCCCGGCCCAGCTCGCGCTCCCGTAAGCTCGCTGCATGAAAGTGGACACGACGTAGAGCTTGCTATTGGACGCCCCCGATTGCACCAGCTCCCGCCAAGGGACCACCCCCAGGATACTGATGTTCATCACTACATATAGACACGCTACCGCTACAATGGATAGCAACAAGGCGCGAGGAATATTGCGCCCCGGTTCCTTGATCTCATCTCCAAGAAAACATACGTTGTAATAGCCCCAATAATCGTAGGCGGCGATGAGCATCGCACCGCCCAGCCCATGAAAAAAATCACGCGAAAGCGTAAACGCCCCCGGTGGAAAATCAAAAGCCTGTCGCGCATTGAAATGAGTCAGGCCGACAAAGATGATCCACCCGATCGTCCCCATGACTCCGACCCAGAGCACCTTCGAGAGCCATCCGATCACCGTGATTCGCCGGTACAACAGAAACGCCGTGAACAGGCAGACGCCTATGGCAACAAGGGTTGCCGGCATTGCCACCCAACTTACTTGGAGCGCTCCCGCCAGTGGGAGATTAAGGCTCCAGGTCCGGCTAGCCCAAACGTGTTCGAGCCGCGGCCAGAAGAAAGCTGCATACTGCGATAGGCCGACGCTTCCCGAAGCGATCGAAAGCGGCGCGCTGAACGAAATCTGCCAGATAAACAAAAACGAAATCAGTCGCCCCAGTTTCTGTGGCCCATAAATCTCTTTCAGATACGGGTACGATCCACCCGACCCCGGCATCGCCGCACCGAGTTCCGCCCACACCAGCCCATCGCAGATCGCCAGCACCGCGCCCAAAATCCAGCCCAGCATCGCCTGCGGTCCGCCCATCGCCGTCACGATCAGCGGGATCGTAATAAACGGCCCCACCCCAATCATGTCAATCATGTTCAGCGCTGTTGCAGAGCCGAGGCCTATGCCACGGACAAGGGGCGTTCCCGCGCCTGGTTTCTCATCGGCCGATTGCGCTGTCTGCATGAATGATTGTTCGCCAGTGGTCTAAATGAATTGTCATCCTGAGCGAAGCGAAGGACCTGCCTTCGCCTGCGCAATCAGTGTCGTGAAGTCGTGCGCCACCGAACGGCCAAAGCCTATCGACGACGACGATTCCCCTACTCCCCGCACACCAAATTCACAAACAACCGCACCGCCCCCGGAACTCCCGCCGGAACCTGCCGGAAAAATGCATATCCCGTGTAGATGTATGTACCCTTGCCGTATTGCGCCACGAGCAGCCCGCCCTTCTGCTCACCTTCTCCCGGATCATGAGTCTCAAGCAAAGGCGTAAACTTCGAATCCCACTGCGAAGCGAAATAGAGCCCGCGTTCCTGCACCCATCCGTTAAAATCCTTCTGCGTGATTTCATTCGGAGAATGGAAGACCCGATTCGCTGGATCAAGAATCGACACCGGCGCCTCTTCCACCGACACCCGCGCGCGGCTCAACGTCAACGGATACGGCGCAAAGTTTCCGGTGTTGAATTCGCTCGCCGACGCGTTGTACTGCACCACCAGCCGTCCGCCAGGCTTCACAAACTCCAGCAGCCGCTTGTTATTCGCAATCACGTCTTTCTGAGTGTCGTAAGCGCGAATCCCCAGAACGATTGTCTGGTACTGGTTCAAGTCTTCCGACGCCAGTTTCTCCGCCGGGATCAGCGTCACGTTCATCCCGATTTGCTGGAGTACGGTGGGAATCTCATCGCCCGCTCCCATGATGTAGCCGACTTTGAGATCCTTCGGAACCTTCACATTCACGATGCTCACGCGCTGCATCGCGGGCTGATAATAGTAGGAGGCGCCTAGGTCCTCGCGAGTGACCAGCGTGTACCCTTCGCTATACTTTAGCCCTCCTAAGTCCAGATCAGCTCGGATGCTGGCGCGGCCCTCCTGGAGGCCCTGCGGCACTAACTGGAAGTTGAAGTCCTGCTTTTCTCCACGTTGCTGAAATGTGACTGGTGCACTCGGAGGATCCACGTGCCATGCTGCTGGAACAACCAAGCGCAAATCGTCCTTGGCGGGCTCAGCTCCGTTGTAGTTTGCGCTGACCCTGACGCTTCGAGTTCCATTGCTTGATAGCGGAACGATCTGTTCTCCGGGATCCACTGCAACCGAGAACTTTGGGACGATAGCTGGTGGCCGTTCTTGCCTCTCTCCTTTTTCGTTCAGGAACGGTACCAGCACGGTGGCGTTGATGGTAGCTTCCGGCCCATCTGCGTTCCGTACAGCCCATCCCTGGATGACCAGGTCATTTCGTCCGGTGACGTGATAGCTCGCGTGTGCCCGAAGTTCATTGGCAACGAATGGGAGCGTGATGTATCGCTCATCATCGATCTGGTTGAGGCTTTCGGTTTCCGGATTGTCTCGGTGCCAGTACGGGCGGGTCAGTTGGGCAGTGCCCGTTTCCGGCACCTTCAGGCGAAGTGTGCCGTATTGATCCTTACCGGGAGCAACCACCGTTGAATCGCTCTCGACACGCTCAATCCAATCTCCCGGGCCGTCGATCCAGAAGCGGCTGACGGCAACGGGATACTTGGAGCCGTTATGAAATTTTACTTGGACTGAAAATCTCTGACCTGGCGAAACCGTTGTCCGGGCGGTCGCTTCCGAGGGCAACCGGTTTGTAGTTCCCTCAGGGCTTGCGACCATCGCCTCCATCGATACGTTCATCGCCAGAGCAATCGCCACACTGGCTTGGTCCTGTTTTTCACGAAGAACTGCCAGGACGCCTTCCTTCGCAGAGCTTGTCGGCTGACTTTTCTCGAGCCGATCAATCAATTTTTCGAGAGATCGTTGCGCGGCAAATAGCGGACCAGAGGCCTTTTGCAAGTCCTCTTCCGGTGTTTTCCAAGCGTCGCGAATTTGTTTCGCCACATCCGAGAGTTCCGCTGTCAGCCACGGCGCTTTCTTCTCCTCTTCGCCCAGCCTTGCCGCCAGTCCCGGCAGCGAAGTGTCAATCCCGTCAAAGAAGTCCTGCTCGTGTCCGTCTTTGTCTGTCTGCGAATCGGCAACGGAATCCACCAGCTTGTAGTGCGTGAAGCGGTCTCCATCATCAATCGTCCAGTTTGCCGCGCCCTGCGACTGCTGGTGTCGGAGCCCCTTCATCGCGAACTGGATATACGAAGTCCCCAGCACTGAATCCTTGACACCGGTATTCAGCCGCACTGTGTAATTCGGGGCATCGCAGGTTGAAGCAAGAAAGCCGCACACGTTCCCCGTGTAAAGCTTCTTCGGCTGCCACGGTTGCAGTCCCTCAGCGATCTGCTCCGGAAACCGCTTCGGATCGCCCGCCGCGCGAAACGCCTCTTTCGTCAAGATCGCCGACGCCTGATGATGCCCATGTCCATCGCGATCCGTCCCCGAAAATCGCGCTATCAGCACATCCGGACGAAACGTCCGAATCACCCGCACCAAGTCGCTGAGCGCGACATCGTGCCCCTGCCACTTCTGAAAAGTCTCTTCAGGCGTCTTCGAATACCCAAAATCCGCCACCCGTGAAAAGCGCTGCTCCACTCCGTAGTACCGATCTGAGGCCAGCAGTTCCAGTGTCCGCAGAACTCCCAGCACGTCAAACAGATTGCTACCTAACTTGTTCTGCCCGCCTTCGCCGCGCGTGAGCGTCATCAGCACCGCCGAGACGCCCTTCCCGCGCGCCTCCAGGGTCAGCATGCCGCCATCCTCGTCATCCGGATGCGCCGTGACTTGCATCAGCCGCCCAGTCGTCTGCAACCGCCGCAGCATCAGCTTCAGCCCCGCAGCGCCAGTTTCCTGTGGCAAGGGCTCATAATAGTGGTCAACCACTGCCTTTTCGCTGCTTTGCGCAGAAGAAAATATCGCCATCGGCGCCACGAGCGGAAATACCAACAGTGCCGCGGCAGCGCGCTTGCTAGACCTCAACACCCCAGACCAATACTGCCCAATTTCAGACATTCCCATGTGATGGAATTTCTCCAAAGAAAGGACCAAGTATATTCGCTCGCAAGTGGTGATGCGGGTTGCCTTCATGCACGACTAACAGTTACGCCACGTGCGCCTTCAACAACCACCATCCAATCTCCAGCGAATCATGTCTCGGAGGGATGGACCAGCTTAGCCCACCGCTTCAGCGGGGGTAAACATAAACAAAAGCGCAAAAGTCCCGGAGGGACGACCCAGCGACGGAGCGAAGTCGACGGCACACGCCACTCGATTGGCCCGCCTCCCACCAATCCGGTGAGCAATCACCGCGCCCCGCTCCCCTCCATGAACTTTTTCTGACACTCCCCAGCCGCCTGCACAATCTCCCGGAAATCCGGATCCCCCTGTACCCCCGCTAGCAGCGCATCCGATTGCAGAGCCTGATACGCGCAATACCGCTGCTCCACCGCCTTGCGCAAAAACGCATACGCAATTTTCTTCTCGCCGCACTGCGCCAGCACCGTTCCTTGGTAGTACTTCAGTTCCGAATCCTGCTCCCACAGCAGGTCGTCCTGTACCCGTTCGGCCAAGCTGTGAATCGCCTCCGATGGCGCTTTGTTCAGGCAGCCCAGCAGAAATTCTCGCATCCAGGTCGGATTGGTTGTCATTTTTTCCGCCGCCTCGCGCGCCTCTTTCATCCGTCCTTCGCGCATCAGAACCGACACGATCACCGCATTCGACCACTCCGACCCCGCGTCCTTGTTCAGATACTGCTTGGCAAACGCCGTCTTACCCGCTTCGAAGAACGCAAACGCGCATGATCTCCAGTTGAAATTTCCGGGATCGATTGCCGCCGCCGCATCACACTCCCGTTGCGACTCATCCAGCTTCCCCGCATATCTGAGCACGTACGCCAGTGAATAATGCGCAAACGCATTGTCGGGACGCCGTGCCACCAAGTCACGCGCGCTCTGATAAGCCTTGTCCAGTTGTCCCGCTTCTACTTCATTCGTAGCGAGAAATCCGGCCGCACTCACACGTCCCGGCTCCAGGCTCAGCGCCCGCCGCAACGCCGCATTTGAGCGCTCATATTGTGCCGCCCCGCCTCCCGAGTAGATAGCATCAAAGTAATACCGCCGTCCCAGCGCCTCCCAGGCTGGCGCGTAATTAGGATCGAGTGCGACCGACCGCTCCAGCATCGAGATGGCTTCCTTGTTCGGCGCCGCATCGTGCAGCACCGGCACGCTCCGTAAATACCAGTCATATCCCTCGCTATTCGCGGGAGCGCTACTGGTATCCATCGCGCTGGCGGCTACGCCCAGTGCTGGCAGCAACTCCTGGCGCACCTTCTTCGCCAGCTGATTCTGTAGCGCGACCATATTCTCCGACGGCGCGGTCAGCGTGCCTGTCCAGACCAGCCTGTTGTCCTTCACCTCCACCGCTTCCAGCGTAACCAGAACTTCTTTGTTCTGCTCCAGAAAATGTCCAGTCACCACCGTGCCTACCTGTAGTTCCCGTCCGATCTTTGCCGCGTCGCCTTCTCCACCGGCGTACTTCCGCGTCGAAGACGACGGCCGGATCTCAAGCGTCCGAGCATAGGTCAGAGCATTAGCAATTTCATCTGCCAGCGCAAAGCGCAGGAACTCGCTTTCCTGGTTATTGCGAATGTTCTGCAACGGCAGCACCGCAATCGTCCGGTTGCTGGCATGGACGGTCGCCTCCCGCCGCTTGAACCACCACGCCCCCACCGCCGCTAAAACTGTCAGGAGAACCGCCGCCAGCGCTAGCGTGATCCACATCTGCTTCGTACTCGTCTTCTGGAAGGTATGCGTTGCCATTTTCGGCAGCGCTGCTTGCTTGGTGCGCGTCAGGCCCGATTCCGTTTCTTTCTTTAACCGCTGCAAGTCAACCTTCATTTCGGCCGCGTTCTGATACCGTTTCGCGCGGTCTTTATCCATCGCCTTGCCGATGATGACTTCCAATTCGGTCGGCAGCGCCGGATTCGCCGCCAGCGGCGACGCCGGCCTCTGATTCATCACCGCATGCAGCGTAGTGACAACATTCGTTCCCGTAAACGGTTTCTTGCCCGTCGCCATCTCGTAGAGCACAACCCCGAACGAAAAGATGTCGCTGCGCGCGTCCAAATGTTCCGAGCGCGCCTGCTCCGGAGACATATACACGGCTGTCCCCGGAATCACTCCCACCTGCGTCAGCGACTCTTCAAACGAACTGTCCGTGGTCGTCCCCACGTCGCCGCCCTTGGCGAGCTTCGCCAACCCGAAGTCGAGAATCTTCACCTGCCCATTCGGGGTCAGAAAAATGTTTGCCGGCTTGATGTCGCGATGCACAATCCCCTTGGCATGCGAAGCCGCCAGCGCATCCGCCACCTGGATCGCAATGTCGAGTAGATGCTCCAGGTCCATCGGCTTGCCCTTGATGCGCGCCTTCAGGCTCTCGCCCTCCAGCTTCTCCATCACGATGAACGGATGCCCGTCGTTGTCCTCGATGTCGTGGATCGTGCAGATATTCGGATGATTGAGCTGCGACGCCGCCCGCGCCTCGCGCGTAAACCGGTCCAGCGCCCGCTTGTCGCTCGACAGATGGTTCGGAATAAATTTCAGCGCAACATGCCGACCCAGCTTGAGGTCCTCCGCCTCATATACGACCCCCATGCCACCGCCGCCCAGTTTCGACAAAATGTGGTAGTGGGAAACCGTCTGCCCGAGCATGTCCATAGTTCGTGTGTGTGGACGGACACTCTTATCCGTCGCCTTTGTTTTTAATTCTACGTGTCGAGCTCAGGGATAGCTGGCCCCGAAGCCCTACTCCAGCCCCGGAGGGGCGATCCAGTTTAGCCCAGCGCTTCAGCGCTGGGTAAGGTTATCTGATTGACCAAGTCCCGGAGGGGTCGACCGAAGACTCCCGCGTCAATGATGAGGCAGTGAACGAACGACGACTATCCCACCAACCCCGCCGACGACCCCACCCACGCCATATTCTTGTTGTGATCCACGCCCATCATCAACCCGCGCCCCATCCGGACAATAATAAGGACAGGCGTGAGCTCCTGGAGCCAGATATACATGATCCGCAACTCCGCCTTGGTAGCCCCATGCGGAGTCTCAATCACCGGCGCAAAACTAACCCGCTCCTGCAAAATATATTCGCCGCGCTTGTCGGAAGGAATCGCATCGATATCCGCCCGCGAAGGCGAAATCACCACTCCCAACCCCGCAAACGAATACAAAGGCTTCAATACAAAGTTTTCCAGGTCCGAAGGCACCGACGGCATCTGATCCAGAAACCAGGTCCGCGGGACCGAAGGATGCTTCAAATAAGGAATCGAATACTTGCTCATCCGAAAATACCAATTCGGATGCCCCGCCCACTCCACCTCCAGATCATCGCGAAAATCGAACGGCAAAGCCACGCCCTTCCGCTCCAGTTCATCCACAATGGCCCGGTTGTAGATTCGCCGAATCGGAACAAGCCGACCGCCAGCTTCGTAAAACAGCCTTCGCCCGTCTTTACGAATCTTGGTGATGCAAACCGTCCGGATCCCCAGCAACTTCTCCGTCAGCAGAAAGTCCGGCAGCGTCTTCTGCTCCTCCGGATGCACTTCCATCAGCACCACATTCTCGGGATCATGCCCCGCCACAATCGCATCCTGCAGTAGCCGCGTGTACGACGTCGCATCCAGTCCGCTCAAGTGATAGCGCAATCTCGAGTCGAGCCCGAACACATCAATATAAGTCTGCGAAAGCACCGGCTGATAAGCATAAAGAGAAGGGAAGGCCTGCAACTCAACAAGCTTAGGCTGCAACTCTCCGGAAGGATCCCGCACCAGCCCAAAATCCACCTGAATAAACAGAGGATGCGCAGCCTCATTCGGCACCCGAAACGCCGTGGGAATCGTCTTCTCCGAACGAGTCAGATATCCCGGACTATCCACCAGTTGCCGGATCAACTCTTTCCCATCCTCCCCCAACCGCGCAACAAGCGAAGAAGGAAAGAAGCAAGGAGTCTCGGAAACCTGGAACGGCACCTCCATCCCGCAGCGAGAGGCCAACTCACGTCTGAATGTCTGGTATTTGTCCGGAGAGAACCCCGCGTTGAACGCGCTCCGATAAGAGGGAATCATGGAGTGTCTGTGTAACGACGGGTCTCTACCCGTCCCCCGAGCGAAGCTCGGCATTGGTTGTGGCCAAATGCTAAGTGCTAAATGCCAAGTGCTGATCCCTACGCCTCAATCAAAAACTGTCCGCCCCGCATAATCTGTTCGCTATCCACCCAGATATCAAACTTCCGCCCCACCACATCAATGTGCGTAGACGAGTACCATTCCGCGCCCGTGTGCGCCCCATACGGATTCCCGAACGCAATGTGCACTCCCGGATACTTCTCATCCTGAAGAATCTGCCCAATCACATCTTTCAACTCGATGTTCGTCCCGATCGCAAATTCCCCCACGCGATCGCTGTTCTCATCCGTATGCGTGTAAGCCCAGAAATCATCCTGTAACTCGCGATTGGAAGAATGCGCCTCCACCACCCGATTCTCCTTGACCCGAATCGTCAGCGGATTCTCTTTCAAATCGCCAAACTTCGCGCACAGATAATCGCCCACCACGCCATCTATGACGAATGTCCCATTGACCTCACCCGGCGTGGTGAAAATTTCACCGCCCGGCAAATTGCCCCACTTATCCCGGCTGATAATCCCGCTCGTCTTCAGCCAGTGATAGCTCGGATTCAAGTCAGCGGTCAAATCCGTCCCGGCCGGAGTCGTTGCGCGAATCTGCTTCGCCACCCGTACCCGATCGACAACTTTCGCGCTAAGCCGGTCCACTTTCTGAAAATCCGCGCGCATTCCCTCCAGCATGATCTGCCGGTTGATATTCACCATGTGCGCGTGCCGAATTTTCAGCCGGTTCACCACATCCGTCATCTGCATGCGCGACTTCAACTCGTTGGTCTGCGCCTGCACCGCGAAAATGCTGACCTGGCTGGTCTTGAGATCTTCAACGATCGGCTGTGGCAAATCGGTCAACGGACGCCTCGCCACATCTTCCAGCACCCACGAGTTGTAGCGGCAGCCCACCGCTTCCAGTTCATGCACCAGCGCCGCTGCGATCTCTAGCGTCACTTCGTCCGTGATCACGGTAACCTTCTCGGAAGGCTGCACCCGCAGGCACACTTGCACCGCGTTCCGCGCTCCCGGTGTCAGTTCCGGATCAAACGGCAATTTGTTCAGTTGTCGTTTGGAATGTGTCTCTGCGATCTTCATCCACGAATCAGACGGCCCTGGCTGTGGGGACATCGCTCACTGCCTCGCCCAGGCCAACCTCGGTCTCCTCAATGATGTAGTCCACCACAGCTTTCATGTCGCCAGTCTTGCGATACACCTTCAGTTGCCGGTCCGCGCCCGTACCCACCTTCATGATCTCGCGGATGTATTCCACTTCCTTGCGCGAATCCAGTTCGTCGAGCACGTCGTCCACAAATTCCAGATACTCTTCAATCAGCTCGCGCTCTGGAACCTCGGTCTGCTTGCCGAAGTCGACCAGCTTTCCATCCAGCCCATAACGCGCCGCTCGCCACTTGTTCTCCATCAGCAGCGAACGCCGGTACAGGCGGAACCCCGTATTCGCCGAATAAAGACGATACAGTTTCGCGACAGTGGCCTGAATCAGCGCCGCCAGCGCAATCGTCTCCTCCACCCGCATCGGAATATCGCAGACCCGAAATTCCAAGGTATTGAAGAATGGATGGGGCCGGATGTCCCACCAGATTTTCTTCGCATTGTCGATGCAGTTCGTCTTTACCAGCAGCTTTACATAGTTATCGTACTCACCCCAGCTCGGGAAGTAGTCTGGCATGTTCGTCCGGGGAAACTTGTCGAACACTTTGCAGCGATACGATTTCAACCCCGTATCCATCCCCAGCCAGAACGGCGAGTTCGAAGACAATGCAAGGAGATGCGGGACAAAATAGCGCGCATGATTCATCAAGTGGATCGCCGTTTCGCGATCCTCGACACCCACATGCACATGCAACCCAAAAATCAGGTTCGCCCGCGCCACCAGTTGCAGATCCTCGACAATATTCTTGTAGCGCTCGTCCGGAGTAACTTCCTGCATCCGCCAGTCCGCAAACGGATGGGTAGCCGCCGAAGCCAGCCGCAACCCGTTCTCCCGCGACAACCGGATCATGTCGCGCCGCAGCTTCTTCAGTTCGTCCTTGGCATCTTTAATGTTGTTGCAAACCGACGTCCCCACTTCCACTACCGATTGGTGCATCTCCGCCTTCACCCGCTCCTGCAGGATGAGCTTGCCCTTTTCGATGATCTCGGCATGAATGTGCGACCGCAGATCCCGAGTTTCAGGATCGACCGTCTGATACTCCTCTTCAATGCCAAGCGTGAACGATGGTTTCATCGCGACACCACACAGCCAGCCGGAGGATAGCTAGCCGAAGTCCTAATAGTATAGCAGCGTAGGGACGGGGTCTCTGACCCGTGCATCCGGGCGAAGCCCGGCAGATTGTGTGGCTCGGGCGCCCTCGCCCGCGAATTCATGCTGCAAGGCTAGGTCGCATGGTGCATTCGGGCCGAACTGAGCCAGAGGAACAGGCCCAAGAGGAGGAGCATCAGTCCGCCCAGGCAGATAGAG
>JACXTT010003380.1_pt1 | contig 24593 bp, 21 predicted proteins | sample 9270951 | NCBI WGS metagenome assembly JACXTT01 (sample SAMN15532306, study PRJNA645909) | rock metagenome | isolation source: weathered quartz diorite | place: Puerto Rico | collected 2017-06-21
ACGACCCGGCCGCGGAGGGTCCCGCCGAAGTGCTGCCGGGCGAGCTCGGCAAACGTCTCGTAGGTCCCCTGCAGGATCCCCTGCGTCCCGATGTAGATCCAGGAGCCGGCGGTCATCTGGCCGTACATCATCAGGCCGGCCTTCTCGAGCTCGCGGAAGTGCTCCCAGGTAGCCCACTTGCCGACCAGGTTGGAGTTCGCGATGAGGACCCGCGGCGCCCACTCGTGGGTTCGCAGCACGCCGACTGACTTGCCCGACTGGACGAGCAGGGTCTCCTCATCGCCGAGCCGGCGGAGCTCGCGAACGATGGCATCGAAGGCCGCCCATGACCGAGCCGCGCGACCCGTGCCGCCGTAGACGACGAGCGCATCCGGGTTCTCGGCGACGGCAGGGTCGAGGTTGTTCATGAGCATCCGGAGCGCGGCCTCCTGCTGCCAGCCGCGACAGCTCAGCTCGGTACCGCGCGGCGCCCGAACCGGTCGCGCTCCCGGCAGTGCGGCGGTCATGACGCTGTCGCCGCGGGCACGCGCAGGTTGTCCATGAGCAGCTCACCGAACTTGCCGTCGCCGATTGCCGAGGCGGAGATGAGGACGCCCTCGTCCTTCAGCCAGACGTGGTACGTCCGCAGGGCCTGGACGCAACTCGTGATGTAGACGGTCCGGGCGTCGATGGTGGCCTCGGCCCGGCCGACGACGCCGCCCGCGCCGCTGCACGCGCCGTCGTCATACGAGTCCCGCCACTGACCGTAGATCGCGTCCGAGAACCGGTCGGGCCGGAGCCGAACCACCCACGCGTAGACGAGGTTCCCGTTCCCGGCATCGACCGCGACACCGGCGTCGACCGCGGCTGCGATGGTCGGCAGCGACGGGTCGGCCAGCGCCTGCGTCGCCTCGTCGACCGACTCCGTCACGGGAGTACCAGCGACGCTCTCGGGCAGGAATGCCAGGACACTCGGGTCGAGCGCGACCGGGGAGGTCTCATCCGGGGGCGTCGGGCTTGGCGGTGGCCCGATCGTCACCGGCGGTTCGGCGGATTGGACGCCGCCGGGCAGGCTGACCGCTTCGGTGGTGCTCGGCGAGTCAGTCGGCGGGCTCGACTGGCAGGCGGCGACGACCAGTGCGAGGCAGGAGACCGCGGCGATCCGTTGCGCGATCACAGCTCCCTCCGGACGACCGGGAAGCGCGCATCGTCGACCGCCAGGTCGAAGCCGCACGTCGCCCAGAAGGCCGGGTTGGCGGCGCTCGTCGAGTCGGGCGCGGCCTGCGGCTCCGGATACGCCTCCACCGCGGAGAAGCCCCGGCCCGCCAGGTCCTCGACGACCGCCAGCACGAGCTGCCTGGCATAGCCATGACGCCGCCCGTCCTTCGTCGTCGCGATGCAGGTGATGACCGCCGGCAGCGGCGAGCTCGGGAGCTTCGGATAGAGCTCGCGCACGTGCTGGGCACGCGGATATGCCGACAACGGACCGAACTGGCACCACGCCGCAGGCACGTCGTCGGCCTCGAGGACCTTGGCGTAACTGCCCAAGACCGTGAGCCCTCGGCCGAGGAGCTGGAGTTTTCGCGGGGCATCCGCGGCGACGGCGGGCCCCCGCTCACGTCGCGGTGCGAACGGGTTGTCCGACGGTCCTTCGTCATCGTTGTCGCCGAACGGGTTGAAGCGTTTTGCGGGGGACGACGAAGCGGACGATGCTCGAGGGTCGAACGGGTTGAACGCACGGCCGCCGGTCGGTGCGAAGGGGTTGGCCGATCGATCCGGCTCAGACTGAGCCGGGGGCGCGGGTTCGAGCCAGGCCAGCCGTGCGGCCTTCGAGCCGCGCCGGTCGTCCTCCCAGAAGTCGCATGTCCGGTGGTCGAACCCGGGGTCGACGCAGGGCGGGATCCGCCGGAAGCCGTCGGAGTCGGTGACGTCGATGATTCGGACGCTCGTCACGACACCGCCGTCGACCGGGTCTTCCGTCCGCCACCCGGCACCGCGAGGTCGGCGAATCGGGCCTCGCGCACGAGTCGGGTGACGGCCTCGAGGTCCGGCCCAGGTTCGCGGTCACCGTCCCAGGGCTTCACGATCGAGCGGATCGCCGCGTGCGCCGCCGCGACGCCAACGCCGGGCTCGGTACCCGGCAACATCGCGAGGCGCCGGTCGAGGCCGCGCGCGGAGCACAGGAGCTCGATGGCCACGATCTGCTCGACGTGACCGAGGATCTGGCGCGCCTGGCGGCCCGCGATCGGGCCCATCGAGACGTGGTCCTCCTGGTTGGCACTCGTCGGGATCGAGTCGACCGAGGCCGGGTGCGCCAGGACCTTGTTCTCGGAGGCGAGCGCGGCCGCCGTGTACTGCAACAGCATCGAGCCCGTCTCCAGGCCGGTGTCGGAGCCGAGGAACGCCGGTAGCCCCTCGTTGAGATGCGGATCGAGCAGCAGTGCCGTCCGGCGCTCGCTGATCGAGCCCAGCTCGGCAATCGCGAGCTTCGCGAAGTCGAGCGCGAGTGCGATCGGCTCGCCGTGGAAGTTGCCGCCCGAGATCACATGGCCGTTCCCGGTCGCCCGTGCCGACTCGTCGGCGACATGGCCCTCGGGGAAGATCAGCGGGTTGTCCGTGGCCGCGTTCATCTCGATGGCCAGCACGCGTCCGAGGTGATCCAGCGCGTCGCGCACGGCGCCGTGCACCTGCGGGACGCAACGCAGCGAGTACGGGTCCTGGACCTTGTGCGCCGAGGCGTGGTGGGAACGCTGCAGCCCGCTGTCGCGCAGGAGCCACCGCAGCTCAGCCGCGATCTCGACCTGGCCGGGGTGGGGGCGAACCAGCTGGTATGCCTCCGAGAAGGCGACGTCCGTGCCGAGCAGCGCCTCGACCGACATCGCCGCGGCGACGCTCGCCGTCCGGATCAGCCGGTCCGCGTCCACGGCAAGGAGCGCGCCCAGCGCCGACATGAGCTGTGTGCCGTTCAGCAGCGCCAGCCCTTCCTTCGCCCCGAGGCGCAACGGCTCGAGACCCGTCTCGCGCAGCGCCATCATCGCCGGCAACGTCTGGCCGCCCATCTCCACCTGGCCGCGGCCGATCAACGGCAGCGCCAGGTGGGCAAGCGGCGCGAGATCGCCCGACGCGCCGACGGATCCCTGGGCCGGCACCACCGGGCTGATCCCGAGGCGAAGGAAGTCAAGGAGGCGCTCGGCCACGATCGGCCGAGCGCCGGAATGTCCAAGGGCAAGCGTGTTCGCCCGCAGCACCAGCATCGCCCGAACCACCTCGCGCGGGAGCGGCTCCCCCACTCCGGCGGCGTGGCTGACCAGCAGGTTCTGCTGGAGCCGCTCGGCGTCGCCCCGGTCGATGACTCGGTTGGCCAGGGCGCCTGCGCCCGTGGTCACGCCGTAGACGACGGCGCCCTCGTCGACGAGCCGCTCGACGACGGCGCGGGAGCGCTCCATGCGCTTCGTCGCGGTGGGGTCGATGGTGGCCTCTGCGCCGTGTCGCGCAACCGCTTCGACATCGGCGACGGTCAGGTCCGTCCCGGTCAGGACCACGCCCTGGGAGGTCACGCGGGCAGGATAGTCGGCTATCTTGCGCCGATGCTCGCCTTCATCGACCAGATCGTCATCCCGTTCCTGAACACCCTCTATGGGGCGGTCGGCTACGTCGGCGTGACGCTGGCGATGGCGATCGAATCGGCGATGATCCCGCTCCCCTCGGAGCTGGTCCTGCCGTACGCCGGCTTCCTGGTCTCGGACCCTTCGAAGGTCGAGCCGATCACGCACGGACCGTGGTCGTTCTGGATCGTCGTAGCCGTGGCGACGATCGGGAACACCATCGGCTCGATCATCGGCTACTACATCGGCGCGCGGGGTGGACGGCCCTTCCTCGAGCGGTGGGGCAAGTACCTGCTCATTCGGCCTCACGAGCTCGAGCTCGCCGAGCGCTTCTTTCAGAAGTACGGGCCCGCGACGGCGTTCTTCAGCAGGCTCATGCCGATCGTCCGCACGTTCATCTCGTTCCCGGCGGGCGTCGCGCGCATGCCGATCGGCACGTTCATCCTGTATTCCACCCTCGGAGCGATCCCGTGGTCGATCCTGCTGGTCTTCGCGGGCGTCCAGCTGGGTTCCCGGTGGACCGACATCCGGCACGCCCTGCAGCCGTACGACACGGCGATCCTGGTGCTCGTGGTGCTGCTCGTCGTCGGCTTCGTCTGGTGGCGCCTCGGCAGGCCGGGGTGGCGCAGGGCCGATCCAGCACCGTAGCTAGCTCGGGGCCGCGTCTGCGTCAGCCATTCTGGGGGTCGGGCGGCCTGTTCCGAAACGCTCGCCAGAGCAGCAGGTCGTAGACGATCTTCAGGCCACCGGCGAGGAAGAACGGCCACGAGGCGAGGGCGGCCGAAGCGAAGAGCGGCGCCGCGATGAGCGGCGAGAGGGCCGCCCCCGTCGTCCGTGCCACGCCAGTGACGCCCGCAGCCGCGGAGCGCTCATCCGGCTCGACGATCGAGACCGTGTAACTCTGCCGAGCGGGCACGTCCATCTGGCTGATGCTGAATCGCGTCAGCAGGACGAGGATCGCGAGCTCGACCGTCGGCATTAGGGGCACCAGCATCAACAGGATGTTCGACGGCAGGTGGGTGAAGACCATCGTGTTGATGAGCCCGATCCGCGCCGCGATACGAGCGGCGGCCAGCGCCGAAATCGCCGCCAGGATGTTGGCGCCGAAGAAGATCGCACCGAGGACCGGCTCGGGCAGCCCGAAGCGCGTGTGGAACCAGTAGGCGAGCAGGCTCTGGACGATCAGCCCGCCGCCGAAGGCATCGAGGGAGAAGAGCGCTGCGAGTCTGAAGACGACCCCTCGCGATTTGCCCAGGCCCAGCCGGCGCGCGATGGAGGTGTCGGCCGCTGGCACCTCGACGGCCGCTGAGATCGATCGAACGATCGGGATCAGCGCCAGCCCGACGACCGCGTAGCCGGCCAGGATCGCGCGGTACGCCGACAACTCGTCCCAGCCGGCGGCGCGCAGCGCACCGACGGCGATGCCTGCCACCAGCGCCCCGGCCGCCGTCGCGATCGAACCCGTCAGGTTGTACCAGGCATAGATATTGGTCCGGCTCGAAGTGGGCGTGACCTCGGTCAGGGATGCCTGCTCGATCGGCAGGAACGGCCCGACCTCCGCGCCCGAAGGGCTCAGGACGCCGATCGTCGCCGCCACGAGCAGCACGATGAAGACCGTGCTCCAGGCGAACACGATGCCGGCTGCGACGAGGAGCAGCGCCCCGACGACGAGCGTCCGGCGCCGCCCGAATCGGTCGGCGTGGGTCGTCAGGTACAGGCTGATCAGCGTGTCGCCGACGAGCGTCAGCGTCAGGAGGGCACCGATCGAACCCGCGTCGAAGCCGGCAGCCGCCAAATACAGGACGAGGATGACGCCGAGGGCGCCGTAGCCGAACATCCGGACCGCCCGGGCCAGGAAGAGGAGCCGGGCGTCCCGGGTCACCGCGCGAGTGTAGGATGGCCTCGATGGCCGAAACCGAGTGCCACGATCCCCATGCCGGTGAGTCCATGGTCGGGCCCCACGGCGCAGCGGACGACCACGGCGGGGCGCACGGCCACGACGATCACGCCCACGAGGGCATGGACCTCGGCCCGATCGACCGCCTCGCCTGGGTGATGGGCGGCCTGGGGATCCTGCTGGGGTTCGTCATCGGGGCCGCATTGCTGGCCGCGGGGAGCTAGGACCGCCGCGGGGAGCTAGAACAGCCCGACGATCTCGCCGTTCGCGTCGAGGTCGATGTTCTCGCCGCCGGGCTTCGAAGGCAGGCCCGGCATCGTCCGCATCTCGCCAGCGAGTGGCGTGACGAATCCCGCTCCCGACGAGAGCCGGACCTCACGGATCGGCAGGCGCCAGCCGGTCGGGCGGCCCTTGAGCGCGGCGTCGTGGCTGAGCGAGTACTGGCTCTTGGCCATGCAGATCGGGAGGCGGCCAAAACCCATGGATTCGTACTGCGCGAGCTGCTTGGCGGCCGGCGCGCTCAGGTCGACCCCATCGGCGCCGTACACCTGCGTCGCGATCGTCTCGATCTTCGAGGTCAGCGAAGCGTCGTCCGGGTAGAGCAGCTTGAAGTCGGGCGCACCATCTTCGGCGGCGGCCCACACCGCGGCGGCGAGATCCGCCGCGCCTTCCCCGCCCTTTGCCCAGTGGTTTGCGACGACCGCCTCGCGGGCGCCGGCCGCCAGCGCCACCCGCTTGACCGCCTCGGCCTCAGCCTGCGTGTCGGTCGGGAACGAGTTGATGGCCACGACGACCGGCACGTTGAAAAGGCGCACGTTCTCGATCTGTTTCGCGAGGTTCGCGCCGCCGGCCGTGACGGCGTCCACGTTCTCGGCCAGGAGGGCCGGATCGAGCGGTTTGCCGGCCACGATCCTGCCGACGCCGCCGTGCATCTTCAGGGCGCGAATCGTGGCCACCACGACCGCAGCGTCCGGCTTGAGCCCGGAGGCGCGGCACTTGATGTCGAAGAACTTCTCGGCGCCCATGTCCGCGCCAAATCCCGCCTCCGTGCAGACGATCTCGTTCGTCGCCAGCGCGATCCGATCCGCGAGCACCGAGTTGTTGCCGTGGGCGATGTTCGCGAACGGCCCGCAGTGGACGAACGCGGGGCCGCCCTCGAGCGTCTGGAGCAGGTTCGGCTTGATCGCGTCTTTGAGCAGCACCGCCATCGCCCCGGCGACCCGCAGGTCCTCGGCAGTGATCGGCAGCCCGTCGCGCGTCGTCGCCAGGACCATCCGCCCGAGGCGGGCCCGGAGGTCCGCGAGGTCCGAGGCAAGGGCGAGCACGGCCATCACCTCGGACGCGACCGTGATCACGAACTCGGTCTCGCGCGGATAGCCGTTCTCCCGCCCGCCGAGCCCCACCACGACGTTGCGCAACGTGCGATCGCTGATGTCGACCACCCGCGGCCAGGGCACGTTCAACGGATCGATGCCCAGCGCGTTCCCGTGGTGGATGTGGTTGTCGATGAACGCGGCAGCCAGGTTGTGGGCCGCGCCGATCGCGTGGACGTCGCCGGTCAGGTGGAGGTTGAAGTCCTCCATTGGGATGACCTGGCTTCGGCCGCCGCCAGCGGCGCCGCCCTTGATCCCGAACACCGGGCCGAGGCTTGGCTGGCGGATGCACACCGCGGCCCGCCGGCCGATGCGATTCAGGCCCTGGGCCAGCCCGACCGTGGTCGTCGACTTGCCCTCGCCCAGCGGTGTCGGACTGATCGCCGTGACGAGGACGTACTTGCCGCGAGGACGCTCGGCCTCGAGGCGCTCGATGCCCTCGAGGGTGATCTTCGCCTTCGCCGCGCCATACGGCTCGATCTCGTCGTCGCGAAGCCCGAGATCGCGCGCGACCTCCACGATCGGCCGGGGGTTGACCGACCGAGCGATCTCGAGGTCGGTGAGCGTGCCCAACGGCATCGTCCCGGCGGGCGTGGCGACGGTCGTCGGGACCTCGGCGGTGCTCATGCCTCGAAATGCTCCTTTGCCTGGTCCTGGCGCTGTGCCGCCCGCATCAAGTGGCTGAGCAGCAGTGCGTTCGTGAGCGGGCCGACTCCACCGGGCACCGGCGTGATCGCGGAAGCCACCTTCTCGGCGCTGTCGAAATCGACGTCGCCCACGATCCTGCCGTCGACGACGTTGATGCCGACGTCGATGACGACCACCCCGGGCTTGAGCATGGCACCGGTGACGAGACCGGGCTTGCCGGCCGCGACGACCAGGACGTCGGCGCGACGAACCTCCGCGCCGAGGTCGCGCGTCTTCGAGTGGCACACAGTGACCGTTGCGTCCTCCTTGGTGAGCATGAACGCCAGGGGCATCCCGACGACGGGCGATCGACCGACGACGACCGCGTTCGCACCGACGAGCTCGACGCCGGACCGATGGATCATCTCCAGCGCGGCGTGGGCCGTCGCCGGGATGAAGCCCTCATAGCCCAGGCGCAACAGGCCCGCGTTCAGCGGGTGGATGCCGTCGATGTCCTTCAGCGGGTCGATGGCGTCGACGACGGTCTTCAGCTGGACGCCGTCGGGGAGCGGCATCTGGACGATGATCCCGTTGACCCGCGGGTCGTCGTTGAGGGCGTGGATCGCCTGGGTCAGCTTGGCCTCCTGGTCGGCGGCGCCGATCCCCGGCACGTCCACGAACGAGCCCTCGATCCCGACCTGGGCGCAGGCCTTGAGGATTCGCTCGAGGTAGACCATCGAGGGCGCGCTGCGGCCGCAGACGACGACCGCGAGCCCCGGCGGATGGCCGCGCACCCGGACGTGCGCCCTGACCTCCCCGGCGACCCGGTCGCGGATCTCGCCAGCGAACGGCGCTCCCTCCAGACGTCGCGCGATCGGGGCGGCGGCCGGGGCGCTCGTCACCGACTCGCGACCGGCTCGGGCACCGTGTCGAGGGCCGCGCGCCGCTCGCCGCTCGAGACGAGGTCGTGGACCTCGGAGGCGAGCCGTACGACGTCGTCGAGCAGCACGTTGACATGTGCCTCGGTCCGCTCGGTCCATTCGTTGACGCCGATGAGCGGCAGGTTGACGAGGACGTTTTCGGCCGCGCCGTGGCCCGCTGCCTGGAGCAGCAGTGCCGCAACGCGCAGGTCCGACGAGGCGTTGACGTTCGAGCGCCCGGCGAGCGCCTCGGCGAGGACGAGGACCTCGCGGCACGTCTCGACGCAGCGGAGCGGCACCTCGGCCGCAACCTTCGCGGTGGCCTTGATCTGCTGGTCGCGGTACTCCTTGTCGGCGAACGCCTCGCGCGGGAGCTTCAGCGCGAATGCGCACGCGGCATATGCGGCCGCGTCCTCGTCGGCGAGCCCGAACAGAACGTCTGCCAGGCGCCGCGCGGTCGGCGCTGCGTGCTCGTAGAGCACCTGGTGCTCGGCGTACCTGGTTCGTCCTTCTGACAGGGTCGCGACCATCGCGACGAGCGACGCGCCGAGCGCTGCGGCGACCGCTGAGGCGCTTCCGCCGCCCGGGACCGGGTCCTGCGACGCCAAGCGATCGGCGAATTGAGCGAGCGTCAGGTCACGGAAGGAGGGCGCTTGCACGCCCCGGATTATGCGGTCTGCCCGGGCCGCCCTGGTCAGGCCGGGCTTCGAGAGGCGCCGCGGTGCGACGGGCGGGCGCGGGTACCGCCGCGGCCCGCCCGTCATCGCCACCGTGGATCCGGCTCGTGAGGAGTCGAGCGGATCGAGATCGGCCGGGGCACCCGGCCGTCAGGTCAATGTGCTGCCAGGTCACCGCCTGCGCTGTCGAAGCGAGACCCGCGACACCCGAGCAGGATCGCGAGCGCACTTCACGTGCATAAGCGATCCGGCGCAGCCTGGCAACGCAGGGATTCGCCCGACAGGTGCAGGCGTACTATGCGGCCTTCGCGTCCTGATCGACCTCTTCGAGTGTCCACTTCCGAGAGCGATGGCGGAACACGAGCGTCATGCGGGCGTCCGCCGTCTCGACCTCGAACAGCGTGCGCGGCCCCGTGATCACGGGGAACGCGGCACTCTCATCCCGGACGCCCAGGACCTCCAGGACGCGCAGCCGTCGACCGGCGAGCGTGACCTCTCGCGGCCGACCATCGAACCAATCGGCTCGAACCCGGACCTCCACCGGTTCGACGCGGACCATCGCCATTTCGCGGCTCCTTTCGGGGGCGCCATGCGAGCTCCGGTCACCGGGCACAGGTGCCGTGAACGCCTGTTCGATTTCGGCTGGAGCCTATTCGAACGGGTGTTCGATGTCAAGACCCCGCTCAGTCGTCGAAGGCATCCTCGGGCGAGCTCGTGTCAGGTTGGCTGTCACTCCCCGATCGGCGCTTCCGGCCGCTTCGCTCGACGTCTTCGGCCAGCTCGCCACGATGCTCGACCGAGCTGCCGAAGTCGCGCTCGAATGGGGCGGGCATCCCGGTCCTGAGCAGCCGCGCACGCGTGATCGCCCGCGTCCCGAACCGCTCGCGAACCTCATCGGCCGCCTCGATGACCCTCCGCTTCCGAGCGTCGCCGCCCTCGAACATTCGCAGCTGCTCACGTTCACCGAACCCCGATGTGCCCACCCCGAGCAGGCGGATGCGCTTGCCCCGCATCTCCGGGCGCGCGAGGTCGAGCGCGGTCCGCCAGATCGGCTCGGTCATGTCCGTTGGCTCGGCCAGGGTTCGTTGGCGCGTCAGCGTGTTGAAGCCACTGTCCCGAATCTTCACGGCGACCGTGGCGGCCTTCAGGCCGGCGTGCCGGAGCCGCCCTGAAACGCCCTCGGCCATAGCCAGTAGCGTCCGCTCGAGCACCTCGGGATCGGAGGTGTCCTCGTCGAACGTGTGCTCGTGGCTGACCGACTTCGCGGCATCGGGATCGTCGACCGGGTCACCGTCGCGACCATGCGCCCGATCGACCAGCGACGCACCGTGCTTGCCGAAGCGGCGGACCAGTGCCGATCGATCGAGCGCCGCGAGATCGCCGATCGTCGCGACGCTGAAGTCGCGCAGGGCGGCCGCGGTCGACGGCCCGACGCCCCACAGCCGCGAGATCGGGAGCGGAGCGAGAAAACCCGCCTCCGTGCCGGGCTCGACGACGACCAGTCCATCGGGCTTGCGCAGGTCGCTGGCGATCTTGGCGACGAGCTTCGTGGCGGCGACACCGACCGACGCCGTCAGCGAGAGCTCCTCCCGAATCGCGGCCTTGATCCGTCGCGCGATCGTCTCGCCGTCGCCGAACAGGCGCAACGAACCGGTGACGTCGAGGAACGCCTCGTCGATCGAGATCGGCTGCACGAGCGGCGTGAAGCGCCGCAGGATCGCCATGACGTCGCGGCTCGCGGCCTGATACGCCGATCCGCGAACCGGCACGAAGAGGCAGTCCGGACACAGCCGCTTGGCGGTCCGGATCGGCATCGCGGAGTGGACGCCGAAGGCGCGGGCCTCGTACGACGCCGCGCTGACGACGCCGCGATCGTTCGTCCCGCCCATGCCCACCACGAGCGGCTTGCCTCGCCACTCGGGGTGGTCGCGCTGCTCGACCGCGGCGAAGAACGCGTCGAGATCGACGTGGAGGATCGTGCGGAGGCCGGGACCGGTCACCCCGCCATTGTGGGATGGCGTGGTGCCACCTTCGGCGGCAATGTCCCGCGACCTGCCCGCCCAGGTGAATGGCCAAATCGCCACCCAGGGTCGGTTAGGCCCCGAGATTGGCCGTGAATCCAAGTAGGCGGCCTACACAGCCGAGATTTCGAGCGTGCCAACTCGGTTTCGCGCCGGCGGAGGGAGTCGCGCGGCCCGACTCAGGCGCCGAGTCGTCCCCTGGTGTCGGTATGGCCTAAAGGTCGACCCCTCGCTCGAGGCGAGGCCAAACAGCCCTAGCCCTTCGGCTCGACGACCACCGTGACCTCGGGTGTCATGCCGGCGAACACCTTGATCGCGACCTTGTAGGTCCCGAGCGACTTGAGCGGCTCCTCGAGCTCGATCTTGTGGCGGTCGACGTCGATGCCACGGCGGCCGAGCGCCTCGGCGATCTCCTTGGCCGTGATCGACCCATAGAGCTTGCCGCCCTCGCCGACCTTCACGCCCATCGTGAGCGTCGTGGAGCCGATGCGGGTCGCCGCGACCTCGGCCTCGGCGCGCTCGCGATTTCGCTTCTCCTCGCGCGACGCGATGTCGTGCTGCCAGGCGCGGTAGGCGCCGCCGGCCGCGGGCACGGCCAGCTTGCGGGGGATGAGGAAGTTCGTGGCGAAGCCGTCGGCGACGGTCTTCATCTCGCCCGACTTGCCGAGCTTGTCCACGTCCCTCGTCAGGATCACCTTCACGTTGCTTCGAATTCCTCCCTCTTCGATGTCGCGCTCAGCCGAGGTCGGCGGCCGACCCCTCGTTCATGATCCAGCCCCGCAGGCGAGGCTGGAGGCCCGAGTTCGAGATCGCGCCGGCGAGCGCCTCCAGTGCCTCCGGGAGGCGGCGCGCGGTCCGCCGCAGCGGGCCGGGCACGATCCGTCGCACGCGCGCGACGTCCTCATCGTAGGCGGCACGGGTGATGCCGGCCTCCTCGAGCTTTTCGCTGAGGAGGTCCTCGTCGAGACCGTCGAGGAAGATCTCCGTGGCGAGGGCGACGACAACCAGGTCGTCGAGCTGGCCCAGGAGTGGCACGCTGTCCGGCACGATGTCTCGCCCGAGGGCGATGTAGCCCAGCGCCAGCCCGAGCGTCGCCTTCCGCCCGACGGGCGTCCGACTGTCGACCAGCAGCGAGGCGAGCAGTCGCGCGTACAGCGGCGCGCGGCTGGCGATCGGCAGGAACGCGGCGACGGCGATCAGCCGACGCAGCCCGACGCGGCGGCGCCTGCGTTGCCTGGCGCTGGTGTCCTTCGGAGCGCGTTCGGGGCGAGCCATCGCTGGGGGTCGACTCCTCGCTCGGATGGGTGGCCGCGACGTGCTGGCGTCGATCGGGAGGGCGAGTTTAGCAGCGGCGTGGGTTGAGCTCAGCGGAGCGCCTTGACATCGAACGTCCGTTCGGTATCATCAGGTCGCCCGCCCCGCATGGGAGTCGCGAGTGACGAGACACGACGCCGACCGGAAGCTGAAGATCCTCCACTACATCGCCGCCACGCTGCGCGCCCGAGGCTACCCGCCATCGGTTCGCGAGATCGCGCTGGCGGTGGGACTCAGCTCCACGTCCGCCGTCCACCACCACCTCCAGATGCTCGAGCGCGAGGGCTTCCTGGAGCGCGGCGCCGCCCAGTCCCGAGCGATCCGGCTGACCCCGACAGCAGCCATCGAGCTGGGGCTGACCCACGAGCTCGTGCCCCAGGCCGTCACCTCGGAGGCATACGTGCTGCCCGTGATCGGCGAGATCGCCGCCGGCGGCCCGATCGAGGCCTACCAGGACGCGAGCGAGACGATGGCTGTCCCCGACGTGCTCGCCCCGAGCGGCGACGCATACGTCCTGCGCGTCCGCGGCGACTCGATGATCGAGGAGCACATCGCCGACGGCGACTTCGTGCTCATCCGTCCGCAGAGCACCGCCCGCAACGGCGACATCGTCGTCGCCCAGGTCGAGGAGAACGCGGTCACCCTGAAGCGCTTCTTCCGCGAGAAGGACCGCGTCCGCCTCCAGCCCGCGAACCCGAACTATGCGCCGCAGTTTTACGACGACGTGCGGATTCAGGGAAAGCTCATCGGGGTCATTCGCAGACTCGATTAGGCACGGACTCCCAGAAACCGCCGAATACCGGCGTTGTCTGGCTCCGCACTTCGCTCACGCACGGATGTGCGCTCGCTCAGGTGCTCGCCAGCCGCCTTGGTCTCGGCCGTCCTGGTAGCCCACTCAGGTCTTCCAGTACACCGATCCGCGGCGGCGCCTTCCACACGGCGTCCACAGTGTTTGGGCGGGCCGTCCACGAGCAGGCGGGTGAGCGCGCGATAAGTCGGGGATAAGCCGCTATCGGAGCCGGGGCACGGGCTCTGACACTGAAGGTGTCACAACCGCGACCGAGGCTTCTACCCAGTGATCGACCGGCTGCCGCCCCACAGTCTCGAGGCCGAGCAATCGGTACTGGGCGCGATCCTGATCGACCGCGAGACGATCATCGAGATCGCCGAATTCCTGCGGCCTGAGGATTTCTACCGCCAGGCGCACGGCAACATCTACCGCGCGATGCTCGAGCTGTTCGAGCGGCGCGAGCCAGTCGATCTGGTCACGGTCGCGGAGTCCCTCGAGCGCAGCGAGGATCTCGAGCAGGTCGGCGGGCGCTCCTACCTGTCGCAGCTCTCGAACCAGACCCCGACGGCGGTCCATGCCGTCCAGTACGCCCGGATCGTCGAGCGCAAGGCGGTCCTGCGGAACCTCATCGGCGCCGCCGGCAAGATCGCCGGGATCGGCTACGAGGACCCAGCCGAGATCCAGGAGGCGATCGACCGGGCCGAGTCGGAGCTGTTCCAGGTCTCGAACAGGCGCATTACCGTCGGGTTCAGCCAGCTCCGCGACCTCCTCCACTCCGCGTACGACCGGCTCGACTACCTCCATGCCCACCGCGGCGAGCTCAGCGGGATCGCCTCGGGGTTCCTGGACCTCGACCAGCTGACCACCGGCCTCCAGAAGAGCGACCTCATCGTCGTGGCTGCCCGGCCATCGGTCGGCAAGACCAGCTTTGCGCTGAATATCGCGGAGCACGCGGCCGTCCGCGAGAAGCGAACGGTCGGCGTCTTCAGCCTCGAGATGAGCAAGGAGCAGCTCGTGCTCCGGCTGCTCTCGAGCGTCGCCAACATCGACTCGAAGCGCCTCCGATCCGGCTTCCTGGAGGAGATGGACTTCGCGCGCATCGCGCCGGCGATGAACGATCTCTCGGAGGCGGCGCTGTACATCGACGACACGCCGAACATCACCTCGATGGAGCTTCGCACGAAGGCCCGTCGCTTGCAGGCCGAGTCGGGTCTGGACCTCGTGATCGTCGATTACCTGCAGCTGATGCAGGCCACGACCACGAATCGCGATGCCAACCGCGTCCAGGAGGTCTCCGAGATCTCCCGCGGCCTCAAGGCGCTCGCCCGCGAGCTGTCGGTTCCCGTCATCGCCTTGTCCCAGCTGTCGCGACAGCCAGAGATGCGAGAGTCGAAGGAGCCGCGGCTGTCGGACCTCCGCGAGTCCGGCGCGATCGAGCAGGACGCGGACCTCGTGGTGTTCCTGTGGCGCGAAAAGGAGCGCGCCGGCGAGGAGGCCGACATCGACGGCGAGGTCATCAACCTCAAGCTCGCCAAGCACCGCAACGGGCCCACCGGCGAGATCCAGCTCTGGTTCAGGAAATCGCAGACCCGCTTCCAGAGCTACGCCGGCCAGCGCTACGCGAACGTGAGCGCATAAGGGAACGGCCAGGGCCGGCCGACCCGACCGGGAAATCAGGAGCTGACGGGCGCCGCCGCCGCCGGGATCAGCCCGGCGCGAACCTTGTCGAAGCAGCTCGAGCAGTAGACGGGGCGATCGGTCCGCGGCGCGAAGGGCACCATCGCCTGGTTGCCGCAGGCGTTGCAGACCGCGGCGTGGTACTCCCGCGGCCCGCCCATGCGGACGCGTTTGGCGTTCGCCCGACAGCTTGGACAGCGTTGGGGCACGTTCACCAGCCCCTTCTCGGCGAAGAAGCGCTGCTCGCCGCTGGAAAAGATGAAGCTGTCGCCGCAGTCCCGACAGGTGAGGGTTTGGTCCTCGAACACCGCGTCCGTCCTCCGCTCGCTGAGGGTCGCACGTCTCGTTCCGCTCCCCGACGAGACCCGTCCTCCTCCGAACGGGCCTCGATCCAGAACCTGCGGGCGAGGATACGTTCGCCGTCAAGCGGCGCAACCGGGGGCTCGACGTCGGCCGAGCGTGGCGTTGCCCGACGGCACCGCCAAAGGGCGCCAAGCGACGCCGGGAACCGGACGGCGCGCGTCGTCGTCTGCCGCGCCATGACCGAGCAGCCGCCGGCCTCCGGCACCCCGCGCCCGGCTCGCCTCCCGGCCGCCGCGGGCCTCGTCCTCGTTCTCGCGGCAGCCTGCTCCCCAGCCGCCGGCGGAACCGCCGGCCCCAGCACCGCGCCGACCCCCGAACCGACACCCACGGCCGTCGCCGGCATCCAGCATCCGACCGGCGCCAGGGACATCGTTCTCCGCCTCGAGCAGAGCGGCGGCTTCGTCCCTGTCGAGTCCCTGGCCACCTCCGCCCCGACCTTCACCCTCCACGGCGACGGGACGGTGGTCTTCCGCGACAGCCAGGCGACTCCGCCCGAGATTGTCGGCAGCATCAGCCGCTCGGTGCCATTCCAGACGGTCAAGCTCGGCGAGGAAGGCATCCAGGCGCTCCTCGAGTTCGCTATCGGGCCGGGCGGCATCGGCATCGCGGTCGGGCCGTACATGGGCCACGTCGCCGACCTGCCGTCGACCGTCTTCACGGTCAACGCCGACGGACGACAGAAGCAGGTCAGCATCACCGGCCTCTCCCCGGACATGCACGACCCCCAGGACGCGCTCATCGTGACCGCGCTTGCACGACTCGCGGACAAGCTGCGTACGTTCGGCAACGACGTCGCGGGCGAGGGGGTGTATGAGCCAGCGGCATATCGGGGCGTGCTCCAGAAGGTCGATCAGGCGAGTGGCGCGATCACCGACTGGCCATGGACGGACATCAGGCCGAGCGACTTTACGGCCGCCGCGAACGAGTTCCTGCTCATCCACACGCTCACGCCTGCCCAGGTCGCGGTGCTCAACATCCCCGAAGTCCAGGGCGGGATGCTCGGCCTGAACCTGCAGAAGGATGGGGTCCTGTACTCGCTGGCGCTTCGCCCGCTGCTCCCCGACGAGGCGTCGTAGCCGCTCCTCCGACCCTAAACTGGCCCGACACGACGCGCCAGTCGAAGGAGGTCAGACGTGAGCGTGATCATCGTCCGTGAGATGGTCGGCACGAGCCCCCGGTCGTGGAGCGACGCCGCCCGCCAGGCCGTTGCCACGGCCGCCCGAACCGTGCGCAACATCAAGACGATCGAGGTCGTGAAATCCACCGCCGTCGTGGAGGACGGTGAGATCGTCGAGTACCGAGTCGACCTGAAGATCGGCTTCGAGTACGAGGGTTGACCCGGTATCCACAAGCTATCCACCGTTCCGTAATCCGGGGATGAGTCGCCGACACGAACATGCCGACGATGCCCAGCCGTCCCTCATATGGCGCCGCCGCTTCGCGCCACGACGCCGCCACATCAGCCGCCGGAGTCGAGGAGCTCGACGAGCTGGCTGAGGCACCGCCGAGCGCGGCAGCCCGCGCCCTCGGGCGCCCGCGAACCCCGAAGCAGGCACGACCGCCGATCGTCGTGAAGTCAGACGACGAAGCCACGACCGCACCGGCGCTTCCCGGTGGCGTGGTCCCACTCGACTACCCGGTTCAGCTGAGCAAGGTCCAGCCACCGCCACTGCGGGACGACACGCTGGCGCGGGACCGCCTCCTCGATTGGCTGTCCGTGAAGATCCACAGCCGGGTGGTCCTGCTCGTCGCCGAGGCCGGCTATGGCAAGACCACCCTGCTCGCCGACTTCTCCCGCCGCACCCGCGTGCGGATGCTCTGGTTCCGATTGGATCGCGGCGATCGGGACTGGGTCGGCTTCATCGCCCATCTCGTCGCCGCGCTGCGAGTGCATACGCCGGCTTTCGGATCGACGACTGCGGGCCTGCTCAGGGAATCTGGGACCTCCGTGCCGTCTATCGACACGGTGCTCAACGCGTTACTGCGCGAACTCTCGGGCTTACCGAATGATCCCCTCGCTCTCGTCTTCGACGATCTGCATATCGTCGACGACTCGCCGGAGATCGACCGGATCATCCGGGAGCTCCTGGCGCGAGGCCCGGATCGGATGTCCTTCGTGTTCGCCAGCCGGCGCGAACCGCAGATCCGCCTCGCGCGACTCCGGGCTCTCGGTGAGGTCGCCGAGCTTGAGACCAACGACCTCAGGTTCGATCCGAGCGAGACCGAACGCCTCTTCCGCGAGAGCTATGACCTCCCACTTGAGTCGTCGGTCCTCGCCGAGCTCAACCGCCGCACGGAGGGCTGGGCCGCCTCGCTGCAGCTCGTCCGTGCCGCCATCCACGATCGAAACCCATCCCAGGTCCGCACCTTCGTCACATCGCTGAGCGGCGCTGAGGGCCATCTCTACGAATACCTCGCGGAGGAGGTCATCGGCGACCTTCCGGAGGACCTGCAGCAATTCCTGATGCGCACCTCCATTCTCGAGACGGTCGATCTGTCGCTTGCGCCAATCGCCGCAGGAGTATCGGAAGCTGATGCGCGCGCGATGATTGATGGCGCGGAGAGGCGTGGACTGCTAGGAAGGGGCGGCGGAGCGTCGGGGCGAGCTGCTCGCGCTCATCCGCTGGTTCGGGAATTCCTGATTTCGAGGCTATCGCGCGCCGATGGGGGACCCCACATTGCCGAGATCCATCAAGCTGTCGCGAGGAAGGCTGAGGCCAGTGACTGGCAACTTGCTGCCCGCCACTACCACGCTTCCGGGCAAGATGGCGAAGCGCGACGAGTGATCGCCGAATCGTTGGAGTCAATACTCGCAGGCGGCGCGTACGCGGCGGCCCAAGAAGTGGCGGCGTCCCTCGTGCCCGCTGGGCTCGAGGGTCCGGTTGCGCTCGTGGTCGCATCCCGAATAGCCCAGCAGCGTGGCGCAGTGGAGCAAGCGCTCGAACTCGCCGAGCGGGCACAAGCCATGGATCGAAACTCGCAAGCGGCGCTACTGAACCTGGTCGGAGCCCGTTTGGTCGCCGGAGATGTGGTTGGTGCTCTCGAAAATGCGCGCGAGGTGGAAGTCTTGGGGGGTCCGTTGCTTGGTCGCCTCGGCGAAGCGACCGTCGCAATCATGCGATCGTCACTCGACGGCCCGCTCGACGTGGCCGAACGCCGCATCGACGAACTCGATGCATCGTTTCGAAACGCGGGGGCAACGCACTACCTAGGCGTGTCCTTTCTCAATCGCTCCGTCCTCGCGCTTGCGAGAGGCGACTTCACGGCTGCTCTTGACCTAGCGACGGAATCTATTGCTCATCTCGATGCGAGTTCAGCGGGCGTTGAGCTCGTATCGGCGCATGTCGCGCACGCCTCGGCGCTGGCCTTTCTCGGTGAAATGACAACGGCTCGCATGGAAATGAGCCAGGCCTTGGAGCGGGCTCCAGTGGGCCAAGCGGGCGAGGTTGGCGCGGAAGTTGCCGAGGTCGAGGCGCTCGTCGGCGAAACGCAGTTCGGTTGGCCGATTGTGAATGCACTGATTGGCGGCGCGACTGATCCCGTGCGGCGGGGCGACCACATTCGATTTGCTCGCGCCCTCCTGCGCATGCGAGAAGGCGACCTCGCTCTCGCTGCGGAAGATGTGGCGCAGTTTGAATACGGAAAACCAACAGACGTTGTCGCCTTCGAAGCCAAGAAGTTTCTTGCGGACGGATTGTTGAATGCCCTCCGCGGAGTGCGTGGCGTGTCGCCGCCGGCGGCGAAGGGGACCCGTCTCGCAACCGCCCAAGGCGCTGAGTTCTGGGCCAAGTACGGAGAGCTTCTCGTAGTGCTCTCTAATCCAAGCGCGGATCCGTCCCGAGTGGTGGCGCGAACGATCGAGGAGCTGCCGGCGGTCGCTAGCAGCCTGGCTGAGCTGATCGTCGTTCGCCTTGGCGATCTCGACCCCGACGCACGGTCAGCAGTTGCTGCCGAGGCGGAGAGCCGACCCTGGCGGTGGCGGCCGGCCGTTAGGAAGGCACTAGCGACATCGGCACAGCGTGACGCCGCGCTCCTCGCGGGACTATTGGAGGTCATCGGCGAAGTCGAGGACATCGATCGACTCCGTGAAGCGGATCGACTGGCGGGCAGACGCATTAACGCCAGATCGGGGGTGAGGCTTGCCCGACGTCTTGCGGATCGAGTCTTCATCGAAGATCTGGGCCGCGTGCAGATCCTGCTAGGCACACGGCTCGTTGAGGGAGCGGATATCCGACGGAGAGTCCTGGCACTACTTTGTTTTCTGCTTTCTCGGCCGAATTTCTCGTCGACCCGCGACGAAGTGATCGATAGCCTCTGGCCAGAACACGATCCCGCGGCGGCCCTCAACTCCTTGAACCAGACCGTGTACTTCCTGCGGCGAGTATTTGAGCCGTCCTTCCGGGAAGAGGTCTCGCCAGGCTATGTCGGCCAAGACGGCGAAACGATCTGGCTAGATAGCGACTTGATCGATTGCCGAAGCCGCCGCTGCATGGAGATCATCAGGGGGATGCCCCGGGATCCAACCCCCGAGGGGTCGATTGAGTTGGCGAACGCGTATCGGGGTCGCTTTGCCTTGGACTTTGCCTACGAGGAATGGTCGACCTCCTATAGGGACGCCCTACACGCTGCCTACCTCCGCGTAGTTGAGCGCGCGGTTCGGCTCGACCTCGATACCGGACATTTCGATCGCGGCACATTCGTCGCGGAGCGTGCCGCCGAGATCGACCCGGATTCGGAAGAAATCCAAGCGGCTCTTGTCAGGCTGTATAGGCACTCGGGTGCATACGCAGCGGCAGCTGAGCAGTACGCGCACTATGCAAACGTACTCCGCGACCTGGGGGTCGAACCCCCGGCCTTCGCGGACGTGTGACGCCTGGAGGATAGGTAGACATGCGTATTGACCGGTTCAGAACGGTCTACCTATAGTCCGGCCGCTTCCTAGTACTTCGGTACTAGAGCATCAACATCAAAACGCTCGGACGCGCCGAAGCTCCATCTGAAATGGGCACTTAGGGTGGAGTTGAGCGAGTAGTGCAACCGACCGACCCAGTGTCTGGTCGGTTTCCGTGTCTTGAGGAAGGCGCGGAGACCGCAAGGAGGACGAGCGTGGCTCCAGAACGCAACTACAAGGGGTTCTAGTCGCTATGGCTGGGATCCAAGCCCGATTGCTACGTTTGGTCGTCACGCTGACGGCCATCGCAGCGACAGCACTCGCCGGAGGCGCGGCACTCAAAGGCTTCTAGTACAGACTGCCCATATGGCACCCGGACGATTAGGACTTAGAGTTCGGACCTAGGGCTAACTGCGCTCGAGGAACCTTTGTCAACACGCTTCGCGGTATACCTCAGCTGGCTCGTGGGTGCGGCGTTTCTAGCGCTGCTTGCCGCGAGCCTTCTGATTCGCGTCCACGATCCAATCGCGATCGACATCGACGGCAAAGCGGGCATCGGGGACCTAGACAGGTTCGTTGGCGTCGTGTTTTGGATCGGCGTGACCTTCGTGGCATCTGCAGCTCCGGTCAAACTGAGCGACGGCGTCCACGTGGCAGTTGCGTCTGCCCCCACATTGGCGGCAGCCGTGCTCGGTGGTCCGACCGCTGCCGGGTGGGTAGCGATGATCGGGAGCACGGATTTCCGGGAACTGCGGGGTAAGGTCGTTTGGTACGGCGTACTAGCAAATCACGCCGCGCTCGTGATTCCCGCAATAGCGGCTGGATTGATCATCGATGGGATCCGGAAGCCGGGCGCGGACGCCGCATTCGAGCTCGTAGCCACGCTCCTAGGATCGCTCGCCTACTTCGTCATCAATTTGGCCTTTGTATCCCTCATCGTCCTGTTCCGGGCTGGCCGATCGATTCGCGAATTTCTTTCTAGATCCGAGACTTCGAGCCTCTGGCCCAACCTGGTGACGCTTGCACCGCTTGGTTGGTTGATGGCCCGTGTATACGAGATGCCGGGCGGCGGTTGGTGGACCACGATTCTGTTCGGTCTTCCGCTATTCACCACTCGCGTCGCATACCAGCGCTTTGTCCAAATGCGGGAGATGTTCACGCAGACTATTGGGGCGCTGGCGGAAGCGGTCGACAAGCGGGATCCGTTCACGAGCAAGCACTCGCAGCGGGTTCGGTTGATCAGCGTGGACATCGGCCGGGAGATGCGCGTGTCGGCGGGCGAGCTGGAGGCACTCGAGTGGGGCGGCTTGCTGCATGACGTCGGCAAGATCGGGGTGCCAGATTCCATCCTGGTCAAGCAGGGCAAGCTCACCCGCGAGGAGCGGATCAGGATGAACGCCCACCCGGTCCTCGGCGCGCAGATCGTCGGGCCGGTGGATCGCCTGGCCCCTGAGCTGCCGGTGATCCGGCATCACCATGAGTGGTACAACGGCTCGGGCTACCCCGATCGGCTGATGGGCGACGAGATCCCGAAGCTCGCCCGGATCCTGCACGTCGCGGACGCGTTCGAGGCGATGACCGCCGATCGCCCCTATCGCAAGGCGCTCTCGGTCGACCAGGCCCTCGCCGAGCTGCGCAAGTTCGCGGGTGTCCAGTTCGACCCGGAGATCGTCGATGCCTTCGTGAAGACCAGCTGGGCCGAGGACGCGTCCGAGCCTGGCGAGCCCAACCTCCGCCCGATCCCCTTGCTCGGTCAGCACGGCGCCAGACTCGCCCAGAACTACGACGGTCCGGCGCCCGGTTCGCCGGCGGCCGACCCCGCCTGAATACGCCAGGGCGAGGTGGTCGCGGGGGCCACCTCGCCCGCCACTCTCGAGCCCGGCACTCTCGCGACATCCAGTTCCGGCCCAGTCGGAGCCGCCGCGCCTGACGCAAGTCCCGCGCAGCGGGGTCCGCAGGTTCGGGACAATGCGCACATGAGGACGGGGGCCGCGTGGAGGCGCGCGGCCGGGTCGCGAGGCTGCTCGACGGTCGCGCCGCGGTGACGCCGTGCTGATCGGCGCCCTGGTTGTCGGCATCGTCGCGGGCCTGCTCGCCGGCGGGCACATCACCAACATCGCGAACGTTCGCCTGCGCTTCGTCTGGCTCCTGTTCCTCGGGCTCGTCATCCGCTACGCCACACAGTGGGCGATCGAGAACCACCTGCCCTACATCGAGCTGATGCGGCTGCCGCTGTTCATCAGCGGCTTCTTCGCCCTCCTGCTCGGGCTGTGGCTGAACCGCGAGCAGCCTGGCTTCCCGCTCGCGTTCGTGGGCATCCTGCTCAACGCTGGGGCGATCGTGATCAACGGCGGGTACATGCCCGTCTGGGAGCCGAGCGTGATCGCGGCGGGTCTGAACCCGGCCGACATCACGTCGCCCTTCTACCGGGTCGTCGGCGAGACGGCGGGCGGCGGCCTGCCGCCATCGTTCCTGGCCACTGCCGGCCCACTGGGCGACATCATCCCGTTCGCGGTCCCGCTCCTGAACAACGTCGTCAGCATCGGCGACCTCTTCCTCGCCTCCGGTCTGGCGTTCTTCCTGTTCGCGGTCACGGTCCGCGCTCCGGGCGAGTTCGAGGAGGCGGCGATCGTCGCGCTCCGGCGCCGGCTCGGCGAGCTGTCGGCCGAGCCCGACCGGATCGAGTGGCCGGAAGCGGACATCCCGGCACCCGCGCTCGACGCGCCGAGCGAGGTCCTCATTCCCTCGCTCGCGCCCACCCCGGAGGGCGGGCTGGTGGGCGCGGCCGCCATCGAACGCCCGACGCTGCTGGGCGGCTCCTCGATCGGATCCGAGGGCGCGCTCGGCACCGCGCGCTGGATCCCGCTGCCGGGCATCCCGACCTTCGTCGCCCGTGTCCGTCGGCACCCCTATGTGCGCCTCGCGCTCGACAGCTCCTTCAGCGCACTGTGGACCGGCCAGCTGATCTCGGCCTTCGGCGATCGGATCCACCAGATCGCGCTGGTGTTCGTGTTCCTGGACGCGACGCACTCGTACGTCGCCGTCGCCGCCATGTTCCTCGTGGCGACGCTCCCGAACCTGCTGTTCGGACCGATCGCGGGCGGCCTCGTCGATCGCTGGGACCACCGCGAGGTCATGATCGTCAGCGACCTTTTACGGGCTGGTCTCGTGCTGCTCATCCCGCTCGCGGCGGTGACCAACCTGACCCTCGCCTACCCGATCGTCTTCCTCGTGACCACGGTCTCGATCTTCTTCCGCCCCGCCAAGGGCGCGATCCTGCCCAGGATCGTGGCGCCCGACGACCTCGTGCCGGCGAACTCGGCGCTGTGGGTGGGCGAGACGTTCGCGGACATCGTCGGCTACGCGGTGGCCGGGATCTTCGTGGCACTCCTCCATGACCAGCTTCCCGTCGCCTTCTGGGTCGACGCGGTGACGTACCTCGCCTCTGCCGTGCTCATCTCGGCGATCGCCGTGTCGCCGCTGACACGGGCGGCCGCCGCGGTCGCGGCTGATGCCGGCCGCGGCGCGCTGGGCTCGCTGCGACGGTTCTGGGGCGAGCTCCGCGAGGGCTGGGGGTTCCTCCGTCGTGAAACGGTTCTGCTCGCCAACATCGCCCAGGCAGTGGTGGGCCAGTTCACGCTCGGGATCCTGCTCGGCGTCGTGCCGTTCTACGCGGCCGACGTCCTCGTCCGTGCGCCGTTCAGCGCCACCGAGGCGTATGGCTTCCTCGAGGCGGCCATCGGGGCCGGCAACTTCATCGGCGGCTTCGTGATCGGGATCATCGGGGCGCGCCTGGCGCTCGGTCGCATGGTGATCTTCGGGTACGTGCTCACCGGCGCCTGCATCGCCCTGATGGGGCTCACCAACAGCCTGCCGCTCGCGATCGGGCTGTCGTTCGGCGGCGGCGTGGGCAACCTGGCCTTCGTCATTCCGAGCCAGACGCTCATGCAGCGGCGGACCCCCCAGGAGCTCCTTGGCCGCGTGCTGGGTCTCCGTTTCTCGGTGGTCTTCGGCTCGATGACGTTCGCCCTGGCGGTCGGCGGGCTGCTCGGCCAGCAGTTCGGGGCGCCGATCGCGATCGCGGTGTCCGGGCTGGTCACGGTCGCAGCGGGCGTCGCGGGCCTGTTCGTGCCGGCCGTACGCGACGCCTGAGGGCCTTCGCGTACACTGCGCGACGGCCCGATCCGGCCGAGCCCGCGCCGTGCCTGGAGACCGCACCCGACCGATGACCGAACGACCGAACGACGCGCCCGGCGACGACCTCGCGGCGTCCGACGACGTTGCCGGGGACTCGCCCGAAGAGCTCGCGGAGGAGGCGGCCGAACTGACTGACGCCGACCTCGCGGCGGCCACCGAGGACGCCGAGCTCGAGGTCGAGGAGGGCGAGGGCGAGGCGGCTACGGGCCCGGTCGCCGTGCCGCTGGGCGCCCGGGCGCGCGCGGAGCAGGCCCGTACACGC
>JACXTT010003381.1_pt1 | contig 24592 bp, 29 predicted proteins | sample 9270951 | NCBI WGS metagenome assembly JACXTT01 (sample SAMN15532306, study PRJNA645909) | rock metagenome | isolation source: weathered quartz diorite | place: Puerto Rico | collected 2017-06-21
GTTGCCGCCTTCGCATCGGAAAACAAGCTTGCTGCCATCGTCGGAGCAAAAACGCCTGGCCGGCTTCTCGGTGGGCATTCATTCCGCGTCGGGAATGGGTACCGGATTGCCCTTCCGGTGGCTGCCTACTACACGTGGAAGGGGACTTTTCTGGAGGGAAGAGGGGTGGCGCCCGATATGGAGGAACCGTTCTCCGTATCATCGATACGCAATGGGCGGGATGCGCAGTTGCTGCGGGCAATCGACGTGGCGAACGAATTGTGACCCGCTATTGGAGGACAACAGAATAGGTTCGCCATTCGTCGCCGCTCTTTCTAATGGCGAGGGTATGGAGACCCGGCGATAAAGAACTGAGGTCGAGTTCGGCGACGGCCGTTACGATGTGATCCCGGAACGTTGCCGTCACATCCTGCTTTAGAAGAGTACGCAACTGGCCATCGAGCAACTGCAACGCGTACTGGCCTTCTTCTGAACCGACGGGGAAATAGAGAGTGAGTCGCAGATGTTTTCTCGGAAGGACCAGGGGAGACTTTGGCGCGTTCGTGCCTCCCTGCTCCAAGCCGCGGTTCTCGGTTAACGGTCGAAGGTCGAGAGTGGCCGGAGTTGTGCCGCCGGCGATCTGGACGGGCGCAGCTCGTCGGGCGACGGCAGCCCAGTAGATGATGGCCCCGAGAAGCAGCGCGGCGGCGCACGCAACGGCCGCGATTCGAATCCTAACGACTTGCCTTTGACGCATCTCCTGGCGAATCGCCAAGAACATCTGGAAACAAGGCGAACAATGGGTGACGTGGTGCAGTTCGTCCTGCGTCATCTGTATGATCCGCCGAGACATGCCGGCTAAAGTCTCGGGGTCCGGACAGCCCACCCGTTCGGGGTTGGGAAACTCCCTAAGCGCAGACTCCTGCAGTTCTTTGCGGACGCGGTCGAAGTCCATTCGATAGCATATTATGCCTTAACTTGCATCAGTCTGATGCCTTAATCCGGGGCGTAAGGCCCGAGTAGATTTTCGCGAGCTTTGCCTGGAACCGCCTCATTCGTGCCGACGCGGCTTTTGCGCTTATGCCCAGGCGCGGAGCGATGTCTTTGGGTTCGTCGTCGGCGAGGAACGCGTCCAGGTACGGAACCTGCTCTGGCGGAAGCCGGGCCTCCAAGAGCGCGACGAGTTCGTGGCGATAGACGGCCTCGAAGGGGTCCGGTCGCGCGTCGGCAATTCGCTCCATTGAGGGCCCATCAAGGTAAACGATTTTTCCGTTGCGTCGCTGCTCAGGAAGGGCGGCGGACCATTGGGTCGGGGTCAGCGCCTTTGCATCTTTGGCGAGAGATTCGGGATCAGCGGAGCCTCGGCCACGGAGATAAGCCCGCACCCGCCGAACAGTTTCTTTCGCATGCCCAGAGACGTGCAAAAACCCGTCTGACAACTTCCCGAACGAGTCAGGACCCAAGGGTGGGGGAGGCTTGACCGGCATACTGCCCCGATCAGAATGCCCTTATTATACTGCCAAAATAACGTCATTTGAGCGGGCGAAATTGCAAATTGTGAAGCCCCAAGAGTAGCCAGGTCATCTGGTTACGATTCCGTTAAAGAACGGACATGCCACGAGGGTGTCGCGGGTCGGCGGGCGTCTTCTGCTCACTCCAAAAAAACTCTCAACCGAGCGGCGAAATCGGCTCTTCTGGATGCCTTTTTATATAGGGGCCTTTTTTCCGCGTGCGCGTGGTACCCGCGTTGAGAGCCCTGAGGGTATCGATGTTGAGGGGCCTACATGAGCGCGAAACATGGCGCAAAGGAAAGTGCCGCCTGGAGAAAGCAACTGGACGTCATCCTGCTGGATGGCATCGAGGACAACAGGCAAGGGAAGGACCTGGCACACGCGCGATTGAAGGCTTTGCATCCTCTTCCGGCCGGAAAGCACCACTACCCCAAGGATTTTGAGAAGTGGCTGACCAAGGTGTTCGAGAAACCATCTGAGGATGGAGTGGCTACTTGGCTGTCCTTGGAATTCTGGCAGCAAGAAGTTGACAGGGTGCTGGTTCAGGGAATCTTCGTTCGGAATGTGACGCAAGATGAAATGGTACAGCGGGTCCGGTCGGTCTGGCCGAAGCTTTCGATCGCTTGGCTCAGTGCCCGCATGGAGGAAGTCGCGCGGTCTGGGCTGCCTCGCTGGATGGATCAGACGTTCTGGACGACTGAGGTCGATCCGATTCTGCTGAGCGGCATCCGGAATGCCAGCCAGTGCCAATGCGAAGCTGTTGAAATGGTCCTGCTGGCGTTCCCGCAAGTACACGTCGGCGTAATTTGGGATCGTGTCCGCTGCTTACGAAGACAACGGAAGGAAGGCCTGCAGGAAATGGGCCCGCGCTTGGCGGTGTCGAGCGGCTGCAACGAGGGGGTGGCTGGTGACGAACCGGCCGATTCGACTGCCGCAGCTGACCCAATGGCACCGCCTTCAACGATCGACCAACGGTTCTGGCGACGCGAGGTCGACCCGATCCTGCTACGTGGAATTCGGAACGCAAATCAATTCGAGCGCGAAACCGTTCACAAGGTCATACGCAAGTTTTCCGAGCTGCGGATCGGCGCGATTTGGGCACGTCTTCGACGATTACAGGAGCAGCAAAGAGAAGTCGGACACACCGGCCCTCCTTTCCGATGGACAGATGAGTTGGATGAGCGGCTGATCCGCGTCCACGAAGAAGCTGGTTTGAGCGCAGCCGTGTCAGGAGTGCAGAGCCTCACAGGCTGGCCGCGAAAGACGATCTTACGTCGGGCCCATAAACTGGGACTCCCCAGGCGACAGTCGAGCCCGCGCCGGCGCTGGACGATGGTGGAGTACCGGTTCGCTATCGAATCCTTGAACCACTTAAGCGTGCGGGAAATCGCCGAAGAGATCGGAAGGTCTGAGAAAGCGGTTTGGGACATGGTTGGCCAGCGTGGGATCCCGGCTAGATTCCAAGACGGATACACCATGCGTGAATTGGCCGAAAAACTTCACGTGAGACGTGTAAGCGTTCAGAAGTGGGTTGAGACCGGCCTTCTGCACAGGAAAAGGAACGGCCGGATCGATGAAGGATCCTTGCAGTCTTTCCTCTACAGTCATCCAGAGAGCTTAAAATGGCCGCGGTTTGATCAAGACACGGCCTTTTGGGTGTCGGAGCTCGTGGAAGCCGAGAGAGCGAGGGTCAACGGTGCTGGAGCGCAGACTCGCGCCATGCCTCAAAACTCGGAAAAGATGTGGGCGGCTGAAGCTTCCACGCCCGGCGGCACTGTTTCCAGTGCGCCCGGATCTGATCCATCCGGGGATCGCGAGTCGCATAGTAGCCAAGCGCGTGCCGCCAGCCCTCAGCGATAGAAACGTGAAATAGTTTTTCGTCGGTCCACTCAAGAAAGCGAAGCCAGAGGAACTCGGGCTCCCCGGGATGCTCCTTGGCATAAGCAGCTGCGTATTCAAGAAAACCTGGGCAGCGCTCTTGAAGTGTTGCAATCATCGGGTCGGAAACGAATCCTTTGGTCTCGACGATCAGGCGCAACCAATATGAAAACGCTCGCCACTCAACGAACTCCGTAATGGTCTGTGCAAGGCGATCCGGTGCAACCAGTCCGCATTCATCCTGTGCGAGTTGCTTTGATTGTCGCCCCAGCTCAGCCTCAGCCTTCCGGGGTTTGGCAAGATCCTTCTTCATGGTCTAGGGCTTGGAACGGGTGCCGCGCGCGGGACTCTGGCTAGCTCCACAGCCACCGTTCGCCGGCTCTCAAGAATACAACATCCGACTGGGATCTGGCGACTTTCCGCTTCAGTTTTCGCCGCATTCAGGTACCGACCCCAGCCCGGCAAATGAGGCGTATATGCCGTTGGCTAATACGCTTCAACGTATCACCATCGGATCTGCTGATGCAACGGCGCCCAAAGCAGATCCACCCGACCGATCTGAAGATGAGAGCTATCGGGGCCGTGGTGCGCGAATTCCGTGAGCGGGCGGGCCACTCTCAAGAGCGCCTCAGCGGCGAGTGCGGCTTCGACCGAACATACATCAGCCGGGTCGAGAGAGGCATCATCAACCCAACAGTGGGCCGGCTGTGGGGGATTGCCGACGCACTGGAGACTCCGCTGAGTCAGCTCGCGAGACGCATGGAACTCTGGATTGCTGACCAGGTACGGGCCACGTCAATGCGCAGAGATGCCAAACGAACTTGACGGGCCGAGCAGTCCGTAACGACGCAAGAGGGTTTCAGTCCCCTTCTCGATGGGGACGGTGTTGGTTGTCAAGGACTTTTACTGCTAGAGCGACTGTCCAATGAGTCTCATGGCACGAACTCGGGTCCCGGCGTTAACGTCGCCCAGTATACTCATCGGCGCCGAAGCATCTTCAACTGTCAACCTGCGTCTAGCTGATTCGCACACGCCCATTGCCCCTTTGTCGCTGTACCGACGGGACGGATTTCAGTTGAGCCGGTGAGAGGTCAGAAGGATAGAGAGATGTTCGTTGAATCGCCGTACGCATTTCGGATCCGTCGCTGTTAGAGGCAGCATAATGACGGCGGTAGGCTCCTGGCGACAGACCGAAACAACGCTTGAAGGCTCTGCTCAAGGCCGCCTCGGACTCGTAGCCAACGCGGGCAGCCACTTCCATCACCTTCGAGTCGCTCGATCGCAACCAGAACGCCGTCCGATTCAGTCGCCAGCAACTCACATAGCTCATCGGGGCTTGCCCAACCAGAGCCGCGAACCGGGAGGAGAATGCCGAACGGGACATGCCGACTTCCCGGGCCATGGCTTGAACCGTCCACGAGCGATCAAGCCTACTGTGTACAGCAGCGAGAGCGGGTCCAATTGCCGGGTCGGCTAAACCCCGGATCAGTCCCGGTGCCCGTTCGCATTCCGTCGTGAAACCGGCTCGGACCGCCAAGAGGAAGATGAAGTCCGTTAAGCGGGATACAAGGGCTTCGGCCCCGGGGCCGCCCGCCTCGAGTTCGGCGTCGGCTATCTCGAAAGCCGAGCGCAAAGAAAAGCCGCTGGCGCAGCAGTTCCGAATCAGCAGTACGGGAGGAAGGCTGGTCAGAAGGGGATTGGCATTACGCTCCTCCAGCCGAAAACCGCCACACAGCATCCCTGTGCATTCCCCCCCGTTTTCCCACACGAAATTCTTCCCTTTGTCGAGAGGAATCCTGCCAAGCAATTCGGCCAGCCGCTCCACTGGCGAGTCCAAGCGATCGCGTAGTGTGTGTGCCTGGCCGCGGGTCATAATGACCAAGTCTCCCTCGTGAAGCTGTACAGGATCGCGCGCTCCTTCGACCTCAAGCCAGCACCGGCCGGCTGTGACGTAGTGAAAACGGGGGTGGTCGCGTTGCTCTACTTTGAAGCCCCATCTTGCGGTCATGCGTGCACGGCAATAGATCGCGCTCCTCAGCCTGACCGACTGCAGCACTTCGTTCAGAACGTCTCCGGGATCGAGTTCCGATTGACTCCGCATAAACCTATGGAAACACATGGAAGGTCCGCAAGGAATTTCGACATCGACATCTGTACGATCTGCAATGAATTATGGATGAGTGGGCAATAGCAAGTCCCGGCGGAGGCTGTAAGCTGCGAAGTGGAGTGACTGCGCGCTGCACGCGACACTCCAGCCCTAATTAAGCAAGGAGAACACGGAATGACAAGCGCAAGTAAGGTCGTGGGCGACTACCAGCAAGCCATGGGCAAAGGCGATTTCGCATCGGCGCGGAAGCTCCTGCACGACAATCTATCTTTTCGCGGTCCGATTGACACCTTCACCCGCCCGGAGCCGTATCTGGAGTCCGTGAAAAAGCTGCACCATATCATCCAGCGCATTGACATGAAGAAGACCTTCGCCGATGGGAACGACGTCTGCGTGTTATACGACATGGTGACGAACACGCCGGCCGGCACCGCCTTCATCTGCGAATGGTATCAAGTGAAGGGCGACAAGATTGCAGAGATCCGCGTCGTTTTCGACGCCAGGCCATTCGCCGCAATGTTTGCTGGGAAGGCTGGACAGTGAGGCGGCCGTCACGACCCAAACGCAGGACGCCCCATGGCTGTCGTAAAACGCACTCAAGTCATCAACAGGCCTGTTGAGGAGGTCTTCCAGGCTGTGGTTGACGTGGCCAACTTTCCAAAGTGGAACCCGACGACTCCGAGCGCTCGCAAACTGACCGCCGGGGAGACGGGCAACGGCACGCGGTTCGAGCTGGAGATCAGGGGTTTCGGGAAAGTGGCGCAGGAACTGCGTGAATTCGAACGCAATAGGCGAGTCCGGCTCGTCCCTAGTTTTAAACTCTTCACCGGCGGACATCTTTTTGTGTTTACAGCGCAAGGCGCTCGCACGCGCATCGATCACGAGCTCGAAATGACGCCCAAAGGCGTGTTCAAGATCTTTATCCCCTTCATGGGCGTGATGGGTAGGAAGAATCTGCGCGACACCGCGAATGCTTTGCAGAGTTACCTGGAGCGCACATAGAGGACTCGCGAGAGAATGTCCGCCGAGAGCTATTTTTCAAAGCGTGCGCTGGAGTTCCTGACTGAGCTCAAAGCTCACAACGAGCGGGACTGGTTTCAGGCGAACAAGGAGCGTTACGAGCGACAGCTTCGGGAGCCGTTTCTGCGCTTGATTGCCGACCTTGCGCCGGGACTGAAGAAGATCGCCCCGGATTTCGTTGCGGATCCCAACCCGAATAGAGGGTCGATGATGCGCATTTACCGCGACATACGCTTTTCGAACGACAAGAGCCCTTACAAAACGCACGTTGCGGCTCACTTCTGGCACGCGAAGGGAAAAATGGGGGCAACGCCTGCGTTTTACCTCCGCCTCGAACCGGGCGCCTCCGTGATCGGCGGCGGAATCTGGCAGCCGGAGCCTCGAGCTCTCAAGAAAATCCGGGACAGGATCGCGAGTGATTCCAAGACATGGCGGACGGTGACGTCCGAACAGGAACTCGGCTCAGGCTGCGCGATGTCAGGCGAGTCTCTCAGGCGGCCGCCGCCGGGCTTCGACGCGAGTCACCCGCTGATCGAGGACATCAAGCGAAAGGATTTCGCTGTGAGCGTGCCCCTGACGGATAGCGAAGTCTGCAGCCAGGATTTCAAAGCTGCGGTGCTCGCCCGGCTCCGGACGACGGCGCCTTTCGTGCAATTCCTGTCAAAAGCCGTAGGGCTCTCCTAGGGCGTTTATGGAAACTTGTGCAACAGCGGGGAACTTGTTCGGCGTTTACAATTACGACTCGTTCCGCCGCGAATTGATCAAGCAGGACATGCATTTCTCGGGCGGCCCGGCGCCGGGCACGGATGCTCCTGATTTCGATCTTCAAACAATCTCGGGTAGACTGTTCCGCCTGGGGACGTTGCGGGGGATTCGGCCGGCGCTTCTTGTCTTCGGTTCGATCACTTGTCCGATGACCGCAGGCGCTAGGCCGGGCCTTGTGCGCCTGTTCGCGGAGTGGAAAGATCAGTTGGAACTCGTTTCAGTATATGTGCGTGAAGCGCATCCGGGCGAGCGCTATCCTCACCACACTAGCGATGACAAAAGATGCGCCACGCGCGCGAATGGGCTGAGCAGGATCGCATCCCTTGGACGGTGACGGTAGACGCCGTCGATGGCAGAGTGCACAAAGCCTATGGCGCCCTGTCGAATCCTGGCTACCTCATCGGCCGTTCCGGCCGCGTTGCATTTCGCGCCTTGTGGGCCGGGCAGGAAGGATTGCTCGGAGATAAGATTCGTGAACTGCTGCGCCGCCAGTCACAAGGAGACGCCTGGGTGAGTCTCGGTCAGCAAGAGAACCTTGTCATTCCGATGATCCACGGCGCCGTTGAGTTTGACCATGCGATAGCACGCGCGGGTGAGAAAGCAAAGGAGGACTTCCGCCGCGAGATGGGGAATGTGATCTATGCGTTCGAGAGGCTCGCGAGCAAGATGGAGCCCGTTGTGAATCCCGGGAACAGAGATATCGAGTAACCGTCCGAGTTGGCGTGACAGTGGGTCATTTGCGGGTTCTGAGTAATAACAGCGCCTTTTCTTGGAGAACATCCCGTGTGGCAAGCCCACTGGAGGTTGGTCCAGTCCTGATAGGGTTGTCCCTGCTGCGACTCTCATTGTGGAGCCAAGGACCCCCTGCAGACGAACTCCTTGCCGAGGGCGACCGGGTGGGCGTGGCTCAAGAATTGGACGGTTGCGGGACCCTACTTTGAAAAGGCGGAAGGGGCGTTTCGCGAAGCAGGCGACAAGAGAAACGAGCTGCCGGCGCCCTCATGCAGGCAGAGGGACTGCCGAATGAGTCTCATGGCGCGAACTCGGGCGCCCGCGAGAAATAGAACTAGCGTGAGCTGTTCTAATCTGGATGCTAGGCAGCCTCGAGCACGCTGGGACGATTCGGCTGCGCGTGTCCGACGCTCGGCACGTCGAAATCTTGGTCGTTGTCCGCGGCTTCCTGTCAGCGAATGCAGAGTGGCGCCCACGGAACAGCCTCAGGGCGTTTGCCGCCGATCTGTCCTCAAAGCAACCAAATGTCCGATCGGAGCATTAAAGACGCCCGGACGAGAACCGCCAGGCGTCCCGCGGCGGGGAAAAGCGCCCGAGGTACTGTGTTTTTTACCTTCTTTTTACAAACATTAAGAGCGGGCGCCGAGTAGCACGTGATACGGTGATGAGAATGTCCAGTTCTGCGGGTATGTCACGGGAGACCGTTGTCGCAGCTTGGCGTAAGCCGCTGTTTGACGATCTTCTTCGCGGTATCCGTCTGCAGAGCAGTGTCTATTTCAGGCCGGAGTTCCGTGCACCTTGGGGCATTAGCATTGCCCGAGACTGCGCGGTGTTCCATATCGTCGACCAGGGGACATGCTGGCTCCAGGTGAAAGGCGTGGCGGAGGCGGTAAAGTTGGCGGAAGGGGATTTCGTCGTAGTAACGGGGGGACAACCTCACACGATGCGGGACCAACTGTCCACACCGACCGTCAATTTCTTCGAGCTGGTTCGTGCTCATTCGTCCGGCAAAAACGGGTTGATGTGCTTTGGAGGCAGTGGAGATGTCACCAGGTTCGTGTGCGGAGGGATGGTATTCGAGAATCGTGATAGCAATCCCCTACTGGCAGTCCTACCTCCACTACTCCACGTTAGGCGCACGGAGCGGGGCGCCCGGCGATGGCTTGGACTGACGACTCAGCACGTCCTGTCGGAGCTACATAGCCAGGAGGCCGGAGCGAAGGAAGTTATCACTCGTCTCGCTGACATCCTGTTCATTCAGGCAGTTCGCTCCTATTTCGAGGACAACGCGGAGACGGCTGACTCTGGCTGGTTGGCAGCGGTACGCGATCGACAAATCGGTCAGGCCTTGGCGATCCTCCATAGCCACCCCCACCGGCCTTGGACTGTGGTGTCGCTGGCGCATCGGTTGGCGATGTCCCGCTCGACATTCGCAGAGAGGTTCAAGGACCTTGTTGGTGAGCCCCCACAACGCTATTTCACGCGCCTCCGGATCAACGCGGCCGCAGAGCGGTTACGGAAAGGCGCAGACACGCTGAGCGCGGTCGCGTCTGGCGCAGGCTACAGGTCCGCGGCCGCGTTCACCAAATCCTTCAAGCGCCACCTTGGGACGACGCCGGGGGAGTACCGCGAGTTCAGCGCTGGATGCCCTCCGCTAGCGTAACGATTGTAGGGCAGAGGGCTACCGTATCCCGGCTCCTCTAGCCGGTTCGATTTGCGTCCGTCAAGTAGTCTCGCAGCCATCATTCTTTGGACGGATTGCAACCGAATTCGGCGTTTCGAACAACCTGGCGGTGATAGGGTGGACCGAAGGACTATGGCTGTCGAAAGAGGCCGACGTGAAACGCGTAATGTTGCAGATCTTACTAGGGATAGGCGGTCTGCTAATGTTTTTCCGATTTGGCGGGCCCGCTTTGGTCTTCGGGGCTACGGGACCGGGTCCGTTTGGTAACCGCTGGCTTGCACAGGGGAACTCTGCAACTTTGCTTTTGGATGCCGACCTCCGGTTCTTCGGCGCAATGATGATCGGAATCGGCGCTGTCCTCTTCTGGACGATTTCGAGGTTGCAAGCCTTCGCTTCGGTAGTCTACATTCTGGCCTGCGCCATAGCAGTTGGTGCAGGCGCGAGGATCTATGCCCGCGTTGTTTACGGCGATCCCGGAACCGCAGGAACGATACCGATCGTCCTTGAGACTACGCTACCCGTCTTGATCGTTCTCCTTCAATACTACGTAGTCAAGGAAGGCAAGGAATCGCTGAGATGACGAATTCTGAAATCGACTCGCCGCACGACGCGACTCGGAGAGTCGCAGGTGCGATCTAATGGGCCGCATTGTGGAATCGTCTGGCGAGAACGGAACCCCGGGACGCACAACCAAGCCGCCCTGGCGTAAAGCTCTCTTCGCCGACATCCTGAGGGGAGTACGCCTTCGGAGCAGCATCTACTTCAGGCCCGAATTCGGGGCGCCGTGGGGCGTCAGGATCGCCGACCACGGCCCAGTATTTCATGTCCTTGCCACGGGGACCTGTTGGCTACGCAGTGAGAGTCTGGATCAGCCGCTCCGGCTGGCGTCCTGCGATCTGATGATCGTGACTCGAAGCGAGGCGCATGTAGTATCCGACGACCCTGCGACTCCAGACGCAGATTTCTCCGACTTCTTCGACTTGGTCAAGCGCCAGGGCTCCGGCACGAATGCACCGTTTCGAGTCGGCGGCGACGGGCCCACAACCAGGTTGGTATGCGGTGGCATGCAATTCGAGAACGGCGCGAACAACCCCGTACTAGCGGTGCTTCCGCCCTTCCTGCACGTGAATGGAAGCGAAAAAGGCGGACATCCATGGCTGCGCCTCACGGTGGAGCATATTCTGGCAGAACTCGACTCCGGCGCTGGCGGCGCCACTGAAGTAGTGACTCGTTTAGCCGACATCCTCTTCATACAGGCGGTGCGCGCATACTTTCACGAGAACGCGGATACGGCCCAGTCTGGTTGGTTAGCGGCAGCTCGGGATCAGCAGGTTGGCCGCGCGTTAGCACTGCTCCACGCAAGACCGGATGAACATTGGACGGTCGACATGCTCGCTCGCCGATTGGCAACTTCTCGCTCGTCGTTTGCGGATAGGTTCAGCGAATTGGTCGGGGAGCCACCGCTTCGATATCTCAGCCGTCTACGAATCGACGCGGCGGCGAGGCGTCTGCGGTCAGGTGATGACAAGTTGAGTGCTGTCGCGGCCGACGCGGGTTACGAATCGGTCTCCGCGTTCAATAGAGCATTTAAGCGGCAGGTTGGGATGACTCCGGGGGAGTACCGGGACTGCAAAGATTTGGGTTGCAGTTGGGACAACCCCAAAGCTTGAGGAATCTCGATCGAGTGCCGCAATCCTTTATGGGGGAGCAAGCTTGAATGAGCGGGAGTAATTTCGCCCAGGGATGGGCCATCGTCACTGGCGCCTCGTCGGGCATGGGGCTGATATTTGCACGGGAGTTAGCGCGACGTGGTCGCAACGTCCTGGCGGTGGCACGCCGTCTCGACCGTCTGGAGATCCTTTCGCGTGAGGCAGCCGCACAAGGAGGGAGGGTAGTGCCTCTCGTCGCCGACTTGGGGACATCAGAGGGGCTTGGGCTACTGGTTGCACGCATGCGCGACCTCGGTACCATCGATCTGCTAGTGAACAATGCCGGCGTCGCAACATCCGGAGATTTCTCGGAGTCCGTACTTGAAGGGGAACTAGCGGAAGTCAGGTTGAACGTTAATGCCGTCGTCACGTTGACACATACTGCTCTGGCCGAAATGCTGCCACGCAGAAACGGCGCCATTATCAACCTGGCTTCTGTGGTCGCTTTTCAGCCGTTTCCCCACTTCGCGGTCTATGCAGCGAGCAAGGCCTTCGTTCTTTCCTTTACGGAGGCTTTAGCCGAGGAAGTTACAGGCTCCGGGGTCCGAATCATGGCTTTGTGTCCCGGCGCCGCGAAAACTGAGATGAGTGTCTTTTCTCAGAACGCGGGCATTCTCGGGAAGCTCCCGAGTCTCCAGCCCGAAGAGATCGTGCGAGTAGCTTTACGGGGAATAGAAAGCGGAAGCGTAGTCAAGATCGTCGGGTGGCCTAACCGCATGCTGGTATTCCTGAACCGCTTCGTTCCCCGCGCCGCCGTCCGCTGGATGATGGGTGCAATCGCCAGGGCGCCACAACGGGCGGCGCCCGAACGAACAAACGCTTAGGACTATTGAAGATGTGCCGCGCCGACTGTTTAACTAAGACATTTTTGGCCACCCACGAAAACGGCGAAAATGTTGCGGATCGCCGGCTAACCCTCCAGGAGTTTTCACATGAAATCGCTACCCTCCGTGCTTTGTATTGGTGTAGTGTCGCTGTGTCGTCTTACGTTGGCGCAGAACCCTTCGCCAGGGCAAACGGCAAATTCCCCCGCAGTCAGACGTACAAATCTCATTCGGTGCCTCGAAGAGCCTGGCAGGCACATGGACCGGCCCAGTCACGACCGATCCGCCTAATCCCGACATAAACGGGCCGATCCAAGTCACGATGCGCGTGGCCTCCCGCGGAAACGTCCGGGTGCATAAGATTGCGCCCGGAGGAGTACCAGAGCCGACCATCATCTATTTGGAGGATGATCGCCTGAGGCAGTTCACTACTGCGAAGCCGGCAACCGGCCTCGGATGGTGGCCCGCAAGTCGCCGGACCAGAAAACTGTGGAGTTCGATTTCGTCGACATTTCTGGTAGCCCAAAGCCTGCATACCTGCATCATTTCGTGTTTACCATCATCGACGCGGACCATCACACTGAGGACTGGACGTTCGTGCTACCAGGCGACAAGCCGCTGCACGCGCACTTCGATCTGAAGCGAGCAAACGAAAGCGTTCGCCCGCCGGCCGGCAAATGACTATCTGGACTAAATCCTTTCAATGACCTCGTAGGGGGACACATCTTCACTGGAAATTAAGATCATGTCCTTCATTTCGACCCAAGAGTGCGCCCCGAACGTACGCTGCTTAACGCCAATCACAAGATTCGCTTCAACTTCGTGCAGCCGCATCAGGCAACACAAAGCTGCCGAGTAGTGCAAGCAATGGAGACGTTTGATGTATAAGCGGTGCGTTTGCCTTGAAGCGCGAAGCAGGAACTGATGGTCAGATTTGTTCGTATTTTGAACTGGCCACCTTCGGAGCATCGTGAACCGCCGGAAGGCCTCGGAATATCATCGCCAAATGCACAATGATCAAGCAAATGTAGGTTTAATCCACTGCGGCCGAGCCTTCGGACGATTCGCAGTCAAACTCGGAGCCTTGGACAACGAACCCGTGGTAATTTTGGGCTGCTACACTCTGTCAATTCGCGAGGGATGTTCTTGCCTCGACCCGTCGGCTATGGCCCATCCGTTGCCCCTTCAGTGGGAGTTCGATCAAGACGACCTGCACTGGCTGCTGGACTCTTCAGCTGCGGGTGTGCTGGTGGGTTACTGTAGCCCCGCGCTGCCTTTGACCCGGCAGGCAACCGGTACCCTCGGCGCTAGAGTCGCCAGTGGCCAGTTTCGCAACCAGACTCAATCCAAAAGGAAGGGTCGTCTTGTTAATTCCTGAGATTACCATTGTGAGACGGTTGATCTGCGCCGTCATAATCGGTGTGCCTGGGCTGGTCGATGGAGAAACGCTAACGCTTCGAGAGGCAATCCAGGGCGCCGAAGCCAACAACCGGACAATTCGCGCCGCTGAACTCGAACGCTCTAAGGCCCAAGAGGAAGTCAACGTAGCACGCACTTACCGGCTGCCGGTTTTCTCATTGACGGCACTTGGGTCCCAATCTCTGGCGCATCTTGGTTTGACTTTCCCGCAGGGATCGTTGGGCGTGTACCCCAACATCGGGCCGGTTCCGGGCAAGACCACCACGCTTGAAGGCCCGCTTCAGCCCGCGGGAATCTTTTACGCGAGTGTCGCGCAACCATTGTCGCAGCAGCACAAGATCGGGCTTGGTGTTCAGCTCGCCCGTCTTGGAGTCGATATCGCTGACGAAGGAATTCGCGCAAAGCGGCAATCGACCGCCAACGAGGTCAGGCGCCTTTACTACGGAATTCTGCAAAACGAGAGCGCCGGGAAAGGTCTCCAGGCAACCGTCGAATTTCTCAGACAGCTAGACAAGGATACTGGCCAAAACGTCTTGCAACGGGTCGCATTGCAAGCGGATTTTCTCGACGTGAAGGCGCAACTTGCTCAAGCCGAATATGCATTGCTCAAGCTGCAAGATCCCCTCGAAACACAAAAAGGGCAGCTCAATCGTCTGATGGGCAGAGGTCCGGATACCCCGTTCGATGTCGATCCTCTGAGTGCAACCGACTTTGAAGTTCCGGACTTGAAGCAGGCCTTAGCCCGGGCTATCGAAGCGCGGCCGGAGATCCGGCTCGCCCGGTTGCAAGCCAAGAGGGCGGAAATAGACCGGAAGCTCAAGAACGCCGAACGCATCCCGGATGTCAGTCTCGCGCTCACCATCGTCCAGACAGTGAACCTCAGCCAGGTGCTTCCGAATCGTCTAAGCGTTGCCGGGGTGCAAGTAAACTGGGACGTTTTCGACTGGGGACGCAAGCGAAAACAAGTTGAAGAGAAGCGCCTGGCAGAGGAACAAGCAGCACTGGATCTAAAGGATATTCAGGATCAAGTCACCATAGAAGTGGGGCATCAATACCGGAAGTTGATCGAGGCGCGCAAGGAGTTGGAGGTGGCGCGCGCGTCACAGGCGTCGGCCACGGAGCTGCTGCGAGTCACCAGAAACCGTCACACGCAGCGGGAAGCGTTGCTGAGCGACGTTCTCAAAGTGCAATCGAGCCTGGCAGAGGCGGACAATCGCTTCACGAAGGCGTTGCTGGATCTGGCCACATCGCAGGCGGACTTCGAAAAGGCGCTAGGGGTGGATCAATGAAAACGGAGTTCGCTCTCGCCGCTGTCGCCGCGACAGCCCTATTTGCCACGTCTTGTTCGAACGGCAAACTTTCGGCCGACTCCGATCGCGCCCCCGTTCCTAAGGCGGTTCGCACGGCGAAGGTTGAGTTCTCTCGGGCTGTTGAACCAGCGAAGTACTCGGCGATCCTCACTCCCGATGCCCAAGTGGACATGGCGTTCCGAGTCTCCGGTTATGTAGTTGAGCTTTACCGGACGAAAGCTGCGGACGGGCGAGTTCGTCCGCTTGAACCGGGTTCACGCGTCGCGGCTGGCGCAGTGCTTGCTCGTGTTCGGCCGAGCGATTACCAGGCCGTCGTTGACAAGGCACGCGGCACGCAGGAGGAAGCCGAGGCCAGCGTGCGCGCGGCCGAGGCGCAGATGGTCCAAGCGCAAGCGGGTCTAACGCAGGCGGAACTCGATTTCGGCCGTATCTCAACGCTCTGGGAACAGGAGAGCATCACCAAATCGATATACGATGCGAGTAAAGCTAAGCGGGACGTCGCGAGAGCAGCCGTCGACGGGAGCAAGGCGGCGATCGTCGCGGCGCAGAAAAGGCAGGATTCGGCACAAGCTCAGATGCGCGAGGCACAGATCGCCTTGGGCGACACTGAACTACACGCGCCGTTTGACGCGATTGTGCTAGAGCGTCGAGTAGAGTTAGGGACGCTCGCGGCGGCGGGTGTCCCAGCGTTTACACTGGCCGACCTCGCAACACTGAAGGCCCGGTTCAACGTCCCGGATTACGCATTGACAGGGTTTCGGCCGGGCCAAGCGCTTACTCTCTCGATCGACGCCCTCCCCGGCCAAAGCTCTACAGGCCGCGTCCTGTCCCTGGCAGCGGCAGCGGATCCAAAGGCGCGCCCTTTTGAGATTGAGGTCGTCATTCCAAACCGCGAACTGAAGCTACGATCCGGAATGATCGCGACTGTTCTCACAGGCGCCGTCGAGGCGAGCCAGTCGCAGGTGCTGGTGCCGGTCACCGCTCTTGTTCACGATCCGACCGGAAATCGTTATCTGGTTTACACGATCGAACAGAGTTCCGGACGCGCCATCGCCAAAGCAATTCCGGTTGAACCGGGTCCATTGGCCGGCAATCGGGTGGTGGTGCTTCGAGGACTTCAGCCTGGACAGAAGATTGTCGTAATGGGCTCCAATTTATTGCAGCCGGGCGATGTGGTCCAGGAAGTCGAGTGAGGCCGATGCCGGACGGAGCACGCGAGACATCGACGCGCCACAACGTAGCCCGCTACTTCGTGGGACATCGCCATATTTCCTGGGTGTTGTTTGTAGCAGTGCTGGCGTGGGGAATCTGGGCGTATCAGGCGATGCCGAAACGCAAGGATCCGGACATTCCCGTCCGCCAAGTCGCAGTGGTCACACCCTGGCCGGGGCAGAGCGCGGAGAGAGTGGAGCAACTGGTCACGCGAAAAATCGAGGAGAAGATCGCTCAAAACATACGGGTCTCCGAGCTTAAATCAAAATCGCGCCCCGGGTTGTCGGTGATTTACGCGGAAGTTGACGAGCGCGTCCCGGACACAGCCAAGGAGTTCGACGACATCAAGATCAAATTGGATTCGTTGACCGATCTTCCTGAAGGCGCCGGGCCGATGCAGTACATCAAGGAATTTGGCGAAACTTCAGCGCTGATGCTGACGGTGGCGAGTCCTCCCGCGGACACGACGCAACTCGATCTGCTCGCTTCCGAGATCGAAAAAAAGATCACTCCTGGGTCCGTCAACATCGTCGTGTGTGGTTCCGGGCCCCTGCATCATTCATTCCTGGCCGAGGCGGCTGAGCTATTGACAGCACAGATGCCAGCGCATGGGCTCGGGAGTGGACTCCAACTCGTGAACGGCAACGGATTCGTATTGGTTCGCGGAGCGTTACTGACTGGCCGGCTAGCAGCCACGGTCGAGGAAATATGGAACCAACTACCCCAACGTGCCGACATTCACCCCGATGTCTGGGACCCGATTGTCATCGTACCAGGCACTCGGGTACGCGATGCCCTCCAATCCAAAGCCGGCGCCAAGTACTCATATCGCGAACTCGACGACTTCACGGAGCGCATTGAGAGGGCGATTAGAACGGCTCCCGAAGCGTCGCGAGTGACACGAGTAGGCGTGCTCGAAGAACAGGTCGAGTTGCTTTATTCGCAGAACCGAATCGCCGGTTATGGCGTGATACCAGGCGTGATTCCCACGGTTCTGCGGCAGCGCAATACGACAATACCGGCCGGCACTCTCAACGCCGGCGGCCGCAACATCGAACTGGAACAGACCAACGAGTTTCAGAGCCTCCGGGATATCGACTACACGGCGATCGGCCAAGCCCGGAACGGAACACTGGTGTACCTCCGCGATCTGGGAATCGCACGCCGCGGCTATCAGCACCCAGCCCGTTTTCTCTCGTTTTACACCGTGAAAGATGCGAGCGGCGCGTGGCATCGGAGACGCGCGATCACTGTTTCCGTCGAGATGAGAAAAAACGATCAGATTGATCGCTTCGGGACGGCGGTCGGCGAGCGTATCGACGAAGTGCGAAGGTCACTCCCGCCAGATCTGGTCGTCGGGGTCACTTCTGACCAGAAGCGGCAGGTCCGCGAAAAGATCGATCTGTTCAATCGCAGCTTATGGGAAGCGGTCGTGTTGGTTGTCGTCGTCTCGCTAATCGGGTTCTGGGAGTGGCGTTCGGCGCTCCTGATGGCGATTTCGATTCCGGTCACATTGGCCATGACTTTCGGCTTCATGCAGGTGCTGGGCTTGGATATCCAGCAGATGTCGATTGCGTCGCTCATCATTGCGCTTGGGTTACTCGTCGATGATCCGGTGGTTGCCGGCGATGCAATCAAGCGCGAATTGGCGCACGGAACGAGCCGCGAGGTGGCAGCCTGGCTTGGCCCGACTAAGCTTTCTAGAGAGCAATTCTTTACGCGACAATCACCAACATCGCGGCGTATCTCCCGTTCCTGCTGCTGACGGGAGATGTCGGCAGGTATATCTATAGCCTGCCCGTGACGATTGCGTGCTCCCTGGTTGCATCCCGTCTTGCTTCGATGACCTTCATCCCGCTCGTGGCATTTTATATTCTCCGAGCGAAGGCGGAGCCCGCCGCCCATGAGCTGCGGGACAAAGGGTTCGGCAAATGGTATAGCCGGACCGCCGGGTTTGCGATCGACCATCGCTGGAAAGTGTTGGCGGGTTTCTCTGTCCTGCTGGGGCTGGGCGGCTACTTCGGCAGCTCGCTGCATCATCAGTTTTTCCCGCGCGAGAACTTTTATCTGGCGTACGTAGACGTCAGCCTTGCGGAGGACTCGCCGCTTGACGCGACGGAACAGGCGTCACGCGATGCCGAGAAAATAGTCGAGGACGTAGTAGCGAAGTACAGCCACAAAGACGAGCCTATATTAGCTTCCATAACCTCTTTTGTGGGAGCCGGTGGACCGCGATTCTGGTTCTCCGTGCCGCCCGAGTCCCCTTCGCCCAACTACGCACAACTACTTCTGCAATTCACGCACAGCGAAGACACAAACGCGCTGATCCCTCCCTTACAGGAAGCGCTTTCGGCCCTCGTGCCAGGCTCCAGGATTGACGTTCGCACGGTGGAAACAGGTCCGCCGACGCTAATCCCAATCTCGATCCGAGTGCTTGGTGAGGACGCAATGACCCTGCACGTAGAGGCGGAGAAATTGAAGGCGATTCTGAAGTCCTCGCCGCTCGCGATCAACATCCGCGACGATTGGGGCAACGACGCGATTCGCACACACCTGGAAGTGGACCAGGACCGCGCAAGCCTCGCAGCCCTATCGAGTCAGGACATCGCGATCTCCTCTTACTCGGCGGTTTCAGGCATCCCCGTGGGTGTCATGCGGGAGGGCAGAAAGAACATCCCGATCGTCCAGCTCATGAACTACGGGCAACGTGATACTGCGACGGCTTTGAATCATTTGTACCTTTATTCAAGCCAGGCGCCCCAGAATATCACGCTCGATCAAATTGCAAAGCTAACTTACACGCCAGAAGCGGTCGAAATCCATCGAGTGAACCAGTATCGCGCGATTACCGTGTCCGGTCTTCCGAAACCCGGGCACGTCGCTTCGGAAGTTTCCGATCCGCTGATGTCTCAGCTCAGCGATTTTGAGCGCCAACTTCCTCCGGGGTACCGAATGGAGATCGTTGGCGAACTCAAGGAGCAGATCAAAGGGCAGAAGCAATCGCTGACTGTCGTGATGGCTTCGGTAATTGCCATCTACCTCGCCCTCGTATTCCAGTTCAAGAATGCGATCAAGCCCCTGATCGTGTTCGCCGGAATTCCATTCGGGGCAGTCGGCGCGTTGGCGGGTGTGTGGCTAATGCACATGCCCCTCGGATTCATGGTGATCCTGGGAATCACGAGTCTGATTGGAGTGATCGTCAGCCACGTAATCGTATTGTTCGATTTCATAGAGGAACGTCATGAAGGGGGAACCCCATTGCGTGAGGCGCTCATCGACGCCGGGATCCTGCGAATTCGTCCGGTCCTTATCACGGTTGGGGCAACGGTGCTGGCGCTGTTCCCCCTCGCGCTTCATGGCGGGCCGCTATGGGAGGCACTCTGTTACGCCCAAATCGGTGGGCTTACGGTGGCTACTATGGTGACTCTCATCATCGTCCCCGTGTTCTATGCGATTTTTGTGTTCGATCTGAAGATCGTCCGCTGGGAAGATCGGCTTGGAGAAGGCTCTTCCGATAGTCTGCTGTTCCATAGCAGATCCGGGGGTCCGGAAGCCTCAACGAAAAGTTGAAAAGACGGCGCTGAACGATACGCGTGGAGAGGATCTCGAGCGAGCTACCGGCCGTGCGCGCAAATGCCTTGCAACTCCTCTGCCGTTGTTTGAATGCAGAACAAGCATTTTAGCGCCACGTCTAGACATCAAGATGTCCGAAACGCCAAGACATGTTGCCGATCGTCCGAACACGAACAGCGCGACTTGACTCTGGACCTTTCTCCAGGACGTATCCTAAATGCCGTGTGGCTGTAGGCCTTAAGGAGTCGCTCCTCCGGAATGTACTGGGCCGCGTTCAGCGAGCAGGAACGCAGGAACTGGGACGGAGGCGTTTAACCGACCCTCGCCGCCGTGCCCTAGGGTCCGAGAGCGGCACCGGGCTTACTTGCGATCGGCGTTGCACAGATACCACATCGAGAGATGAAGACTGATTATCTTGCAAGACTGAAGGAGCTGCTGGATCGGGCCAGCCCTCAGCTCACTAGAGCCTATCGCTTAGAGTACAAGAGCTCTTTTGGCGCGGTCGCGGCCTACGTGAACGGAAATATCTTCATCTCCTGCGGGAGATTCGGTGTCGCTCTTCAAACTGCCCCCGAACGTTCTGCAGGACCTTCCATGAGGCAGGTGTTGCACACCTCAGATATTTCGCCAACGATCACGTCAAGAAGGACTACGCAGTGATACCGTCCCGCATCCTTGACGATCAAGCGCGATTGCGGAAGCTCTTGAACACGAGCGTAAAGTACGCTCTGTCCTCCTCATACTAAACCCTGCGGATAGCGCAGATGTGCACACAGAGGACGAGTCCCCTCTCGCGGGTGACGGTGCGATTCACCGAGGTTCACCGAATCGGCGAAGAGAGGTTGCACGGACGGCGTCATGATAGCGATAGACAGATCGAGCCCGATTGCAAGAGTGAGGACGGCCTCTGGGATTCTTCAGACTTTTCCCGACGATAGCAAAGAGTATAAGGATTTCCCTTTCGTTGGCGTGTCAACATATCCGCTCGATTGCCACGAGGGCCTTGCTAGAAATTGTTAGGAAGCCAATCGGCCTTCATACTCTGTCTTGGTGTCGCCGCTCGCCGGAATTCGCCCGGCCCAACTTGATAAAAGCGCTTGAACGCCTTGTGAAAGGCTACCGCCGAGGCATACCCCACTGATCGAGCGATCTCCGGTATTCGAGTGCTGCTGGTATGAAGCAGTCTCGCTGCTTTTCCCAACCTGCAACGCGTTACATATTGCAGTGGGGGTTCTCCAACGAGATGCTTAAATTTCGTCGCAAACGAGGACCTGGAGATTCCAACGCGTTGCGCGATCACGGCCACCGTCCAGCGCGCCTCTGGCTCCTCGTGAATTAAGGTCAGTGCAGGCCCGATCAGAGGATCGACGAGAGCGCGAACCCACCCGCCCTCCGAGCCACGGCAGTCGGCGCAATACGCTCGTAGGGACTCTACAAAAAGGATCTCGGCCAGGCGATCTGTCACCGTTTCGGATCCCGGGCCTCGATCTCGCATCTCAGATATAATCCAGTCCAAGGCACTTCGTAGCCACCGCAGCGACTTCAAGCGGTCACCGGGGAGGCGCAGAAGGGGAGGCAGCGACCCGACCAGAGGATTTGCGTTGCCGTTTTCGATAGCGAATCCACCACAGAGTAGGACAGTGGATTTCCCCTTGCCTCCATATTCGAAAACGCAGCCATCCTTTAGCGGGTGATCTAAGAGTATTTCTTCAAGATTGCGAACAGGGGAGCCCTGGTTATCACGGAGCGTGTGGCGGTCGCCGTGTGGAAGGATTACGAGGTCACTGGTCCTGAGTTGAGCGGGACCTCGAATGCCGACTCCTTCGAGCCAACACTGTCCAGAGGCGACAAAGTGAAAAGTGGCGTTCTTCCGTTTTGGAACGGTGAATCCCCAAGGCGCCCCTAGTGTGGCTCGGCAAAAGAGCGTCCCGTGCACGCGGACCCATGTCATAACGTCTCCCAGAACTCCGGCTGAACTCGGGTCGGTAACAGAAGGACCTTTTCTCATAGAACACTCTCCTTGCAGCTTGGATGTGTGTCTCTCTCTGGCGGACTTAGCTGCGTGCGAAGGCGCGGTTGTGATGTTGGGTCCGAAATCGTCCTCGTGAATCTAGCCTCCCGCTCGCGTGCTGATCTCCCGGGCACGCGCCGAGTTTGTGCCCTACGCGTTGCGCAAATAGTCATGTACGAAAGCAAACCGCTGTTCCGCGAGGGGAAACCGGGCTCGTAAGTCTTGGTTGGCCATGTGGCATCCTCTCTAGTAATGCACACGTCGGGATGCATTCAGAATGGAACTCGGGCCGTGATCCGCCGCCTGCAGCTCATGAGCGAAATATTGGTCGAGCGCATTCGCTATTTCATTCAACCCCTTTAGCAGATTGCGCTCGAGACAGCGCACTACGTCTTGAACGTCCTTACCGTCCACAGGTTCGTCACTACTGTAGTAGTGTGTCCATACCGTGGATCCGTCCTTGCGGTTGTAAAGGTCAATCACGATTGAAACTCTTACCTGAATACTGGAATTGTCGATCTCGGAGAAGTCGAGGAGTTTTCCACGAAGTAAATAATCACCCCCGGTCGCAGTGCCCTGCTCCTGAACAGCGCTATAGCTTCCGGAGGAGCGGAGCACTTGAACCAGGAGGTCCTGCACCACTCGGTCTGGCGGTTCTACCCAGCGATGATAGTGATATGCATTGACTTCGTGAGCGCCAACGCGATAAAGAATTCCTCCGTCTCGGAGCAGCGGGACGCTCTCAATTCGCCCGACGAGAAGCGTCAGGGGGTGCGGTGTTCTCTGTCCGACCGCTGGCGAAGGCCTGACCGAAATCTGGTAGTACCTAATCGGTCGAGTGCTGGCGCAACCTACGGTCACCAATACGATGGCCGCTAATCCGAGCCGCCAGATCGCCTTTTTTCGTGTGGCGGAAGAGCTTCTTGAATTCTTCATTTTGAGACCTCCCCAGGCTTGTGTTCCCGGAAATTTGTGCCGCGAATCAGGCTAGCTGGGCTGGCTCTAACCGTGTCGCTCAAACTCCGCAAGTTCTCAGTCGTCATCCGCATGTTCGCCAGAATGTCATCAACGTTGCTACTGTTCTGGCTCGTGACTTCCTGTAGTTGTTCCACGAGTGCCGTCGACTTCGCCAACACGCCGCGCAGCTCGCCTAGCGAAGCGCGAAGGTCCCCGCGATTCTCTGCCAGCACAGCGTCGAGGTGCGCTAGCATTTGGTCTGCGCGGTTCGTAGCGGTCTTCACATCGTCAATAAGCGGCGCGATTTTGCCGGAGACATCCTGGACATTGGTCAAAGCAGCGGAGAGTTTCGGCCTAACGTCATCCAACACTTGATGGATCTGGGTTAATGAGGCAGCGAGATTGGACCGATTGGTGTCGTTTACGAGATCATCGGCACGTGCAATCAATTGTGAAATGTTGGCGCGGTTCCGGTCGTTGAGGAGATCGTTCGCCCTGGTCACCGTTGTTTGCAGTCCGTCCAGGTTATGGTCGAGCTTCGCCAATGTAGACTGCAATTGTGGGGCGATACCCTGGACGAGATCCCCGAGTTGCGAAAGATTGAATGTTTCCGCAGAGGGCAAAACGCCCCCTGGAGTTGCAGGCGCGGCGCCGCTCTGACCGGCTGAGATCTCGATGTAGTTGTCGCTTAATGGTCCGAGGCTCGACACGCGAGCAATGCTCGTGCTCTTGACAGGGGTCTTGCGATCTACAACCAGATCCACTTCGATGCGAGTAGAATCTGACGGGTCCACATGAACCTCTTCCACTCGACCAATTCGCAGACCCTCGTACCGCACAGCGGTTCCAGGCTGAATTCCGCCGGCAAACTTAAAGAAGGTCCGATAGTGAATTCCGGAGCTGGTTACACCACCCCAGATGGCCAGGAGAGTGCCGAAGAGCAGCACGCCGCAGACGACTACAAATAACCCGACAATTGCACGTTCCCGATTTGGTTGCATTTTCAATCAGAGTTCCATTTCGTGGGGCGACCCTAAGCCCCCTGCGTGAAGAGTTGAAGATGATCGGCCTCGTCATCCAAATCCGTGTCCGGCACGCGGTCGAGAAATTGGCGGATGCGAGGATGTGTGCTGCGCTTCAGTTCATCCGCCGGCGCGTCGGCCACGATGCTCCCCCGATCGAGGACGACTATCCGGTCGGCAATAAGAAAAGCGCTCGAAAGCTCGTGAGTGACGACCACGATAGTGACGCCAAGCGCTTTCTTGAGATCTAGAATCAAATGGTCGATGCCAGCCGCTACGATCGGATCCAGTCCCGCCGACGGCTCGTCGAAGAAAAGAATTTCCGGGTCCAAAGCCATGGCGCGCGCCAGCGCTGCCCGCTTCTTCATTCCGCCGCTAAGCTCTGACGGCATGAAGTGTTCAAATTTGATGAGCCCTACCTGCTCCAGTTTGATCCGCACCATCACCTGAATGGTGGATTCGACCAAGTCCGTGTGCTCGCGTATCGGAAGGGCGACATTTTCGCCGATCGTCATCGAACCGATCAGGGCTCCTCCCTGGAAAGATAAGCCGATCTTCTTTCGCGACTCATCCATCTGCTTGCGCGACGCTTGCGCCAGGTTGATGCCTCGAATCCAGACTTCCCCGGAGGTCGGTCTTTCAAGGCCGACCAATGCCCGCAGGAGCGTACTCTTGCCGGACCCCGAGCCACCCAGAATCACTACCGTTTCACCACGCGCCACGTCCATCGTTACTCCGTGAAGAATTTCGCGCTCGCCGTAACGCACGCGCAGGTCCCGCGCGCGAATCATGCCTCGGTCCGGGTCCACTTCGTTCATAAGCTCACGCGCCCCGCCCTATGTGGCAAATTCCCGCAAAAATCAGGACTATTACACCCAA
>JACXTT010003382.1_pt1 | contig 24591 bp, 23 predicted proteins | sample 9270951 | NCBI WGS metagenome assembly JACXTT01 (sample SAMN15532306, study PRJNA645909) | rock metagenome | isolation source: weathered quartz diorite | place: Puerto Rico | collected 2017-06-21
TTTTTAAGGGGACGTTGCGGTCCAAGTGCCGGTCGCAGGCCTTTTAAACGACGCCCAGGCCTCCTTGACCGATTTTCTGGAGAATCTCGTAATGCCCAACTATTATCTTCATGGATCGTTATCGACGTCCATTTCGGGGTAATAGCTGAACTCGAACACTTCGTTTGTCGCGTTGTCCTCGAGTCTGGCGACGATCGTGAGTTCGTATCGACTATGTCCGTTTCCGAAAGCTGGATCGACAAAAACATCAAAAGGTCCGATTTGGGAATACCGGTCTGTACCAATTTGAACACCTCGCGCGGTTGGTGCGTCAAAGATGGTGCATACCAGGTTGCCGCCACCATCCCTGAATGGGGAAGCCTGTCCGGCGCCGTTACCTCGCGCCGAGCAGTCCACCATAATTTCTGTGATTGTGTACGGCGCACCCTCGCGAATTAAGATCGCAGCTTGCTCCGCGTCGGCAGCTCCGGCCTGTCGAGGGGCGGGTGGACGGCTTGGACTCCGTTCCTCGCCGGTTGCCCGGTGCTTCCAAAACCTATTGTCGTGATTGCCGCCGGTGTTTTGTACGAAGAGACCACGAGCGCGATTGTCCCAATCCGGATTGAGACATAGTTGCCATACTGGCTGTCGTGCCATTGCGTCCTCCTAACGACATCACTGGTGGTGATACTGGCCTATGCTAGGCGCGCCGTCTCCCGGCGTTCAACTGAATTAGTCGGAAAATTTCTTGTAGCGTTAAGGAATTACAAGATTGTTGAGGCGCAACGGCTGTCCATCTTTCATCATCAGATCGGGAGCCGTGTTGTTGTCCTGGCAAATATATTCGAACAGCTCAATGTTGGGACTCCAACGAAGGTCAAAGCCGCCGCTCCAAGGTTTTGTGTAGACAGTGGGATCGTCGACGAGGATCTCGTACTTGATGGTATTGAAATCTTTGCGCGTGAAACGTTCGACGGTGTGAAGGTTTTCCGTGTGCGGCAATCCGGTCCGGTCGATCCAAAAGTTCTCGCTGTAGCCAACCGTGTCGACGACCAGCGTGTCGCCTTCCCAACGGCCAGTCGAATGACCATAGTTGGTGGGCTCCCATTTCTTTGGATGTGTCCGGCCATCCATATAAATGATCCGGAAAGTATGCGGACCACCAACATCGAAGATATAGACTCGCTGGAGATCAGGCATCTGAACAAAATCCACACCGTATGGCGTCTGAAACTGCCGTGCCGCTCCTGAGGCGTGGCAGCGCGTATGCGGTTCCAGTTCGTGAATCTGCCGGTCCTCGTATAGAGCTTTGGCCCACGGTTGGAATGGAATCGTATCGACCGGCGCCAGTGTAGAACGGCGGCCAAGTTCGGTTCGGTCCAGGGGAAGCCACAGTCCCGTCTGCTCAGGAGTGATTCCCAGATTCGGTTTGCCGTCCGCAAAACGAGGCGCCGGCTTCGATGACTCCGCGACGCGGGCCCGGGCTTGAGCCAATAAGGATTCGGGCCACTCGAGCAACAGAATCGCTACCGCTAGAATTACAATTCGATATTGGATTTTCATGGTGTTTTCTAAGAAGGGATTCTAAATCGATCAGATGGTTAGCCGCAAATTACGCGAATCACGCAAATGGATTTGCGTCATTCGCGCAATTGGCGGCGCCTTTAATCTTCTCTCAACGCCGCGATCGGATTCACTCGAGTCGCCCGGCGGGCCGGGATCAGTACAGCGACGAAGCTGACGAGAACCAGCAGTGCAGAGACACTTGCAAACGCTATCGGATCGTGAGCCGTGACTCCGAACAACAGGCTCCCCAGAAACCTGGACGCTGCGAAGGCAGCAATCAATCCAAGCGACGCACCGATCAGAACTAACCGAAATCCCTGCCCCATCACCAAATGCAATACTTGGAAGGCTTGAGCACCAAGCGCCATGCGGATGCCGATCTCGCTCGTCCGTTCGGCGACGGTGTATGCGAGAAGACCGTAGAGTCCTAGCGAGGCCAGCAAGAGAGCCGTCAAAGCAAATGCCGCCGACACGACGGCATTCAGCCGCTCGCGAGCAAGGCTTTCGGCGAAGGCATCGGCCAACATACGGACTTCGATCAATGGCAAATTCTTGTCCATCTCACGAACGATTTGCGCGGCTTCGTGCGCTAGTTCAGATCCTCGAGTCGTACGAACAAAGAGCGTCATACCAGAATAGGTAAGTTGGCGATGGTTGTAGAAGACAGTCGGCTCGGGAGTGCCGCGTAGTGTCCCTTCTTTGACGTCGCCCACAACGCCAATGATCCTGCCGAACGGATTGTCAGGTATCCGCATAAAGACAGATATCGACACCGACAGAGGGTCTTCCGTCGGAAAGTATTTTTTGACAAATGTCTCGTTGACCACAAAAGCCTGCGGAGCGCCGGCGCGCAAGTCATCTTGTGTAAAGTCTCTGCCTTTCAACAACAGGATTCCGAGCGTCTTGAAGTATCCCGGCGTAACGACGCGAACCCGCGTTGTAGGCCGATCCGAGAGCGGCAACTCGGGCTGACCTAAAATCGAAAATGCGGTTCCGGCCAACCTTTGCGCGCTTACAGGAATGTCACTTGCCGCGGCGGCGGACTGTACTCCTGGCAGATTCTGTAAACGATCTGTCACTTGTTGAAAGAATCGGACCTGCTGGTCGAACGTGTAACGCGGGGCGCTTCTTCCCGGGGGTAATTCGACACGCATGGTCAAGACATCGTTTGGATTGACTCCTATTGGATCGCGAATCAGCGAAAGTAGACTGCGTACCAAGAGTCCCGCTCCGCAAAGAAGGATGATGGTCATTGCGACCTGAGCCACGATGAGTCCCTGTCTTAGGCGCGTGGATGCCGTGACCGATCGGCCGCCGTTCCGAAGGTGCTCCACTATCGCGAGCCGGATGGACGGGACCGCCGGTGCGAGTCCGACCAGGACTCCGACCAGCACCGAGATCGCTATAGTGTAGAGCAACATCGATTGATCGATGTGAATCGCCGATACGGCAAGTAAGTTGGCCGGAGCAAGAGCGACCAAAACGCCGAGGCCCCACCGCGCAATGAATACACCAGCAATGCCTCCGGTCAATGAAAGCAGCAGGCTTTCAATCACCAACTGCCGAACAATTGCTGCACGGCCTTCTCCAAGAGATGTGCGAACGGAAATTTCCCGGCGGCGCTGTGCCGAACGAGCGACCAAAAGGTTCGCTACGTTCGAGCACGCAATCATCAGCAACACTCCGACGGCGGCAAAGAGGACAAGCAACGATGTCCGTACTTCGCCGGTGATGACCTCCCGGAGCGCAACCACGGCCACTGACGTGTTTTTGTTAAACGCGTAAGTTTTTTCCAGCCGACCCGCAATGCTCTCCATTTCATTTCGTGCAATGACCGGTGTTATGCCAGACTTCACACGCCCAACCACGTATGGAAGAAACCGTCCGCCTCGGTCGCGCCACGCCAGATTGCGATCGAGCCCGAATGCTTGCCAAATATCGGTATCGCGAGAAATGAAGTGAAATCCCGCAGGCATCACACCAATGACTTCAACCGGTGCGGCATCCAACTGCACCAGCTTTCCAACGATGTTCGGATCGCCGGAAAATTTCCGCTGCCATAATGAATAGCTGAGCATCGCTGTAGGGCGAGTCTGCGGACGGTCATCTTCTGCAGTGAAGGCACGACCCAATAGAGGCTTCACGCCAAGTATGGAAAAAAATTCATGAGAGACGGCTTCTCTCTTCAGCCGTTCCGCCTCGCCCTGGCCGGCCAAAGTCGCAGGTTTCCTGCCTTTCCATCCGGCAAAGGATTCGAAAGTCCGGCTCTCGCGCTGCCAATCCAACCAGTTTGAGGGATTCACGTCCATCCGGGGACCTTTGAGCCCGGTTTCATACAGCAGCATCACATGGTCCGCATTCGGAATGGGAAGAGGCCGCAGCAGCACTCGATCAACGATCGAAAAGATGGCGGTATTGGCACCGATTCCGAGGGCGAGCGTGAAAAACAACGGCAATGGTAAACGCAGGCATCCTGACGAGACAGCGAATGGCGACACGGATGTCCCGAACACTGCTATCGATCCAACGGTGGAGCATCTCGTCGCGCGAGAACTCACGAACAAGTTGCTGATTGCCGACTGCCCGCCGTGCCGCAAGATCAGCCTCTGACGGATTCATGCCTCGTGACACCAAGTCGGCTTTGATCAGTTCTCGATGCGCATCCAGTTGTTCGTTCAGATCGGCTTCGATCCGAGATCGACGAAAAATATTTAGAATCCTGGCCGCGAAGGAACGGAGACGATGCATGCTGGCCTCCTATTCGGCGTTTTCAAGTAGTCGAGAGATGATCCCGGCAATTCGCTGCCAGTTGTCCGTCTCTCTGGCCAATTGCCGTCTGCCGGCTTTTGTAATTTCAAAGAACTTGGCTCTTCGATTGTTTTCCGAAACTCCCCATTCGGACTTGATCCAACCCCGCTGCTCTAGACGAACAAGAGCAGGGTAAATCGTTCCTTGATTCAAGAAGAGAACATCGTCACTCACTTGTTCAATCCGCCGCGCGATTCCCCATCCGTGCAGCGCTCCCATCGTTTGAAGAGACTGGAGAATCATGAGATCGAGGGTTCCTTGTAAGATTTCGGATTTGTCTTGCGCCATTTCTCTCGACTCCTGTTGATATTCAACGGAAATCTATGTCGCCGACCCGTTGATTGTCAACAGGAAACAGCGAGCTATAGTTACGCGTCGGGCTGAGCCGATACTTACCTCGATATTCCGTTGAACTGAATCCGCCAAAATCCGGAGTTAACGCGCGCTCAGCCGTCGAGGGATAGCTCGAGCTTCGGCGCCGGAAGCGTCGGCCAACAGTTGGGCTAATTCGCGGACAATCGGCAGCCGGAGCAGAAATCCCAGAAAAGCCCATCCGAAGTGAATGTGCTCGAGGGCGCGCGCGACCGCCTCAATGCCGGAGGCGGACTTGGTTCCGTCCCAAGGTTCGTAGGTGATCCGACGCAAGGCGCCCGATGGATGTGTTTCGGCTGGAACAATGTTGAGGGCGATCGCGCCGCGGTCTTCAAACCACTCCGCGACTTCTCGACACATATCGCAACTGGCCGCAACGAATAAGAGCGCCGGCGGATGATCCGGTTGCCGCCAGGGCCGAAACCTTGGGAACCACCGCGGAACCGAACGGCGATATGCGATCCAGCCTTCGCCAAACCGCGCGTGAAGATCCTCGTCCTCATCCCAACCTGCGAGACCGACGGAGTACAAATGAGCCATCACTCCGGCTGCCGCCACCCAAATGTTGTGAAGCATGATGCCGACACATCCAAGCAACACAACGGCGGATAACTGCATCGGATTCGCGACGAACGCGTAGATGCCGGTGGTCACCAGACGCTTCGGCGGATCGAAAGGCACAGGAGTGCCGTGACCTCGATTCGCGAATTCCTGAACGGCTGTTAATCCAATCACAGCGGGCAGCATCAGTAGTTGGATGAACAAGCTGATTTGCCACATGGAACGATCCAACGGAGACTTCCAAGAAGTCCCGGATCCTGTGATGACGATCGCCGGCAAAAGGAACAACATGATTCCCGTAAATGCTAAAACCTGGAGCAGCACTCGCTCGTGGAGACGTCGATCGGCGGTGGTCCAGCGGCCCAGCAATTGACTGGGGACAAGCGCGATTGCCAACCCTATTGCCTCGCCGGCAAGCCAATGGGGTCCGAGCCGAATGACAGGCGCAGCGAGCGGCATCAATACCAGGTCCAGCGCCAGTGCAACAAGCGTCACGATGCCAAGGTGGATGGAGGGGAAAGCCACCGCAAGGAGCGCGCCCCACAGCCAGACCCATTCGAGATAGAGGTCCACAGGTATGCGCAACAGGACGCCGCCTTGCGCGTCGAAATCCCACCAGCCGAACCGCATCGCGACGAGGTGCAGCAAGAGCACGGCCGGTAAATTCCAAGCAAATGCAAGCGCAGCGCCTCGGAGCGTATCTTTTCCGGGGCGGCGCCAAAGCCAGACGAAAAGGCTCAAGACCGCCGTCATGTAAAACGACGCAGCGCGGACGAGAAGATATGGATCTGCGATTGTCACGGCGTAGCGACCGAGTCGATGAGATAGTCTGCAGCAAGCCGAACGGCGTAGCGTTCCATCGGGCCGAAATACCATGCTGGGTCGAGGAGGCGTTCGTATCGTATCGTCCACGTCACGAGCGAACTTTCACCGTCGATCGGCGACCACTCCGCGATGATTTCGCTCCACTGCAGGAAATGCGTCATGTGGCTGCTGTCCGAAACGGCTCGCCATCGGACATGGCCGGGGCGCGCCTCGTCCAGCACGAGAATCAAGTCTCCGACTCGCGGCTCCATGCCGTTGATCCGCATTTCTCCCCCACGAAAGCGAATCCGCCAGCGCGTTCCTTGGGATGTTTCGTCGATCTCCGTCAGAATCGGATGCGGGAATCCAGCACGAAGATAGAGCGGCACCTCTCGATCGAACCGTGGTGTTCGAACGAGCGCGTGCGCGACATTCTCCGCTGAAGCATGAACGACCTTCGTTCGGATCACTGTTTCATCACGCTTGACTGTAGTGAAAGGGAATACTCCTTCGAGGCTCATCGGAAGAAAAGCCAACAGAACCAGACAGGAGAATAACGTCGTTTCTCTTTGCCGCCTCGCCTGTACCACTTCCAGAGCTTTTGCCACGACGATGGCGACGAGATAGAAAAGAGGCGCCGACATCGCGACGCACAGCATGCCTTCGCCCAGCAGCAGCAACGACACGAGTAGACCCACTGTAACAGCTTTGCAGGCTACACCGGTTGCGGATCGAGGCGTGACTCCTATCACGACCGCCACTGCCAAAAGCGCAGGAATGCCGACGAACAGCGCCGCAGTCTGCTGCACTCCACCGAGCACGATCATCCGGTAGGCGATCGAGCCGATTGCAACGGCCGCGATGATCGCAGCTAAACCAAGCCGCGCCCGCTTGCCGGGGCCATTGCCTTCCACCGTCGTCGTACTTCCGTTGTCGCTCGGACGCCGCCCCAAACTCCATGCGACCATGAATGTGGGCGGCCAAATCAACCAAACCAACAGAGTTGCCAAGACTGCCACGTCGTTGTCTTGCCAAAGGAGAGCGGCGAACGCTATGACAGCAGCGACTGTCCTGATCGCCATCGTGCCCGGCACATCGAGCAACACGTTTAAAACGCCGAAGAGAAGCAATCCGTATGTGAGCCAACCGCGATGCGGCGACGGTGTTTGTAGAGCGGCAATGATCATCACAAGCACCGCTCCGGCTTTGATCAGACCTGTTTTCGACACGATTCTCCTTTCACTTCCCAAGCAAGCCTGCATCACGAACGATGCCCAATACCTTTCGCCTGAGCGGCCGCAACAGCGTTGAAGTCGCCAAGCGTTTGACGTCAACGGCGAAGTCGACAGACGCGTCGATCAACTTTCGAGTTCGCCGCTCGTTGGGGGAATCGTCGTAAAGGAAGTAGAGCAAGATGCCCATGTGAAGAGTCCACAGAAGCATCGGCGCAGCTTCGCGGACATCGTCGGGAAAGCGCTCTTTTTCGATGGCTTCTGCGAATATTTCAGTGCTCAACCGGCGCTGCTCGCGTGTGGCTGGGCCAAACCAGGACAAAGAATGCTCCGGATCGCCTCCATACCGGAACAGCGCGCGCAACAGCCGCCTGTCGTTGTGGACAATGTCGATTTTGGTGTGGAAGGCTGCGCGGAGCCGATCGCGAAGATCACCGTCACGCGAGAACACTTCGCGGACGCGAGACTGATGCTCCCGCTGCACAAACTCATAGTAGGCGGCAACGAGCGCTTCCTTGCTTTTGAAGTAGTAGTAGGCCGCGCCGAGCGATAGCCCCGCGCCGCCGGCAATATCGCGGAGCGTCGTCTCTTCGAAACCGCGTTCGCGAAATAGAGTGAGGGCTGTCTCGAGGATCAACCTCCGGGTCTCCTCGCTCGATGCGCGCTGCGGAATCGCGCGGACGTGACTGTCGTCTTTGAACATGTTCAAAAACTATAATGAAGACGGCGTCGCGTCAAGACGTTTTTGAACATGTTCAGAAAAGCGCTGTCAGGGTCTGTACCTCTACGCTTCCGCGGTTTGCATTGCTTTGCGAGCGCGGATAATCCCGAAGACGTACAACGTTGCGAGCACCACGATGCAAGCCATTCCCAGACGGACGTAACGCTGGATCATTAGCTGGATGGTCCATCCGTAAGTCTGAACCATCTGGCTCGGATCGCTCAGCGTGCCTTCCTGCACGCCGAACGGAAGATCTTCTTCACTGCCGGTCCAGGTCTTGATGGCATCCATGAACGATAGGGCGCCAATCACGATGAACCCCCAGCGAAGTCCATTTTGATAGATGGCTCCCTGACGACGCGCATAAAACGTCGACATCAAGATCGTTCCGAGAACCATACAGCCTCCATCGCCGCCGAAGACAATAAGGGCCTGGGCTCGATTCACCGGCAGAAACGTGCAGGCGAGCTGAAAGGTCAAGAGCAGGCCGAGAGCTCCAACCATGAACCAGCGTTGTGCGTTCCACAAAACAAACCCTGCAAATCCAACGGATGCAATGACGACCAGCGTGACGCCGAGCGACCGTTCATCGGAGACCGGTGTGAACCACGGCCCCGGCATTGCCCAGAAACCGCATAGCCAGGCCGTCAGGGCATGACCCGACTCATGAACCCACATCGTCAATAGCCGCACAAGCCATCGAACGTTACCCACAAAAATGCGTGCGCCGATAAGCGCGCATGGAATTGCGAACAGTCGATAGCGCAATTCATCCTTGGCCTCTTCCGGCGTGTAGTCGTTTTCTTCCGGAATTGCTTCGGGCTCAGGAACAGTTGCTTCAGGCGCCTCCATCACGCGGAGGTATTTCTCGAACACGATGCCGCATTTTAAACATTCCGTTGTCTGGTTCGGATGGTCGAATTTGCATTTAGGGCATTGCATTCGCGTGAGGGTCGCGCGCGATTATACGCTGTTTGAAAGTTAGCGGTGGCTGTGTCCTAAAAACAGAATTTCACGCTACCCTAAATAGGGCGCAGCCGATTCTTAAGTAGCGTTACATTCGTTTGATCGGCGCGGCTGCCCCTCCTCGCAGGAGGGACAAAAAAAGCCATAGTCCAAAGGGAGGTACACATGCCTGTGAAGCCAATTCCAGAAGGATACCATTCGGTGACTCCATACTTGATCGTCGACGGCGCAGCAAAAGCGCTCGATTTCTATCAGAAGGCGTTTGGGGCCAAGGAGCTTTTCAGAATGCCAGGGCCGGGTGGAAAACTGATGCACTCGGAATTTCAGGTTGGAAACTCTAGAGTCATGATGGCCGACGAACACCCGGAGATGGGTTATCGCGGTCCAAAAGCCGTGGGCGGCACGACAGTCAGCTTATGTATTTACACCGAGAATGTCGATGCGTTGTTCGATCGAGCCATCGCGGCGGGCGCAAAGGTCCAACGCCCCGTGCAGGACCAATTCTACGGTGATCGCACGGGAACGCTCGAAGATCCATTTGGTCATGTCTGGTCGATCATGACGCACAAGGAAGACGTTTCAATGGAAGAGATGGAACGTCGGATGAAAGCCATGCCCCAGCACTAACAAACGTAATTGTTGAGTCAGGCGCTGCGCTGCTTGCGACGCCCAGCGCGGTAGAGTGCCGCGCCGGCAAGGTTGAAAAGAAGTGTGACGGCGATGAGCTTGACGGCGAATGAAAGACGGCTTTCGACTTCAACGATCGGGAAGATTGTGAGCGCGATGTAGAGCAGCGAGACAAGTAAGCCCGATGCCGAGGCGATGCGCAGCCACAGCGGCGCACGAAGTCCGATGCGGTGCGCTGCGAAGAGCGGGATTACGAAGAGGACGACGTAGCTCGTCGCATAGAAGATACCCCCTGCGTTTTCGAGTAGTTGATTGGCCTCCTGCATCCCGACGCCCGCGAGACTCAGCAGTCCGAGCGCAAGCGCGAGCGCGCCGACCAGCATGATCGAATTGACGGGCGTCTTGTAACGCGCGTGCAGACGTGTGAACCAAGCGGGCAGAAGGTCGTCCCACCCCGCAACCATCGGCAAACGCGCATTCGCAATGACGACCGCAGCCAACGGTAGATAGAAGGTGACAATCGCCAGCAACCAGAACAAGAGTTGCTGGTTGCCGAGCTTCGCAGCCGTCCCGACCCATATCGTCCCGACGACGAAAACGATCTGCGTGAGCACCAAGTCTGTGAGGCCGAGCTCCTTTCGGAAGACCGCGCTCCGCTGCTCGACGCGCTCCTCCTCACGCCGGACTTGAGCCAACCCGCTCATTCGTCTCGCATCCTCCCAAAGCCGATTTCTTGCACCCCAATCCGCGTAATTCGCGCAATTGGCGGCTCGTCTCCTTCTTTCTTTATCAGCGCGCGAGAGGATTCGGCCTTAACTGAAACCGCGCGACACGTGGACGATTCTGTTTTCGGCCCTCGAGGTGGAACATCGTCCTCGTGCCCGAAGTCGACCAGAGCGCCTTGCCCTTCCAGCCGGCGTTCGGATCGTCGATGCGTCCATCGACATTCTTCGGGAAGAAGCCACTCGGATAGGGAATCCGGAAGCTGATCAATTTTCCATTCACAAGCGCGTAGATCGAATCGTTGAGGTTGCCCATCGCGATTGGAACATTCTTCCCTAGACCGAACGTGTCGAATCGATCGATCCATGTGTAGTAGCTTGCTTCGGCGCTGCCGGGATCTTTCACGTCTCGTAACTGTGGTCCGGGGAATTGATAGAACGTCCAGCCTTCGGGGCAATGCGCGCCGGTCGCGGTCGGTCCTCGCAGGACTCTGCACTTCCGTCGATCGAAGCTTCCAAGATGACCACTGGCCAGTGATGCCCAGAAGACGCCGTCGTTATCAACATCGCCACCGCGCGGTCCGAAGGCTGGCGCAGCGACTTCGTAAATTTCGCTGAGCGCCGTTTCATTCGGATTCGCGCCCGGCTGCACACGAACGATCGCGCCCGGATATCCCACGACAGTTCCCCATACGGCGCCGTCGGACGGACTAACGGTGATGGCGTAAATATTCGTCACGACGCGTTTGTCTTCCGGATCGCGGCGTCCATTACCGTTCGTATCGAGAATGAACGGCGTCCAGCCTTGCGACTTCGCTTCATCGCCGGTCTCCTCAAACATCTTTCTGTTGAGCCAACCGACGACGCCAGGTCCGCCGATGCCGCTGCTGAGCCACAGCGTTTGATTCGCATCCGATGCGAAGTTCAAGTGGTGAGTCGGGAAGCACGTGCTGATCAACGTCCACTTGCCGGTCGCGGGGTCGTACATCGACAGATGACGATCGGCTTCCTCGATTGGAACGATTTTCGCCGAGGGATGATCCGAACCTTGCTTGCAAAAATCCGGATTCTTGCTGGGCCGCACGCGCGACGTGAACCAGATGCGGCCCTTTTCATCCATCATCGGGTTGTGATCGAGAGTTTTGCTGTCCCAGATGGGCTCGGGTCCCCAATACGGCGAAGGACCAAACGCATTGTTCTTCGAGGACGGTGTGTTCGGATCGCGCACGGGATGCATGACTTCACTTGCTGTGTTCGTCTTCGGATCGAGGACCGGAATGAGATCCGTGCTGTCCTCTGTTGAGGCGTAGATCTTGCCGTTCGCGTTGAGTCTGGGATTGCGCCGGTCTGTCGAGATCTCATCGTGCAGATAAGCGGTCGGGCGGCTCCAGTCCCACAGTGTGACGACGAAGTTGCGTTCGATGCCTTGCGGCCGTTCGGGTTTTGCAAACGGCAGTTCGCCGGCGGCGATGCGATCGGTCCAGTCGGCAAAATATCGGAGCGCGATGTCCGTGTCGAGACGCGTGATGTCGCGCGACATCAATGCGCGCGCGCTGCCGGATTGAAGGCGCCGAGTCCACGCTTCGATGGAATTTTTGAACGTGCCGAGTTCCTTCGGGATCGTCCGCATACCTTTCGTGCCGAGTGAATGACACGACTGGCATGCGCCCGTTTTGATGATGTTCAGCCATTCACCCTGGCTCTTGATTCGTTCGAGAGGGAACTCGCTCTTCTCCGGTACTCTCAGCATCGAGAACCAATAGATGGCCGGATAGTACTCGGCGGCCTGCGCAGGTGTCGGTGCGATAAGGGCAGTCAGGTCGACGATCTTGCCCGGCGTCGTTTTTACTTTGGGAGAGTCGATCAGGCCATAGCCGCGCACCCACACGTCGTAGTTCGCCTTCGGGAGATCGGGGATGAGGTAGCGGCCCCGATCATCGGTGACGACAACCTTGGTGAACCGGGTGGGAAGGTCCGTCGTCTCCGCAATCACCCATACGCCGGCTTCCGGACCGCTTCGACTCGTGACGGTTCCACCGAGATCGGTGCTTCCGATGTTCACGGCGGATGCGGCAGTGCTGCGTTGACCGTTGATCTGCTGCGGCTCCGCAGTGAAGAACACTGCGATGCACACCGCGACGATTCCAATTTGAACGATTCTTGTTGTGTTCATAACTTGTCCGGAAGTGTAAAGAGTACCACCACCCGCGATTGTCCGGGATGTAGCCACAAGGAGGCACAAGAACCACAAAGGGCCTTGCGGCCGTGTGAGCGAACTACAGGATGCTGAGGAAGTTGACGAGGTCCTGTTTCTCTTTGTCCGTGAGCCCAATCTTGAAGCGGCGATCGAAAAAATCCACCAGTTCGGTCAGATCCTTTGCGGAGCCGTTGGCGAAGTAGGGTGCGCGAGCGCTGAGTCCGCGAAATTGCTGCGTCAGGATGGAGCCGGCATCGGCGCATTTTCCGGTGATGAGTGCACGGCCGGGGTCCTGAGTTAAAAAAGTGCGGCCCAGTTGCGGATGAGGCGGGGCCGAGGCATCGCAGGTGATGCGGAACAGCGGCAGCTCGGGCGATTCCTTCGCTGTCGGCAGATTCGTCGTGCCGATGTCGATGGCGTGGTTGATGCCGGGTCCGTGGCAGGTCGCGCAGGTGCCTTGCTTGCCGTCGGCCAGGCGGAACTCACGCGAGGCAAAGAGGTCGACACCACGCAGGGCGGATTCGCGAAACGCGCGCTGACGGACGGCGAGATTGGCCGCGGAGAGATTGCGCCATGAATCGAACGATGCCGCGAGCTTACCGTCGGCGGGGACAGCGCCGGCGCCTGCGACGCCGCTGGCGAGGTTATCGGCGCCGAGAAGCGGAGGCCCGCCGGGTTCGCCGAGGAGGCCACCGAGGACGTCCCACTGTTGGGCCATGAAAAGCTGTCGCAAGAAATCCTCGATCTGTTGGAGCTGTTCGCGAGTCGGAGCGGTCGACGCCTGCTCATGGATCAGTACAGCGGAAGTGGCCTGCGACTGAAGAGTACGCTCGCGGCCGTCGGCCATCAGCGTGTCGCCAGTGGCCAGTGCGATGTACTGCAGGTTGGCAGCAACGCGTGGGCGACGGTAAACGGAGATCGAAGCAGCGTTCTTATTGCAACCGGTTGGGTCGCGCACAACTTCGATACGAAAATCCGGCCTAGTAACGGAAGGCCACGGGAGCGCGATGCGGATCAGACCGCGTTCGAGCAGGAGGGAGTGCGACTCTTCTTTCTCCTGAGGGAGGTCCGGGCAGTTGGATCCATCGACGGCGGCGAACAGAGGATCTTTGCCATAGGTGTCAAACCAACGTTGGCGGATAAGATCGAGCGAAAGGCTCATGGCGTTGGGGGGCTGGTGACAGGTCACACAGGAGCGTCCGTTGGAACCGAGTGGCCTGAAGAAGGGGTGATCCTTCGTCTCGACTTCGCCGGATTTATTCAGCAGTCGGAATTGGCCGGAGGTGTCCTCATAGTCCTTCGAGGCCGCGAGCGGAGCGCCGCGGGCGGGATCCCACCAGGGGCGGGTGGTCTCGTAACGCGCTTCCAGGATGCGGTTGAGGTCGATTGCGGGGCGCGGCTGCTGTTGGGCACGCAGCAGAACGGTGAGCCACAAAAAGGCACAAAGGGCCCAAAGCTTGTATACCTTTTGTGCCTTTTTGTGGCCCATTCCTCAGCTCTTCTGCTCCTTCTTCGCAGCCAGGAAAGCTTCCGGAGTAAACGGAATCTGCCGCATGCGGATGCCGGTGGCATCGAAGATGGCATTGCCAATGGCGCCTGCAACGATCGTGATCGTAGTCTCGCCTGAGCCGGTAACCGGCGCGTTCAGATTATTAATCAGGACCGTGACGATTTCGGGAATTACGTCGCCGAACTTCAAAACCGCGTAGCTGCGCCAGTCTTTGGAAGTGATCTGACTAGATGCACGATCGAACTGGACTTCTTCGTACAGTGTTCGGCTGATGCCCTGGATCACCTGACCTTCCATCTGGTTGCGGAGGCCATCCGGACTTATCACGGGACCCGTGTCCATGCTCGAGGTGACTTTCGTCACCTTGATGATGCCCGTTTCCACATCGACGAGGACTTCGGCAATCATGGCGGTGTAGCCGTTATTGCCCGAGTGCAAAACGCAGGAGAAGCCACGGCCGGTGCCGGGCGGGCTGAAAGGGTTAAAGAGTTTGGGCGACGGACGCGTTTCCCAGTTCGCTTTCTGTGCGACGACGTTGATGACATTGATGAGGCGCGGATCACTCAAATGGCGCAGACGGTACTGGATGGGGTCCGCCTTCAGGCTGGCAGCGATTTCATCCATGAAGCCCTCATGCGCGAATGTGTTCTGGAGGCGATGAGGAGAGCGCAGCCACGCGGTCCACAGTGGACCAAACGCAACCCGATTCAGCACGCGCTGGCTCGCGATGGTGCCGCTGCCGAAGTCCACACCGTTCACCCTACCGGTGACGTAAGGCGGGACCGTGTTGTTGCCGTTGCGGTAAGTCGTCGGATTGCTTGGCGGCGTCGTTGAGGGGATTATCGGCGTGGTGGGAAAACCAGCGAGGTAGCCCGGTATTGCGTTGCCGGGCGCGGGTCCCAGAGCACCCTCACCGCGCTGCAGCTCGATGTTTTCGTAATCCCACGCAATGATCGTGCCGCCGGCGTCAAGACCAACCTTTTCATTGCTGACCATGGGGTAGCCAAAGCTTTCACCGCCTATCATTTCATCGCTCCGGCTGTACTGCGCGCGGACAGGTTTGCCGACAGCCTGGGAGAGCAGAGCGGCATCGACAGTCACCGGGTCGGCGCCGTTATGACCGTAGCAGCCGGACCCCTCAACAAAGACGACGTCAATATTCGCCCCTGGAATTTTGAGCAGGGTGGACAGGAGGGTTCGCATGTTATAGACGCTCTGAGTTGCGGACCAGGCTCTCACGGTAGCTTTGTCGCCGGTGTTGCCGCGGACGTCCACCACAGCGCAGGAACTGGCGAGCGAGCCGTGCATCTGGTAGGGGTAAAGGTATTGGGCAGTCATGATCCTAGCAGCCGAGGCCATGACCTGATCGACATCTCCGGTGTTGACGGACAGGGAATCGCGCGTGGGTTGCTGCTGCATGTACGTGTAGAGGTCCTTCTGAGCGGGAAGGGTATCGCCTGACGACCAGGTGATCCCGGAAGCCAGCGCCTCCGTGGCTTTGATCGCATGCCATTCCGTGTCGGCGACGACACCAACAAAGTCGTTGACCTGGACCACTTGCGGGTTGCCGGGCAGGCCGTTGAGGACATTCTTGTCAATGTTCTGGACGTGCGCACCGAGGGAGGGCGGTCGGACCACTCTGCCGTGAAGCATGCCAGGGACACGAACTTTCTGCACGTACTGGTAGGTACCTTTGACCTTGTCCGGGATTTCCACACGCGGAATGGATTTGCCGAGCACCTTCCATGTGGACGGATCATTCGGCACGGTATTTCGATTCACCGGAAGATTAAACCGTCGTCCCTCGACCAACTCAGCATAGCTCACCGTCGAGGCTGGATCGCCGCTGACCGAGAACACACCATCTTTGAGGACGAGTTGGCTAACGTCAACACCAAGCCATAGGGATGCCAACTGGTACAAGGCGTCGCGCGCGGTATCCAGAGCGACCCGCAGGCCGTTGGTGCCGAACTGTGTCATTGCAGAGAAGCTCCCAACCGTGAGGCCCTGATCGGGAGTGATACCGCTCCTGCACAGGACGAGCGTGACGCGCTCCACAGGCACGGACAGTTCTTCGGCAGCAAGCTGAATTTGCAGCGTGCGCATACCGGTGCCGAGTTCTGCTTTACCCGCGAAAACGGTGATGCTCCCGTCTGCGCCGATCGCGACCCAGTTGTCCACCTGAGTATTGTCAACATTGCCCGAGGGGTTGATGGGGTTCTGAGCTTCAGCAGTTGGGGCGGTGGCCACGCCGACGCCGAAGCCGATCATCATCACACCGGCGGTTTTCAGGAAGTCCCGGCGTGAGGGTTCGAGTTGATTAAGCGCCTCGAGTGCTTTTTCGGGGAGCGGTCCAGCTCCGACAAGTTTGAAAGGACTTTTCGGTTTCATCGGGACTTCTCCTTCGCATATCTCTGAATCGCGTCGATCATGCGGCTGTGCGCGCAGCACCGGCATAAAAGACCGCTGAGAGCTTGTTCGATTTCGGCGCGGGTGGGGTTCGCGTTGTCCCGGACGAACGCATAGCCGTACATGATTGGCCCACTCACGCAGTAGCCGCACTGCAGAGCCTGCTGTTTGATAAACGCCTCCTGAATAGGATGCGCAGCCTCTGGGTTCGGAAGATTGTCGAAAGCCCTGAGGCCTTCAAGGGAAGTGACGCTGTGCCCGTCGGCGACGGACACGGGCGTGACGCAGGAGCGGATGGGCTTTCCGTCGAGCAGCACGGTGCATGAGCCGCACTGCGCGAGTCCGCAGCCGAATCTCGGGCCGTTGAGTTGGAAATTCTGCTCCAAGACGTACAGCAGCGGAGTAGACGGGTCGTCAACGGTTACGCTGGAATTCCGCCCGTTGACTTGCAGTGCGTAAGTGGCCATAGGGGTATCCTCGCAATTAGTTAATGAGTAAGGTGTCGGAGACCGAGACTATACTTGCCGGGGACAGGCAGTGTCAAACGCCGGGACGGCGCAGAATACGGGCGCGTGGCTGAGTGAAGGCAGATTCCCCTCCTTTTGAGAGGCTGTTGCTCAACGAAGCCGCGAAGCGAGCTTGGTTGAGCAACACGCCCTTGAAGAAGGGGCAATCGGCGCCTCAGTCGAAACACGGCAAAAATCTTTTACATTCCGGAGAACCTGTTGAAGAACGCATCGATTCAACAAGAATTCCAGCGGGCGCTTGATGCGCTTGTGGAGCAAATTAAAGACGATCGCTCCATCCTTGCAGCCATCCTGTGCGGCAGCCTTTCGCATGATGTCGTGTGGGCCAAGTCCGACATCGACTTGGTGCTCGTCACAATCGACGATAGAAAAGTCGACCAATCGGACATGGCTCTCTACGCGGACGGCGTGAATGTTCATGCGTTTCTCACGCCGCGCACGGAATTTCGGAAGACGGTCGAAGGCTCAATTCGAAATTCGTTCATACATTCGCTTCTAGCGAAGGGGCGGCTGCTGTATGCGCATGATCCAACCATTGCCGATCTGTGTAGCAGACTCCAGGAGATCGGCGATCGTGATACGCAGGTGCAACTCTTACACGCTGCAACGCACGTGCTGCCCGCGATGTACAAGGCGCGGAAGTGGTTCGTCACTCGTGGTGACCTCGACTACACCTCGCTGTGGATTCTCTACGCCGCGACGCCGCTGGCGCAGGTTGAAGTGATTGAAGCTCGATTGCTGGTTGATCGCGAAGTCATCCCGCAAGCACTTAAATTGAAACCGGAGTTATTCAAAATTGTTTACGCCGATCTGCTGAACACAAAGAAGACCCGCAAGACCGTTCAGATGGCGCTCGACACAATCGAGAGTTACATCGCGAAGCGCGCGCCGGTGCTGTTCAAGCTAGTCATCGATCATCTGCGTGAGGCCGGCGAAGCGCGATCGTGCGCCGAAATCGAAGACCACTTCAAGCGAAACTTCGATGTCGGCGGCGTTACTATCGCGTGCGAGTACCTTGCCGACCAAGGACTCATCGGCAAGGTGTCGACTTCCGTCCGTTTGACCAAAAAGAGCAACATCGAAGTGCAGCAACTCGCATTCGTCTATTTGGGAAAATCATAGAATGGCTTCTCGCGCGGCGACCAAAACTGCGCGCACGACCATCGCGGTGCAGGGCGCGCGTGTGCACAACCTTAAGAACATCTCTCTGGAAATTCCAAGGGACAGTCTCATCGTAGTGACCGGACTCTCGGGCTCCGGCAAGTCGAGTCTCGCATTCGACACGATCTATGCGGAGGGACAGCGGCGCTACATGGAGTCGCTTTCCAGCTATGCCAAAAGGTTCGTCGCTCAAGTGACGAAACCCGATGTGGATTTCGTGTTCGGCCTCTCTCCCGTCATCTCGATCGAGCAAAAAACAATCGGCAGCAATCCGCGCTCGACTGTCGGCACAATGACGGACATCGCCAGTTACCTGAACTTGCTGTTTGCCACCATCGGTCAAGCGCACTGCCCGCGGACCGCTGAACCCACGCCTTGCCGCACGTCCAGCCAAATCCTCGAGGGAATTCTTTCGCTGCCGGAAGAAACCGAGATCGAACTCCGTGCGCCGGTATTCAAGGTGTACGGCGAAGAACTGGATTTCGTCTTCACCGAATTGCGGAAGAAAGGCTGCCGGCGGTTGATCATCGACGGAAGAACCGTGGACATTTCCGCCGAAGTAGCTGTCGATGAATCCAATCTCTCTCAGATGGATGCAATTGTGGATCGATTCATTGTCAGCCGGAAACACGAAAAGGCTATCAAGGCGGGAATCGCGAGCACGCTGCTCGTGGGCGACGGACTCTTGCAGCTCCACGTTGTGAAGGGGGCCGGCAAAGCGGAGGCGGAACGGTTTTATCGAGCGCTGTCCAGCCCGACGCATCACCTTATTTATGGAGATATCGCACCCGAATACTTCGTGTTCAACAATCCCGAAAGCGCCTGCCGGACGTGCGGTGGCCTCGGAGTAGACAAACTCACACATCCGGAACTCCTCATTCCGGATCCTCGCCGAAGCATTCGCGATGGTTGCTTCGTGCGGGAAGCTTTCAAATACAACCCGGACACGTGGGATGGACAGATGATGTACAGCCTCGCAAAGGCGATGAATTTTTCACTGGACTCACCATGGGAGAAGTTGCCGGAAAAAGCTCGCAACGCCATTCTTTACGGAATCGAGCCACGGAAGATCGAAATGCTCGTTCCACCCGACGCGAAGGAGAAACGCGATGACCGTATAGGCAAGCAGGTCGGCTTTGGCGGTATCGCGCGTCGCATCGAGCGTGGTTACCGTCGCTACCGGCAGCGAGGCGAAGCCAACTCTCGCATGGAGGATTGGCTGGATAAGGTGATGGTCGAACACACCTGCCCCGATTGCAATGGCGCGCGCCTGCGCGCGACCAGACTTCTTTTTAAGGTAGCAGGCAAAAATCTCTACGAAATCGGCCAACTCAATTTCGACGAACTCCACGCGTTCCTCGACAAAGTCCGACCAACCGGCCGTGGCGCGGATGCGGGCCGGCAAGTGCTGAAGGAAATTCGCGTCAGGCTCGAACTACTGCTCGGCATTGGTTTGGACTATCTGAATTTCAACCGGCGATCGAGCACGCTCTCGGGCGGAGAATCGCAGCGGATCCGGCTGTCCACGCAAATCGGTTCGGGATTGATGGGAATGCTTTATGTGCTCGACGAGCCGAGCATCGGGCTGCATCCGAAGGACAACGTGAAGATGATCGCGACGCTGGAGAGCCTGCGCGACATCGGCAATACGGTGATCGTTGTGGAGCATGACGAGGCAACGATACGCGCCGCCGACCACATTGTGGAGATGGGCCCTGGGCCCGGAATCCACGGCGGTAACGTCGTCGTACAAGGCGGGCTCGAGGACCTGCTCGCTTGCAAAGCTTCGCCGACTGGACAATACCTCTCGGGCAAGCGGTCGATTCCCGCGCCAAAGAAACGCCGCGCAGGAAATGGCAAGGTGCTGACGGTTTACGGCGCGCGCGAAAACAATCTCAAATCCGTCAACGTGAAATTTCCGCTCGGCATGCTCGTCGCGATTACAGGCGCGTCCGGTTCGGGCAAGAGCACGCTCGTCAGTGAAATCCTCTACAAAGCTCTATGGAAGAAACTAGTGGACACACGCACTCTGCCGGGCGGGCACGACCGAGTGGACGGTATGGAGCACGTCCATAAAGTGGTGAACATCGATCAGTCGCCGATCGGGCGGAACAGCAGGTCGAATCCGGCAACATATGTCGGCTTCTACGACACGATTCGCGATCTGTTCACAAAGGCACCGCTATCGGTGGAGCGCGATTACAAAGCCGGGCGTTTCAGTTTTAACGTCAAGGGCGGTCGATGCGAAGAATGCCAGGGCGAAGGCGTCATCAGAACGCAGCTGTATTTCATGCCGGACGTCGAGGTGATGTGCGGTGCGTGCAAGGGCGCGCGGTTCAACAGCGAAACCCTCGAGGTGACGTTGCGCGGCAAGACGATCGACGATGTTTTGAATATGTCGGTCGAAGAAGGCATGACGTTCTTCGCGAAAGAGCCGGCGATCGGTAAAAAGATCGATGTGCTCAACGATCTCGGACTAGGCTATCTGACGCTCGGCCAGTCCGCAACAACTCTCTCGGGTGGCGAGGCCCAACGCATCAAGATCGCTACGGAACTGAGCAAGCTGCAGCGAGCGAAACACACGGTGTACATCCTCGATGAACCGACGACGGGACTGCACCTCGCCGATATTGAGCGATTGCTCGAATCCTTGAACCGACTCGTTGATGCCGGGCACACGGTGCTTTTAATCGAGCATCACCTGGATGTCATCAAGACGGCCGACCACGTGATCGACCTCGGACCAGAAGGCGGCCACGCCGGCGGCAAAGTCGTGGTGACCGGGACGCCGGAGGATATCGCCGCATGGAAGAAATCGTACACCGGACAGTTTTTGAAGGAGCACTTGCGATGACTGGGAGACGCGCCGCCAATTACGCGAATTACGCCAATTAATTCGCGAAATTGGCGTAATTGGCGGCAGCATTCATATCGCTTTAAGGTGCGGTCCACGCACCGTCGACGTGCAAAAAAATGCAACCCGTTCGGCCGTCTTCCAGTAAAACCACCATAGAAGATGACAGTCGACCTGTTCGAACGCTTTGCTGCCGGTGACATGGATGCCTTCGAGGCGGTATTCCGGCAATCGCAAGGCGAGATTTACAGGTGGATATTTCGAATCGTACGGGATTCTTCCGCAGCTCAGGATTTGACGATGGAAACGTTTTGGCGCATTTACCGCAAACGACGCAGCTTCGATCCCACGCGGCCATTCGGCGCTTGGGCAAGGAGAATCGCAACGCGTGCCGCTATAGATCATCTCAAGTCGCTTCGTCACGAAGTGGAGTTGCCGATCGTTATGAAAGCCTCCGCTCGGAGCGACTCCGCCTGGCAGCGCGAGGTTCGTGACGGTGTTGCAGCGGCATTCCGATCTCTCCCTGTCCGTCTTCAGGCTGCAGCGACGCTCGCGCTGATCGAGGAGCGGCCGTACGAAGAGATCGCGGAAGCGCTCGGGAGACCCGTGGGCACCATCAAGGCTCGTGTCTTCCGGGCCATTCGACTGTTGAGAAAGAAACTCGACAAGTTAGGAATTCGTCCATGAGTGAATTGAGCGATCAACGGATGCCCGCTCTTTTGAGATCGTCGTTGCCCCCCATCGGTGAAGCGGAACTGCCGCGCGATCTGTGGCCCGAAATGCTGAGACGTATCGAGTCCGCGTCAGCTCAGGGGTTTGCGTTCAGTGTTCTCGACTGGGTGATCGCGGCGCTGGTTTTGGCTTATATTGTCGCCTTTCCACGCCTGATTCCGGGGCTTCTTTATCACCTATAAACCATGAAACCTCATCCCTATCTTCGCGCGTACATGGCAGGCGTACTCCTGCCAAGCTGGTTCCTGTTAGTCGTACTGGCGGGCTTCGTGTTCGTCCGCCTTATCTATTCGATGTCGGCGCCAGTCGAGCAGATGATCGTCTTCCCGATGGCGGCGGTTCCAAACTTGTGGGGCCTCTGGAACGTTCTATACATAGCTCTGCTGCTGAAACGGCGACTCACGTTAGGCATATGGGGCGCGTTGTTGCCTCTGATTCTGATCCCAGGCGGATTGCTCATGCAGCGACTGATGGGCTTTTCTTTGGTCACGTCCATCGAAGCCCTGGTTGCCTTTCCAGTCGTAGCGGCTATTTACTATCTCGTTTGGAAGCACATCGTCGGTTTCTTCAACCGCGTCGCCGGAGTGGAGTGAATCCGATGCCACAACGATGGATCTGGCTCTTTCCCATCACGTACCTCATTCACATGACCGAGGAATATTACAGCGGCGAAGGCTTCTATCGGTGGATCTCCAGATTGACGGGAGCCCATTTCACCGCGCATGACTTCGTCGCCTTGAATGCGATCGCATGGTTCGTGATGGTGTGTGCGATGGCACTGGTCGCCGCGTTTCCATCATGCCGTTTTCTGCTCGTGGCTTTTGGAGGCGTCGTCCTGTTGAATGCGTTGCTGCACGTCAGCTTTAGTGTGTTGACTCGTTCGTACTCGCCCGGAGCGATTTCCGGCTTGCTGTGCTGGACCCCATTGGGAACTTATACGCTGCATCGCACTTGGCGCGAATTGCCGCACTCCATCTTCGCTTTCGGAATTGCCGTGTCGCTTGGCCTACATGGACTGGTGTCTTTTTCCGCGTTATACCGATAGGAGGTCTATCGTGTTATCTCGTGCTCGTTCCATTCTTCTTTTCTTCGAGGCGGCGGTCTTTACCATCTTTGTACCTGGAACGGTTACGGTTTGCATTCCCAACCTTATTTTGAGCCCTGCCGAGCGGGCGCTGCCTGAACGATGGGGGCTGCTGCGATTTGTTGCAGTCCTCCTGCTCACGCTTGGTGCCGCGATTTATTTGCGCTGTCTTTGGGAGTTCGCCGCGCGCGGCCGTGGCATCCCCGCTCCAATCGATCATCCCAAGCGACTGGTTGTCACGGGGCTTTATCGATACGTTCGAAACCCGATGTACCTCGGTGTCTTCACCGTGTTGGCTGGCGAGGTCGCTCTCTTTCAGTCTCGCAGCGTGATGATCTTTTCCGTTGGCTGGTTTGTGTTTGTTCACTTGAACGTGATCTTTTACGAGGAACGAACACTGCAGCACAAATTCGGCGACTCGTACGTTCGGTATCTCGGCGCAGTCCATCGCTGGATTCCTGGAAAGAAGTATTTGGAACGCGAGGGGCTATGATTCCTTTCGCTGCATCGATGCACAGTAATGGGGTCTACGATTGGAGCGTGGCGCCGTCAGAAGATGGCAGCGGCGGGTTACCGGTTCGAGTGTTTCATCGCTCGGGAAGGCGAAGTCTTCGAACTGTAAACAGAAATCGGAGCCAGAAGCGCCGCCCATTTTTTCGGCATTTTTCAGTCCGCGCCGCATCCTGATTGATGTCTTCTAATACGGATTGCTGCTTTTGATTGGGGGAGTGGCTATGAAAACGTCCGTACTCATTAGACATCGCGCGGTGTGGTTTCTGACGCTGTTTTTTTGTCTGCCCGCACTCGGTCAGGAACAACGGTCTCAGACGCCTTATGAACTCCATGTGAAAACAGACGTGCCGGTGTTCGGCGTGGCTGGCGGGTTGGCACTCCTGCCTGTGTTTCTCAATAACGTGAAACACACGTGTCCTCCTTGTTTACCGTCGGACGTAAATGGATTGGATCGCGGTACAGCGACACGCCGAAACGACACGATTGACAAGGTGAGCACGGGCGCCGCCGCTGCGGCCCTCGGATGGCCTTTCGCAGCAATTTTCCTTGATGCAAAAACATCGAAGGACGCAATTACGGACGGCCTCGTCACCGGTCAAGCCGTTCTAGTCGACGTTGCAATCAATCAAATGGTGAAATACGCCGTTCATCGGCCGCGGCCGTTCATTTACGGAATTCAATCGGGAAGCGAGTTGACGAAGAACGACAATTATTATTCCTTCTATTCGCAACATACGTCGATTGTCTTCGCAGCCGGAATTAGCTACGCGAGAACTTATGCGTTGCGGCATCCCACCAGCCGGCGCCGTTGGCTCGTCTATACCGCAGCGGTCGGCGGCGGATCCGCCGTTGCAAGTATGCGAGTACTGGCCGGCAGGCATTTTCCAACAGATGTTATGGCCGGGGCAGCTGCAGGGACGGGTATCGGACTGCTCATTCCAAGGCTTCATCACAAGGGCGCACCAGGCTTAACTATGGTACCCGTTCCATCGGGAGCGGCGGTGTCGCTCCGAATACCCTTCGGCAATTAGCAGAGCCTGGTGACGATCCACTGCGGGCAAGGCCCCGCATTGGATGCTTGCAATTAACAGCACCTATCTAGGCTGCGGTCTTTTGCGATATACCTTGAGGAGAGTTGCGATTCTTGAATTCGGCTCCCGCGATTGGAACCGGGATTCGTCGATTCGGCGATTGATTTCATCACTGTTGGAGTGGAGTTCCTGAGACCGCTTTAACAGATTGTCAG
>JACXTT010003383.1_pt1 | contig 24588 bp, 16 predicted proteins | sample 9270951 | NCBI WGS metagenome assembly JACXTT01 (sample SAMN15532306, study PRJNA645909) | rock metagenome | isolation source: weathered quartz diorite | place: Puerto Rico | collected 2017-06-21
AGGTAGCTGATGATGTCCTTGATCTCGGCCTTGTCGAAAAAGCTCTGGCCGCCCGAGATCGTGTAGGGAATGCGTTCCTTGCGCAGGGCCTGCTCAATGATGCGGGCCTGGTGGTTGCCGCGGTAGAGGATGGCGTAATCGGTCCATTTGTTCTTGCGCTCGAAGTGGTCGGCCGAAATCATGATGGCCACCTGTTCGGCTTCCTGCTCCTCGTTGTGCATGCCCAGCACCTTGATCGGCTCACCGAGGCCATGCTCGGACCACAGGGCCTTTTCAAACAGCTTGGGGTTGTTCGAGATGACCGCATTGGCCGCCTGCAGGATGCGCATGGTGGAGCGGTAGTTCTGTTCCAGCTTGATCAGGCGCAGGTCGGGGAAGTCCACTTCCAGGGTCTTCAGGTTTTCTACCGTAGCGCCGCGCCAGGCGTAGATGGCCTGGTCGTCGTCGCCCACGGCCGTAAACATGGGCTTCTTGCCCAAGCCCGTGACCATCAGTTTGACCAGCTCATACTGGCAGGTATTGGTGTCCTGGTATTCATCGACCAGCAGGTAGCGCAGGCGGCGCTGCCATTTGTCGCGCACCGGCTCGTTATTGCGGAACAGTTCAACGGGCAGGCGGATCAGGTCATCAAAATCGACTGCCTGGTAGGCCGACAGGGTCGCCACATAGCTGCGGTAGATGCGGCCGGCCTGGGCTTCGTCTTCGTCCTTGGCCTGCTTGATGGCGTCGTCCGGATCGACCAGGCCGTTCTTCCACAGGGAGATGGCGGTCTGGATGCGGCGGATCAGCTGCTTGTCCGTGCTGATGGCCAGGTCCTGGATCAGTCCAAAGCAGTCGTCGCTGTCCATGATGGAAAAGCGGTCCTTCAGGCCCAGGGCATTGCACTCCTGGCGCAGGATCTTGACACCCAGGGAGTGGAAGGTTGACACCGTCAGCTGCTTGGCCTGGCGCGGCTGCTTGAGCAGCTTGCCAATACGCTCTTGCATTTCCAGCGCGGCCTTGTTGGTGAAGGTGAGGGCAGCGATATTGCGCGGATCATAGCCCCGGTGCTCGATCATGTAGGCGATTTTTTGCGTGATGACGCGCGTCTTACCCGAGCCCGCGCCGGCCAGCACCAGGCAGGGTCCGTCCAAGTAGAGGACGGCCTCGCTTTGCGGGCCATTCAGGCCGAACTGAGGGGCATTGGACATGGGGGGAACCAGGGAGGGAAACGTGCAACATTGTATCAGCGCGACCTTTGATTGGCGTAGAATGGATCCATCCCCCCGCTTTGGACGCCATGAAACGACTGCTGCTACTCCTACTGACCCTGACGGCCCTGTCGGCCAGCGCGGCTGAGGTGCTGTCCATCGCCGCCGCGGCGGACCTGGCCTATAGCATGGACGAATTGACGGCCGCTTTCCGGCGCGAGTCGCCCAATGTGCAGGTAAAGGTGGCAGTGGATGCCACCGGCATGCTGTTCAAACAGATCAAGGAGGGCGCCGACTACGATGTGCTGCTGTCGGCCGACATGGCCATCCCCGCAAAACTGGTGGCCGAACATGGCGCCGTGCCGACCTCCCTGGCCCCCTACGCCGTTGGGCGCGTGGCCCTGTGGTCGGTCGACCACAGCTTCGACCTGCGCCAGGGCATGCGGGTGCTCAAAGACAGCCGCCTGACCAGGCTGGCCATCGCCAATCCAGACTTGGCGCCCTATGGCCGTGCCGCCCGCGCCGCCTTGCAGTACCACGGCTTCTGGGACGAAGTGAAAGACAAGTTGGTCATGGGCGAGAACATCGCGCAAACGGCAAAGCTGGTGCAGACCCTGCAGGCCCAGATTGGCGTGGTCTCCGTATCGACCCTGCAGTCACCCAAGTACAAGGGCGTGGGCCAGTATTACCTGATCCCGGACACGGGCGTGGCGCCGATCGAACAAGGCGCTGTGATCACGGCGCACGGCAAGTCCAATCCGGCCGCGGCCCACTTCCTGGCCTTCCTGCATTCACCGGCCGGCCGGGAAATCCTGTACCGCCATGGCTTTGGCCTGCCCCGCCTGAACCACTGAGCACAGCCAGCGCTTAGAAACCGGCCAGCACGATCTTGCCGATGGTGCGCCCGCCTTCGAGCGCAGCATGGGCGCGGCGCAGGTTGGCGGCATTGATGGTGCCGAACGATGCACCCAGTGTACCGACTAGCTGACCTTCGTCGACCAGGCCGGCCACGGCATTGAGCAGCTTGTGCTGTTCGATCATGTCGGCCGTTTCAAACTGCGATCGGGTGAACATCAATTCCCAGCTGAAGCTTGCGCTCTTGGCGAACAGGAGTTCAAAGGGCAGGGCTTGTTCATTGCGCACGATGCTGACGATCCTGCCCTGCGGTGCAATGGCTTCGGTGATGGCGGCAAAATGCTGGTCCAGTGCATTCAACACCAGGATGTAGTCGACCGCGGGCAGGCCCAGTGCCTTGAGCTGCGCCGGCAGATCGCCAGTATGGTCCAGCACATGCTGGGCACCCAGCTTGCGCACCCATGCGCTGGACTCCGGGCGCGACGCCGTGGCAAGCACGCGCAGGCCGGCCAGTTTGGAAGCCAGCTGGATGGCGATGGAACCGACGCCCCCAGCGCCGCCAATGATCAGGATCGATTGGGGCGTGCCGTCTTGCTGGGCATTAGCGCCACGGGGGTCAATGCCCAGGCGCTCGAACAGGGCTTCCCAGGCGGTGATGGCGGTCAGCGGCAAGGCGGCGGCCTGCTCGAAGGACAGGGTCGATGGCTTGCGGCCCACAATGCGCTCGTCGACGATGTGGAACTCGCTGTTGGCACCGCCGCGCACCCAGCTGCCGGCGTAGTAGACCGTGTCGCCCGGCTTGAACAGGCTCACCGCGCTGCCAACAGCGGTGACAGTACCGGCCACATCCCAGCCCAGCACGCGGGGGGCGTCGGCCGGCACCGGCGAGGAGCGTACTTTGGTGTCGACGGGATTGACGGAGATGGCCTCCACCTTGACCAGCAAGTCGCGCGGGCCGGGGGTGGGGACGGGCAGCTCCACATCAACCAGGGACTCTGGGTTGTCGATAGGCAAGGATTTGAACTGGGCGATGGCTTTCATGGGTTTTCCTGTTGGTGTTGAAGAGGAATCCAGTGTAAGTCGCCCCAATTGATTTGATAATTGGCATAATGATGAAATCGCTTTTCATCAAAACAGAATAATGCCCCTCGACCTGACCGATGTGGCCCTGTTTGCCAGGGTCTGCGCCACTCGCAACCTGTCGGCGGCCGGACGCGAATTCGGCCTGTCGCCGGCCGCCTCCAGCGCCCGCATCGCCGGCCTGGAAAAGGCGCTGGGCGCCCGCCTGTTGCACCGGACCACCCGCCAGGTCGCCCTGACCCAGGATGGAGAAACCTTCCTCGAACGGGCCATGACCCTGCTGGACGCGGCCGAGCAAGCCGCTTCCTCCGTGGGCAGCGGCCATGCGGCGCCGCAGGGCTTGCTGCGGGTGGCCGCCTCGGTGTCGTTCGGGCGCCAGTACATCGTGCCGGCACTGGCCGAGTTCCTGAACCGCTACCAGGGCATCCGCCTGGACCTGCGCCTGTCGGACCGCATGGTTGACCTGGCGGCCGAGGGCATTGATGTGGCCATCCGCATTGGCCCCTTGCGCGATTCGGCCCTGGTGGCACGCACCCTGGCGCCCAGCCGCCTGATCATCGTCGCCGCGCCGGCTTATATCGCCGCGCAAGGGATGCCAGGCACCCCGCAGGAGCTGGCCGGCCACCAGTGCCTGGTACTGGGCAGCGCCAATCCCTGGCGTTTCCACACGCCTGGCGGCGGCGTGAGCGAGGTGCGGGTGGCGGGCCGCCTGCAAAGCGACAATGGCGAGGCCCTGCGTGACGCGGCCGTGCAGGGCCTCGGCATTGCCCTGCAGTCGACCTGGGCGGTGACAAACCAATTGCGCGATGGCAGCCTGGTCGCATTGATGCCGCTCTACCCGGTGGCATCGGAGTCGGTGGTGTCGGCCCAGTACCTGAACCGCAACTTCCTGCCGCCCAAGACCCAGGCCTTTATCCAATTCTTCGCCGAGCGCTTTGGCCCGCAGCCCTTCTGGGACAAAGGCCTACCGTTCTAATCGGGACAATCAGGCCGCCCTTCCCCCCGCGCCAGAGCATGCGTTACCATTTGCCTTAAGCGGCGCATGCGCGCCACAGACCGGAAGCGACGCACCATGAAATTCGAACACCTGATTGAAATCAACGATCCCCTCAACCCCCTGATTGACACCATCTCGCGCGAGCAGTTGTGGCGCGGCCTGGTACTACGGGCGGACAATCCGATGTTGTTCGTGCCCCACCTCGATGAATGCAAGATCGACGGGCGCACGGAGACCAGCTTCCGCCGCCGCCTGCGCTATGGCGAACTGGTGGTGGAGGACGTGGTCATCCTGACGCCGCTGCACCAGGTGCGCTACGAAGTGGCGGCGCAACGGGAAATCAGCGCCTCGAGCCTGACGATGACGATTGAAGCACCGTCGCCGCACACCCTGTTCGTGCGCTTCCAATACGACGACGGGCATGATGCCGAGACCGATGCTGCCAACGCGATGTATGACGAGTTCAAGCGCTCGGCCTACCATGAGGCCGACATTGACACGATCCGCATCGTGCGCGACCTGGCCAGCCAGGGCCGCCTGGATGCGTCGTATTTGAACTAGTAGGGTGGGCACTCTGTGCCCACCATGCCATTCGGGCCCGCGTGCCAATGGTGGGCACACAGTGCCCACCCTACCTGCTGCGTCACATTTGCTAACTGGTGGGTAACGGAGTTACCCACCCTACGCTTCAGGCAGCGGCCACGCGGCCCCACACCTGCTCTAGCCTGACCATCACGGCCGCCTGCGCTTCGTTGAGCACTTCGCGGATCGCATGGTTGTCGTTCTTGGTATCACGACGGATCAGCACGTCGAGCGGAGCGCCACGCGGACCCACCAGTGCATCGACAATCGGCGTCGTCGTATTGAGGCCCTTGCGGGTCACCACCCCAATTTCACCATTGAGCAGGCGCACAAAGGTGCCAATTGGGTAGCAGCCCAGCTCCTGGATAAAGACAGCAGCGAGCTGGCTCGACACCGTGCTTTTGCCTTCCAGCAGGATGTCGCGCAGGGCGGCATTGGGCAGCATGGGCTTGCGATACGAACGCGCGGACACGCGGGCGCAGTAACGGTCTGCCAGCGACACGATTTTGGCCACCATCGGAATCTGGTCGCCCTTAATCTGGTTGGGGTAGCCGGTGCCGTTTTCATTTTCGTGGTGCATCAGCACGCAATCGAGCAGGGCCTGGTCTTCAATGCCGGCGCGGCGCAGCATGTCGGCGCCGATCTGCGGATGCTTGTGGATCAGGCCCGTATCGGCTTCGGTCAGCGCCGCTTGCGTCGTTTGCAGGCGTTCCTGGTGTTCGAGCATGCCGACATTCATGGTCAGCGCGCCCAGCACGGCCGTGTTGACCTGCTCCGGCGGCAGCTTCATGGCCTTGGCCAGCAAGTAGGAAATCACGGCGGTGTCCAGGCTGTGGCGCACGGCGTAGGGGCCGGACTGCTGGTTGTGCAAAATCGTGGCCAGCGCGACGTCGGCATGCAGGTCGATGGCAGCCATGACGGAGCTGGAGATGTCTTCGAGTTTAAGGCGGGTGCTGGTGGCGCGGCCCAGGGCAATTTCCGCCAGCACCAATTGCAGGCGGCGGTTGGCCAGGTTCAACATGCGCAGCACCGAAGGCGGTTCTTCGGCGGCCGAACGGACAGTCTCTTCATGCGCAACTCGGCCCCGTTTGATCAGGTTCTCGATTTGCTTCAAGCTGGAAATTTCGTATCCTTTGCGAGCTAGCAATCCTCCGCCGTCGCCGTAGACATCCCATGGGAGCGGTTTGCCCACTTCGAGTTCGCCCAAGGTAATTTCTCTCATGCTCTCTCCTTCTCTTGCACCCGCTGCTTGATCAGCCGGTTTCCAAATGGTTGTCCGGGTTTTGGGACGGGGTATTGCTATTGCTCATTTCCACTGCACTGCGCTGCTCTATTCTTGTTCCTGGCAGCTCGGCTATACCGTCTTTGTCTCGAGATTCAGTTCACAGAACTGTGACAATCTCACACCCTCTGGTTAGCCTTGAAGTGCTGCCAAAATGGGCAGAAAAGTCGTCTACAAGGGGGAGGGAGGGCCTATTCTACACAGATTCAGGGGGCAGTCACGCATTTCGGAAGTGGTCTGAGGCGCCCAGACCACAATGGTAAATTCACATGCTGTGACAATCTCACACTGATGTGTTTACAGCACTCAACTGATGACTTTCTTATACTTGCCGTTAAACATGATGCAAGGAAGCGACAAGCGGTCAACATGTAATTGCCCTATCGCAACTATGGGATTAGTATTCCTGAACGACCCACGCAAACATTAGCTGAGCTTATGGGAAAACTGGATTATCGCGGCCTCGCGGTCCTCGATGCAGTGTGCGCCTCCGGCAGTTTCGAGAAGGCGGCGCTGACGCTCGGCATCAGCCAGTCGGCCGTGTCTCAGCGCATCAAAGCACTGGAAGATGCTGCCGGCCGCCTGCTGGTGGTGCGGGGCAACCCCTCCGTCCCAACGGGCCTGGGCCAGCGCCTGGTGGTGCACCACCGCCATGTGCAATTGATGGAAGCGTCCCTCGACATTGACCTGGGCCGCAAGGAAAGCATGCCCCAACTGGCCTTGGCCATCGATGCGGAAAGCTTGTCGAGCTGGTTTGCCCATGCGCTGCCGCCCCTGCTATCGCCACCACGCTGCCAGCTACAGCTGCAGGTGGCCGACCCTGAGCAGGCGCTCAAACTGGTGCGCGAAGGTGCCGTGTTCGGCTGCATCGCGGCCAGCAGCTCGGGCATGCCTGAAACGGCCAATGGCACCACCAGCCGCCTGCTCGGCGTGATGCGCCATGTCTGCGTGGCGACGCCGCATTTTGCGGCCCACTGGTTTGGCGATGGTTTTTCAGCCGAAGCGGCGCGCCTGGCGCCGGCTGTGATGAGCGAGAGTCGCTTGCTGGCGCAGTTCAACGCGCGCGAATTGGACTTACATGGCCCCTTCCCCCACCACACGATGCCTGTGTCGGGTGCGCTGGATGCCTGCATCATGAGTGGTGTGGCCTATGGCCTGATGCCGGAGGTCCAGGCCCTGCGCTATCTCACTTCGGGCCAACTGGTCGACCTGCTGCCAGATCGCACCGAAGACGTGGCGCTGTACTGGCATAGCTGGAATATCGACACGCCGTTCACGCGGGCACTGACGGAGCAGGTGGTCGATACGGCCCGCAAGACCTTGCTGCAGCCTTAAAATAGAATCAAACGATGTGGCGCCACAGCTGCGCGCGCAGGCGTTCTGCCACTTCTGGCCCCAGGCAAGGGATATTCAAGCCTTTGGAACCGCCCTGGATATCGCCTTTCAATTGCACCAGCCCCAGGCTGCGGTCCAGCGGAGAGGTATGCAGGCTCACGGTCTGCAAGCGCGTCGCCCGCACGATCACCCATTTGCGGTGCCACACCCCGCTGCGGAACACGATCAGGTCGTCGGTTTCAGCGAAGGCAGCAAAGCGCAGCCAGGCCTTTGCCAACAGGACGGAGGCGACCACGGCCAGCGTATACACGAAGACCAGGTCAAACAGGGGTACGCGCCACCCGTAGGCATAGTCCAGGCCGGCCAGGCCGATCATTGCGGGGAGCATCCAGCGCGCCTGCACCATCAGGCGCCGCTTGACGGCATTGTCGTGCAGCGGCTGCCAGTGCAGGGCATTCCAATCCAGTCCGGGCAAGCACACCTGCAGCAGGGCTTTGGCCTGCTCCATCGTAGCGATCGGCGCCAGGTCGCTGAACTTGGTGCTGGCCTCGGAGGCACGCTCTTTGTGGTGGCGGCCGCCAACCACATCAACGGACAGGCGGCAGCGATGCATCAGGCGATGCCACCAAGTCTCATGCAGGACGAAGCGCTGCAAACGGTTGATGCGTGCACCCGAGCGGACATCGGTCGATAGTCCATGCCGCTGCATCAGGCGATTGCCCTGCAATTCCAGCACAAAGCCATGGTGGCGCAAGAACGCCAGCACGATCGACAAACCGCTGAAGGCCACCAGGGCCAGCGCGTACAACAGTGCCACCGTCATCACAAAGTACAGCCAGTGCCCTTCGGCGGCAAAGGAAGCGAGCGTCGATTTGACGCCGTCGAGGGGCAGCTTGCCCATCGCATGCAAGGTGAATTTGCGCGTCTCGTTATGGTTCATCAGCGTACCCATGGTGACACCGAACAGCACGGCGCCACGATTGGAGACAATGCCAAACCGGACCAGGTCGGCCGCGGACAAGGTGTGCAGCACCTGCGCTGCGGGTGCGGGCGCGGGCGCGGCAGCCTGGTGCGTCGCTGCGTGGGGCTGTGCAATGGCTTCCTGGGTATCGGCATGGCGCAGCAGGTCTTCCAGTGCGGCGGCTGACTTGATGCTCAAGACGTTCATGACAGCTTCGGGTTTGTCACCGGCCGATGAATCCAATTGCACTTCCGCCACACCCAGCAGGCGGTGGAACAATTTGCGGCGCTGGCTGACGCCCTGGATGCGGCTGAACGGAATATGCCTTTGCGTCTTGTTGAAGACGCCGTCCCTGACCAGCAATTCTCCTTTGCCGAATTCGCAGCTGAAAAAGGTCGACTTCAAGATGGCATGCACAATCACCAGCAGCGAAGGCACGATGATCCAATACTTGTTTTGCATGTGCGCCAGGCCGTAGGAGGCGCCAGCAACTGGCGCAAACATATGCTTGATCGTCTTGACGCTTTCAAACACAAAGGAAAGCGGATGCAGGCGGAAAACGGGATTAGTCATGGGCCAGCGACTTGCGGGGCAGCAGGTGGTCACGCAGCGCATGGGCCTGTTCGAGCGCCATGCCATAGATATGGGTGCCGTTGTCGTGCGAACCTGCGGTGTGCAGGGTCATGTGGGCCATCTTCCAGTACCGGCCCAAGGGGCCCTGGCCGATGTCGATGTGCTGCAGGCGCGAGATCGGCACCATGATCTCTTCGCGCCACCAGACACCCTTGCGGACGACGACGCCTTCGCCTTCGATCAGGGTGGCATCGAATGCATTGAATGCATGCCCCGCATAAAAGTAGCCGACGACAGCGCCCAGCAGGGCGCAACCGGGAATCAGGACCAAGGCCAGCTTCAGGCTGCCGAGGATGGAACAAAGCAGGATGGCCGGGCCGGTGAAGATCATCAGGCCAAGGATGACGTAGTAGACACGCCAGGCGAATTCCAGGGCGGGCAACTTGACGATGGCAGTGTGCGTGGGCATGGGTAGATCGAATCGGCCAATAAGGCGTCGATCATAGCAGCAGCGTCATTAAATATCGAGTGGATCGACTTCCAGTGTCCATTTGACGCGACCGGCCTTGACTTCGCGCAGGGCGGACAGCCACTGTTTGAGGAATGCCTGCAGGGCAGGACGCGAGGGCGACTCCACTAGCAACTGGGCGCGGTCGACATTGGCCACCCTGGTCATGCTCATGGGGATCGGGTCATTGACCGTGATGCCGGCATGGTCCACGGTATCGCGCGCCACCTCCAGGAAGGCGATGGCCGCGTCCAGCTGCGGGGCTTCGGCCCGCAGCAGGGCCTGGTACATGAAAGGCGGCAGCAAGGCGTTGCGGCGCTGCTCCAGCAAGCCGTTGGCAAAGCGGTCGTAGTCGTGGTGTACAACGGCGTTGTACAGGGGATCGTGCACATAGCGGGTCTGGATCAACACTTCGCTGGTGCTGCCACCTTCGTTACGTGCCGCCCGGCCGGCACGTCCCGCCACCTGCATCAGCTGGGCGAACAGGCGTTCGCTGGCGCGGTAGTCTTGCGAGAACAGGGCCGTGTCGGGATTGAGGATACCGACCAGGGTCAGTTTTTTGAAGTCATGGCCCTTGGCCACCATCTGGGTACCGATCAGGATATCGACTTCGCCGCGATGCACTGAGTCGAAGGCCGCCTGCGCACTGCCCTTGCGCCGGGTCGAGTCGGCGTCGATACGCAGGATACGCGCTTCAGGGAATGCCTGCTGCAGCCCTTCTTCAATGCGCTGGGTGCCGCGGCCAAGCGGTTGCAGGTCCACATTGCCGCAAGTGGGGCAGTGGCGCGGGATGCGTAGCTCGAGGCTGCAGTGGTGGCAGCGCAGGCGGTGCTCGCCTTTGTGCAGCACCATGAAGGAGGTGCAGCGCGTGCAGTTGCTGATCCAGCCGCAGGCATCGCATTGGATGACGGGCGCATAGCCGCGCCGGTTCAGGAACAGCAGCGACTGTTCGCCCTTGTCCAAGCGCTGGCGCAGGGCCGCCATCAGCTGCGAGGTGATGCCATCTTTGCCTTTGTCGCGCTCCATATCAATCAGGCGCACCCTTGGCAGCACCGCGTCTTTGACCGCGCGCTCGCGCAGCTCGAGGCGTAGGTAGCGCTTGCCCTGGGCATGCTGCCAGGTCTCCAGCGACGGCGTGGCCGAACCGAGCACAATGGGGATATCAAGTTGGCGTGCCCGCCACACCGCCAGGTCGCGCGCCGAATAGCGCAAGCCTTCCTGCTGTTTGTAGGAGGGGTCGTGTTCTTCGTCGATGACAATCAGTTTGAGTTGGGGCAGCGAGGCCAGGATGGCCAGGCGCGTGCCCAGCACAATGCGGGCGCGGCCCTGGTGGGCCGACAGCCAGTGCAGCATGCGTTCGCCTTCCGACAAACTGCTATGCAGGGTCGCCAGTTCCACGCCGGGGAAACGGGCGCGGATATTGCCTTCCAACTGTGGGGTCAGGTTGATCTCGGGGACCAGCATCAGGACCTGGCCTGCGGGTTCGCGCGCCAGCACCTGGGCGACGGCTTGCAGGTAAACCTCGGTCTTGCCGCTGCCGGTGACGCCATACAACAGGATGGGCTGGAAGCCGTGGGCAGCGCCGATGCAGTCGGCCGCCTGCTGCTGGGCAGGATTCAAGGCCGGCATGTCCATCGGAGCCGGGTCATGGGTTGGCGCCTGTTTGGCCAGCTTCTTCAGCGCCCGGTCCAGGTTGGTGGTGGCGAGCACCCGCAGGTTTTTGGGCAGGCCCGGCAAGGCCACTTCACCCAAGGGGCGCTGGTAATAGTCCGCCGCAAAGCCGGCCAGCGCCAGCCATTGGGGCGACAGGGGATCGAGCTGGCTGCGCACGGCCAGGGCGTCCTTGAGCTTTTCCGGCGGGAGGTCGCTGTGGTCGCTGACTTCAATAATGAGCCCGACTACGTCGCGGCGGCCAAAATTGACCAGCGCCAGCTGGCCGGGCTGCGGCCTTTGTTCCGGCATGCACGGCCAACGGTAGTCGAAGCTGCTATTGAGCGGCGTGTCGAGCGCGATTTTTAGAATGCAAAACGACATGCAACCTTGTTCGAAATCAAATTGAGAAAGTAGAAATCACAGTAGGCAGCTTGACATCATGACTTGCAAATTTACAAGCCAGATTGTGGACAACTTTGTGGACAAAGAATTTTCATTTAGGAAAAAGACTTGTCATAAATCAATGAAGTACAAAATCCACCAAATGCAAGGAAAATTTATCGTTCAAATTCAATCGCTTAGCAGGCCTCTCCGGGCGACGGTGTGGCCCCCCTCTCCCAGCGCCACACTGTGAATAAGTGAAAGAATTTATCGGCCTGGTGTGAGCGATGCCGGTAGCGCTATTGCCATGTAGTATCAATTACGATGATGACGAAAATCAAGCCCGATCTCGGCAACCTTCTTCCCGATCCGCCACCGCATGCTTGGGAAAAATATCATGCGTCGCAACATCAACTTCAAGTAAAACATCAATAAACTCGCTAAGTGCAGGAATCCATGGGGCTTTTTATTTTTATCCACAGTTTCTGTGGATAACTTTGTGAACAAAGTCATGGAAAATGCCCTGTCGCTCTCTACGACGGCCTGTCCTGGCTTCTGCACTACTCTGGGGCAGTTTTATAATTCCTTTAAAATCAATACCTTGGGAAGCACGCTCTGCCGTTCAATAACGCTGGCCAATTTTGCAATGCAACACGGAAATATGTGAATAACTATGCACTCCGGACATGGATAAGTTCATGCGCATTCGGCGATTGAAACCGATTTTCAGTCAATCCCTTTACTTGAACTACATCGATGCCCGTTGTTGGCGGCTGAAGTTGTGCACAGCGTTGACCATCGCCGTCACCGCCTCCGGTTGGGTGAATTGCGAAATGCCGTGGCCCAGGTTGAACACATGGCCGTTGCCCGCCGTCGGCTTACCATAGGCCGTTAGCGTGCGTTCGACTTCGGCCCGGATCTGGTCGGCATCGGCAAACAGGATGGCCGGGTCCAGGTTGCCCTGCAAAGCCACTTTGTGGCCGACTTTGGCGCGTGCCGTGCCAAGGTTGACGGTCCAGTCCAGGCCCACCGCGTCGGCGCCGATGTCGGCAATCTGTTCGATCCACAGGCCGCCGCCCTTTGTGAAGACGATGGCGGGAATGCGCACGCCGTCTTTTTCACGCTGCAGCTGACTCACCACCATCTGCATATAGCGCAGCGAGAATTCCTGGTAGGCCCCGTCGGCCAGCGCCCCGCCCCAGGAGTCGAACACCATCACGGCCTGGGCACCCGCATCGATTTGGGCATTCAGGTAGGTGGCGACGGCATCGGCATTGGTCTTGAGGATCTTGTGCATCAGGTCAGGGCGCTTGTACAGCATCGCCTTGATGGTGTGGAACTCGCGCGAGCCCTGGCCTTCCACCATATAGCAGGCCAGCGTCCATGGGCTGCCGGAAAAACCGATCAGCGGCACGCGGCCGTTCAGTTCGGTGCGGATCTGGGTGACGGCCTTGAACACGTAATCGAGCGATTCCATGCTGGGCACACGCAGGGCATTGACTTCGTCCTCGGTGCGCACGGTCTGTTTGAACTTGGGACCTTCGCCTTCCGTGAAGTACAGGCCCAGGCCCATCGCGTCCGGCACGGTCAGGATGTCGGAGAACAGGATCGCGGCATCCAGCGGGTAGCGGTCGATCGGCTGCAGCGTCACCTCGGTGGCCAGGTCCGGATTGGTGGCCAGGCCCATGAAGGAGCCGCCCTTGGCCCGCGTCGCACGGTATTCCGGCAAATAGCGGCCAGCCTGGCGCATCAGCCATACCGGGGTGTAGTCGGTTGGCTGGCGCAGCAGGGCGCGCAGGAAAGTATCGTTCTTCAGCGGGGCAAATTGTGGCATATCTGACAATTAAAAATACGGGGAAAGCCGCTATTATCGCACTCCGCGCACTGGAAGTTTGCACGGTGATTCCCCATAATGCCTTTCTGTCCTCCCTAGAGTGAATCCATGAGCGCTTCGACCAGCAAACAGCGCGCCATCCACGGCGCTTGGCCCTCCCCGATTGCGGCGTCCGTGGTGGCCGCGGGAGCGTCGCCGCTGTCGCAGCTGGCCATCGACGGCATGGACATCTACTGGCTGGCTGGGCGCGCCAGCGAAGGCGGACGCACCACCCTGCTGCGCCAACGCGCCAGCGCCGAGGAGGTGACACCGGCCCCCTTCAATGTGCGCTCACGTGTGCACGAATATGGCGGCGGCGCCTACCTGGTCGATAACGGCGACCTCTATTTTTCAAATTATTCGGACAACCGCATCTACGCACTGGCTGGCAGCGCTGCCGCCAGCGGTGCTGCCGCCACGCCGCTGACCGCGAGTGGGCCATACCGCTACGCCGACTTCGTCCTCGACTGGAACCACAAGCGCCTGATCAGCGTGCGCGAAGACCACAGCGCTGGCGGCCACCACCCCGTCAACACCCTGAGCGCGATTTACCTGGATGGCCGCGAGCAGGTGCTGGTCGAAGGCGCCGACTTCTATGCGGCGCCGCGCATCTCGCCCAATGGCCGCCAGCTGGCCTGGCTGTGCTGGCACCATCCAAACATGCCCTGGCAGGGCACCGAGCTGTGGCTAGCCGACCTGGATACCGACGGCAGCCTGGTCGCGCCCCAGCTGGTGGCAGGCGGCCCGGAAGAATCGATCTGCCAACCCGAATGGTCGCCCGATGGCCTGCTGCATTTCGTGTCCGACCGTAGCGGCTGGTGGAACCTGTACCGCCTGCAGAACCACGTGGTACAACCGCTGGCCCAGCGCGCTGCCGAATTCGCCACGCCGCACTGGAGTTTTGGCGGTTCCATGTATGGCTTCCGCGCGGCCGGTGAGATTGTCTGCACCTATATCGAAAACGGTATCAGCCGCCTGGCCCAGTTGTCGACCGCCACCGGCGAGATGCACGCCATCGCCAACCCCTATCAGGAAATCCGCGAACTGCGGGTGGACGGCGACATGCTGGTGCTACTGGGCGGCGCGCCGACCATAGCGCTTGAACTGGCCCGCATCGACCTGCGCACCAAACAAAGCCAGGTGCTCGCGCGGTCGATCGAGCAGCTGCCTGAACTGGGCTACCTGTCAGTGCCCGAGAACATCCAGTACGCCAGCGGCGCCCACCGCACGGTCCACGCCTTCTACTACTCGCCCTGCAATGCCAGCTACGAAGGCATCACGGGCAGCAAACCACCGCTGATCGTCATCGGCCACGGCGGCCCGACGGGCATGGCCGCCAATACGCTCAAGCTGGCCACCCAGTTCTGGACCAGCCGCGGCTTTGCCGTGCTCGATGTGAATTACAACGGCTCCAGCGGCTTCGGCCGCGCCTACCGCGACGCCCTCAAAGGCCAATGGGGAGTGGTCGATGTGGAAGACTGCGTGGCTGGTGCGCGCCACCTGGCCCAGCGCGGCCTGGTCGATCCGGACCGCCTCATCATCCGCGGCAGCAGCGCGGGCGGCCTGACGACCCTGTGCGCGCTGACCTTCCATGAAGTGTTCAAGGCGGGCGCCTGCTACTACGGCGTGTCCGACCTGGCAGGGCTGGATGCGGATTCGCACAAATTCGAAGCGCACTACAACGAGTACCTGATCGCGCCGCAGGCCATCGCCGCCGCCATTTACCACCAGCGCTCGCCGATCCACCACACTGACAAGCTGTCCAAGCCGATGATCTTCTTCCAGGGCCTGGACGACAAAGTGGTGCCGCCGCAGCAATCCGAAATGATGGTCGAGGCGCTGCGCAAGCGCGGCATTCCCGTTGCCTACCTCACACTGGAAGGCGAAGGCCATGGCTTCCGCAAGGCCGACAGCATCATCCGCACGCTGGAGTCTGAGTTGGCCTTCTACTTGCGTATCTTTGGCCTGACATCGCCCGAACCGCTGCCGCCGGTTGCCATCGACAACCTGCCTGCACAGCCCGCATGCTAGATTCGACCCTGCTTGCGCTGCTGGCCATGGCCGGCGAACCGCTGAGCCGAGCCCGCCTGGCCGAGATGCTGGCCAGGGCCCACGTGGCCTGCGAGCTCGATGAACTGCTGGACGCCCTGCGCCGCCTGCAGGCCGCCGGCTCGGTGGTCGAAGTGGTGGGTCGCGGTTACGTCTGCACGCAGGCAGCGGCATGGCCTGCCATGCGTGCGGCATTGGACGATAAACGCTTCCATGGCTTGCGCAAAGCCTACCTTGACATCTACCCCTTGCGCGCTGGATGGGACGGCCAGGTCATGCTGCGCAGCTATCGGCAGGGCGTCGCCCTGCTGCGTATGGGCCTGGTGGCGGGCGACGAGCCTGCGCAAGTGGTTCCGCTACTGACGGCCTGCCTGGCCTGCTACGAGGCGCATGCCCTGCATCCCTTGGTGGAGATCTGTGCCCGGCCTTTCGACCCCGCCCAGTTTGCCCGCATTCACCCACAACTGCGTGACCACGCCTTGACGGTATTGATCGAGAACGCCCAACGCGAGCCGGAAACAGCCGCGGTCCTGCGCGACTATGCGCTGGAAGCGACAGGGCGGGGCGCCTCGATGGCCATGCGCACGGCGCTGGCGGAACACCTGATCCTGTGCGCCCGGCTCGACGAAGCATCCAAGCTGCTCGAAGCGCTCGACCATTCGCAGGCGCTGTTTTATCGCAGCGTGATCCAGCTGCTGCGCGGCGACGCAGAGGCTTCACTGGACGGTTTTGAACTAGCGCTCAAAACACTGCGGCGCGAAACGGGCAAACGCAAGGCCTGCTTTGATGGCATCGGCGGCCATTTGTATGTGCTGGCGCTGCTGCGCTCGAACGATCCCAAACAGCACAAACTGCTCGATGGCTATCTCGACAGTGCACTGCGCAACGTTCAAAACCATGACACGGCCGTGTACCAGCAACTGTCCCTGCTGCGCCAGATCCGCAACGGCACAGCCAATGCGGACGTGCTGCCTTCGCGCACTTGGGAGACGGCGCTGCAGCCCTTCATGTTCCGGGCCTTGCTGCACCACTGGCTGGCCCTGCCCATGCCGGCGGAGCGGCGCGCCCAGATGGAGGAACAGCTTGCCTTGTCCGAGCGGGCCGGATTTGACCTGATTAGCGCCCAGCTGGCATCCGTTTTGGGCTACCTGGAACGCCCCGGTTGCGAACTGCGCGCCAGCACACTGCGCCAGCAGCACCGCATCGACGATATGGCGCTATGGTTCGAGCGCGAAGAACCCTGGCAGCGCCAGCTCAATGCCCTCATCAACCTGCAGCCCGCCGTCGCGACGGAAGCCGTCAAGGAATCGCGCCTGGTGTGGATGGTGCGCTACGACCCCATGTATGGCATCCAGGAGCTGGAGCCGCGCGAGCAAAAATGCGATGCGCACGGCGCATGGAGCCGTGGCCGCGCCATCGCCTTGCGCCGCCTGCACGACGAAGCGGGCCAGATCGACTACCTGACGGCGCAGGACCTCCGTGTGGTCGCCGCCATCGAAAGCTACCGGTCTGGCAGCTATAGCGGGGCCCGCTTTGAACTAGACCCGGACCGCGCCATTGCCGCCTTGATCGGCCACCCTTTGCTGTTCTGGTGGGATTCGCCCGGCACCCGCCTCGAGCTACTGCCGGGCGAACCGGAACTGCTGGTCAAGGCACGCGGCGATCAAGTGACGATCTCGATCTCGCCCACGCCCAGCCGGGCCAGCGATGATGTCTGTGTCACGCGCGAGACCGCTACCCGCCTGCGCGTCGTGCGCGTCACGGAAGCACACCGCCGCATTGGCGCTATCCTCGGCGATGAAGGCTTGTCAGTGCCGCTGGAAGCGCAGAAACAAGTACTCAAGGCGATCGGGGCAATATCGAATATCGTCACTGTGCAGTCCGATATCGGCGCCGGCACGGCCGATATTGACAAAGTCCAGGCCGACCCGCGCCTACATGTCCACCTGCTGCCCTACCAGCAGGGCTTGAAAATGCAGGTCCTGGTGCGCCCCCTGCCCAATGCAGGTGCCTACTACCCCCCCGGCAGCGGAGCGGACAGCGTGATCGCCGACGTCGGCGGCGCGCGGGTGGAAGCGCGGCGCGACCTTAATGCAGAACTGGAAGCGGAGCGCCAGCTGGTGGGCGCCTGCCTGGTGTTGGAACAAGCCGAAATGGACCACGGCGAATGGCTACTGGGCCAACCCGTGCTGGGACTGGAACTGCTGGCGGAATTGCAGGCGCTGGACCCGGACAAGGTCGTGATCGGGTGGCCTGAGGGTGAGTCCTTCAAGGTAAGTAAGAACATCAGCAGCAATTCAGTGCGGCTCTCCATCAAGCGCGACAAAGACTGGTTTGCCGCCAGCGGCGACCTGGTCATCGATGAAAACAAAGTGCTGGACCTACGCGAGCTGCTGGCCCTGCTCAAATCGAGCAAAGGCCGCTTCATTGAACTGGGCGACAACCAGTTCCTGGCCCTGTCGCACGAGCTGCACCGCCGCCTCAATGAGCTGTCTGTCTACACCGACACGCATGGCAAGAGCCTGCGCGTGCATCCCCTGGCCAGCTTTGCGCTGGAAGACCTGGCAAGCGATGCGGGCAGCGTCAAGGGCGACAAGCAATGGCGCGAACACCTGGCGCGTATGCAGGCCAATCTTGAATATACGCCGGAACTGCCGTCGACCATGCAAGCCGAACTGCGCGACTACCAGCTGGCTGGCTTTGAATGGCTGGCTCGCCTGGCCAACTGGGGCGTGGGCGCCTGCCTGGCCGACGATATGGGCCTTGGCAAAACCCTGCAAGCACTGGCGCTGATCCTGCTGCGCGCACCACAAGGCCCGTCGCTGGTGATCGCGCCCACATCGGTATGCCTGAACTGGGAAAGCGAAACAGCACGCTTTGCCCCCACCCTGAAGGTCAAATTGTTTGGCAAGGGCGACCGTGCCGACACGCTGTCTGAAGCAGGCGCTTTTGACCTCGTCATCGCCAGCTATGGCCTGCTGCAGCAGGAAGCAGCCCTGTTCGCGGGCGTGAAGTGGAATACCATCGTGCTCGACGAAGCCCAGGCCATTAAGAACACGCATACCAAACGATCGCAAGCTGTCATGGCCTTGCAGGGCGAGTTCCGCATGGTCGCGACCGGTACGCCGCTGGAAAACCACCTGGGCGAATTGTGGAACCTGTTCCGCTTTATCAACCCTGGCCTGCTCGGCACGATCGACCAATTCAACTTGCGCTTCGCCGGGCCGATCGAGCGGGCCCAGGACAAACGCGCCGAACAGGAAGCGCGCTCCCGCCTGCGCCGCCTGATCGCGCCCTTTATCCTGCGCCGTACCAAGACCCAAGTATTGTCCGAGCTGCCGTCACGGACAGAGATCGTGCTGCCCGTCGACCTGACGCTCGAAGAGACGGCCCTGTATGAATCGCTGCGGCGCGAAGCGCTGGAAAAGCTGGCGGCGCTGGAAGCCCCGGAGAGCCAGAAGTCCATCCAGATCCTGGCCGAAATGATGCGGCTGCGCCGGGCCTGCTGCAATCCCCAGTTGGTGGCACCGGAGCTTGGCCTCATTAGCAGCAAGCTCACCGTGTTTGCGCGCCTGCTGGAGGAGCTGCTGGAGAACCGCCACAAGGTGCTCGTATTCAGTCAGTTTGTCGACCACCTGGCGCTGATCCGCGCGCACCTTGAGTCGCGCCATATCAAGCACCAGTACCTGGATGGCTCGACCCCGATGAACGAGCGTAAGAACCGCATCGACCGCTTCCAGGCCGGTGAGGGTGATGTATTCCTGATTAGCCTGAAGGCGGGCGGTGTCGGCATCAACCTGACGGCGGCCGACTATGTGATCCATATGGACCCATGGTGGAACCCTGCGGTGGAAGACCAGGCGTCCGACCGCGCCCACCGCATGGGCCAGCAGCGCCCGGTCACGATCTACCGGCTGGTGGCCCGCCATACCATTGAAGAAGGCATCGTCGAACTGCACAAACACAAACGCGACCTGGCAGACAGCCTGCTGGAAGGCAGCGATGTGTCGGCCCGGATGTCGCCAAACGATATGCTCAGGATGCTGCAAGAAGGACTAGGAAGCGCACAATAAACGAGGAGACGATATGATCCGCTGTCCAATCAAACCTGCCAGGCTGGCAATCCAGCTCGGCGCAGCGATCTGCCTGGCGACGAGCTCGCAGGCGCAGGCTGCCTGCCCATCAAATGCCGCAGCCCTTAAGGCCGCCAAGTGGCAAGTCGACGACGCGGCCCAGCGCCAGCAACTGGCGATCGACCTGCTCGATTGCCTGCAAAGCCCCGACCCTGTACTGCGCGACGAGTTGGGATTCGAAGGGCTGCAGTATTGGATGCGCAGTGAAAAACTGGACATCGGCACCGTGCAGGTCATCCGCATCGCCCTGCTGGCACGCTTGACAGCACCGGACCCCATGGGCTTTGCGCGACCCTTTGCTGCCTTGGCGTTGGCCGAAGTTGCCCGGGTGGACCGGCTCAAGCCCTACCTTGCGCCAGCAGAGCGCAGTGCTTTGGTCAGCGCATCCGCTGCCTACTTGTCCGGCGTGCGCGACTACCGCGGCTTTGAACAACGGGGCGGCTGGCGCCATGGCGTGGCACACGCGGCGGATTTGATGCTGCAGCTGTCGCTCAATGGCGCCCTGGGCAAAGCGGAACATGAAACCATGCTCACCGCGATTGCCGCGCAGGTCGCGCCGCAGGGCGAACACTTCTACCAATACGGCGAAGGCGAACGCCTGATGGCACCCGTGTTCTACCTGGCCCGCCGCGACACATTGACTGCAGCAGACTGGGATGCATGGTTCACCCGCCTGCTGGCGTCATACAAAGCTGATGCGCCAACGACGCAGGCCACACTGGCCCAGCGCCACAACCTGAAAGGCTTCCTGCTGCCCCTGTATGTATCGCTGCAGGAGGCGGGCAATCCAGCGCAGAAGGCGACGCTACTGCCATTTGTAACGCGAGCGCTCAAAGCCCTCAATTAATGATAATCTGGCGCCCCGGCCCGGGCGCCATCCCGAGTAACGCCCGTGCCAAAAATTGACAAGGCTTTAACGATGATGAAAACAAAGATAGCCCTGGCTGTCGTGCTGGCTGCATTCGCGCTAGCCCCGGCCGGTGCTAAAGAGACGAAAAAGCATTCGAAGTCCGCCACAGCGACCAAGACCGTCAAATCCGGCAAATCCAGCAAATCGAGCAAGTCAAAGAAAAGCAGCAAGGCAGGCAAGTCGACCAAGGCAAAGTCCGTCACCACCGCAAGGACCAGCAAGACCAGCGCCAAGCCGCTGGTACCACTGACACCAGAAAAACGCGCCGACAAGAACCTTGACGCCCTGAGCATCCAGTTCCTCAATGCCTTGTGGCGGATCGCGCCGGAAGACGCCATCTACGCCGGCAAGTACGAGCAGGCCGCGACCCTGACCGTGCTTGACCAGCCGACCCTGGCCAGGCAGCTGGCCTTCACCGACGAATGGCTGGACAAATTCAGCAAAGTGAATGTCAGCAGCCTGTCGATCAAACAGCGCACCGACCTCGCCCTGATCCAGGCCAAACTCAATTCAGACCGCTGGTACCTGACGACCTTCCGCAGCCATGAATGGAACCCGTCGATCTATAACGTGGCCGGCCCGCTCGACTTCATCCTCAACACCGAATACGCCGCCAAGCCACAACGACTGCGCACCCTGCTCAAGCGCATTGCCAACATCCCCGCTTACTATGCGGCGGCCCAGGCCAACATCAACAAGCCGACGCGTGAACACCTGCGCCTGGCGATCCAGCAAGCGCCGGGCAATATCGCCATCTTTGCCGATATCGACAAGGCGGCGCAGGAATCGATCCTGACGGCAGCCGAAAAAGCCCTGTTCAAGGAGCGCCTGGACGCAGCGCGCCAGGCAGTGGATGGCTACGTGGCTTTCCTGACGACGCTCGATACGGCACCAGACGCCGAGCAGAATATGCGTTCCTTCCGCATTGGTAAGGAACTGTACGATGCCAAGTTCGCCCTGGACATCCAGTCTGGCAGTACGGCCGAACAAACTTACCAAAAGGCCCTGGCGGCGCGCGAGCAGCTGCTGGTGCGCATGGACGGCCTGGCTGATGAACTGTGGGGCAAGGTCATGGGCAGCACGGCCAAGCCGCTTGACCGTACCGACAAGATCGGCATGGTGATCGACAAGCTCTCCGCACAGCACGTGGCGCGTGAAGACTTCTTCCCCGAGATTAGCCGCCAGATCCCGGCCTTGCAGGACTGGGTCATCAAGCATGACCTGTTGACGCTCGATCCGAAAAAGCCGCTGCAAGTGCGGGAGACGCCCTTGTACCAACGCGGCGTGGCCGGTGCCAGCATTGAGGCGCCGGGCCCTTACCGCCCACAGGACCGCACCTACTATAACGTCACACCGCTCGATGGATTGACGCCGGAACAGGCAGAGAGCAACCTGCGCGAATACAACCAATGGATCCTGCAGATCCTGAATATCCACGAGGCGATCCCGGGCCACTACGCCCAGCTGGTGTATGCCAACAAGTCGCCTTCGCTGATCAAGTCACTGTTCGGCAATGGCGCCATGGTGGAAGGCTGGGCGGCCTACGGCGAGCGCATGATGCTCGAATCGGGCTATGGTGATAACACCCCGGAGATGTGGCTGATGTACTCCAAATGGAACCTGCGCATCGTCACCAACACCATCCTCGACTACAGCATCCATGTGCTGGGCATGCAGGAAGCGGAGGCCGTCGACCTGCTGACGCGCCAGGCCTTCCAGACCAAGAGCGAGGCGGAGGAAAAGTGGCATCGCGCCCAAGTCAGCTCGGTGCAACTGGCCAGTTACTTCAGCGGTTACAGCGAGATCATGGAACTGCGCGAGCAGCGCAAGCAGGCGTTGGGCAGCAAGTTCAACCTTAAGGACTTCCACGAGAAGTTCCTCAGCTATGGCAGCGCCCCGGTAAAAATGATCAAAGACCTGATGCAATAGGGTGTGCCGGCAAGGGAGGATCTTTTCGTGACGATGAACTTGTTCGCTGACCTTGCCCTGTCGCGCCGCCTCGAGCTGGCCGAAGGACATGCCAATGCCATGTATGTGCAGGCGCGCGCCGTACACGAACCCGCTGTCGGTGCATGCTGGACCCGCATTGCGGGCACCTTTGCCATGTTCGACGGCGTCGACTCTCCCGTCACCCAAACCTTTGGCCTAGGTCTGTTTGAAGACATCGACGAAGCTGCGATGACGAAGCTGCGCGACTTCTTCACCGAGCGCGGCGCCCACGTCTTCCATGAAGTGAGCCCCTTGACGCCACCCCTTGTGCTGGAAATGCTGGGCAACCTCAGTTACCGGCCCGTTGAACTGTCCAATGTCATGGTGCTGCCCATCGATGCGGCGCGCCCCAATGCAGAGGGACGGGTTGTCGTGCGCGTCATCGAGGAGCACGAGCGCAGCACCTGGGTCGACACGGCAGTGCAAGGCTGGAGCGAGGAAGAGCAATTCGCGGCCGTGATCCGCGGCTTAATGGAAGTGTCCGTGCGACGCGAAGGAAGCGTCAACTTCCTGGCCGAGATCGAAGGCCGCCCAGTCGCCGCTGGCGGCTTGAGCATGCACGACGGCGTGGCATTGATGGCCGGCGCCAGCACGATTCCATCGGAACGCAAACAGGGCGCGCAATGGGCCTTGCTGGAAGCGCGCTTGGCCTACGCGCGCGACCATGGCTGCGACATCGCCATGATGTGCGCCGCTCCAGGCAGCGGATCACAGCGCAATGCGGAGCGCCATGGCTTCCAGGTCGCTTATACGCGCACCAAGTGGGGCCTCGACCGGTGACGAGGAGCTTGCCTGCTCAATAGGACATTTGACTCGACGCAATGACGGCCCAGTGCGGCCTCGCTAGGATGGCCTCTCCATCCTACTGAGGGCCGACACCATGACATTTCGCACCCTGCCTCCTTTTTCCCGCCTGGCCAGCGCGCTGCTGCCCGTTTCGCTGCTGGCCCTTGTCGGCTGCTCCAGCATGACGCCAACCATTGGTGACAGCAGCGCCAAGACGGTTGCCACCGGTTCGGCCGGCGGCGCCACGGCCAGCAACGCCAACAAGCAGCTCGAGCGCTGCGACAAAACCTTGGGAACGCTGTCCATTGTCGAGGAGCCCAATCAGCCCTGGTTCAGCCGCTTCACTGCCGAATACCGGATGCAAAGCACGGTGCCGCTGCTGCGCCTGATCATCCAGCAGTCCAACTGCTTCGTCATTGTCGAACGGGGCCGAGCCATGGCGAACATGAAGCAGGAACGGGCCCTGATGGATTCGGGCGAGCTGCGCAGCACCAGCAACTTGCAAAAAGGGCAGATGGTGGCGGCCGATTATACGGCCACGCCTTCCGTCAGCTTTAGCGCCAAGGGCACGGGGGGCTTGGGCGCAATGGTGGGCGGCATGCTGGGCAGCGTGGGCTCGCTGATTGGCGGCTCCGTCAAGTCCAACGAAGCGTCGACCATGCTGCTGCTGGTCGATAACCGCAGCGGCGTGCAGTTGGCGGCAGCCGAAGGCAGCGCGAAGAACTGGGACTTTAGCCTGATGACAGGGTTCTTTGGCAGCATGGACGCGGTCGGGCGCGGCTACACCAATACGCCACAGGGCAAAGTGCTGGCGGCCGCTTTCATGGATTCATACAACCAGCTGGTGGTCGCGGTGCGCAATTACAAAGCCCAGTCCGTTGAGGGCGGCCTGGGCAACGGCGGCGTCCTTAAAACGAATTGAATCAGGGCTCGGCCGGGGCTTGCGTGACCTTGACGAAGATCGGGGCCACGATCAGGCCCAGCTCGAACAACAGGCACATAGGGATGGCCAACGCCAGCATGCTCACCGCGTCGGGCGGCGTCACAATCGCGGAAACCACGAAGGCCGTCACGACCGCATAGGGCCGCACTTCCTTCAGTTTGGCGACGCTGACGATCCCCATCCGCACCAGGATCACGACGATCACGGGCACTTCAAAGGTGGCGCCAAAGGCCAGGCACATCGACATGACGAAGTCGAGGTAGTTTTCTATGTCCGGCGTGACGGCAATCGAGGTCGGCGCGAATTTGCTGATGAACTCGAACACGCGGCCAAACACGAAGAAATAGCAAAACGCCACGCCCGCCATGAACAGCACGGACGAGGAGATCACCAGCGGCAGCACCAGGCGCTTCTCGTGCGTGTACAGGCCAGGCGCGACAAAGGCCCAGATCTGGTAGAACACCCACGGCAGCGCCAGGATGAAGGCGATCATCAGCGTCACCTTCAT
>JACXTT010003384.1_pt1 | contig 24587 bp, 21 predicted proteins | sample 9270951 | NCBI WGS metagenome assembly JACXTT01 (sample SAMN15532306, study PRJNA645909) | rock metagenome | isolation source: weathered quartz diorite | place: Puerto Rico | collected 2017-06-21
GGCTCCGGCCTGCAGGGGCTTCAGCCGCTCGAACACGGGGCGGAGCCCAGGCACCTTGTGAGCTTCGATCCAGTGCTCGCTGAACTGGCGGGCCACGAGGTGGGTCTCGACGACGCGCCCCTCCTCCACCCAGCGGATGAGTTGATCCATGGCGAGGTTGGGATAGACGTCGTCGCCGATCTTGAGGCGCAGAAGATTTGGATCATCGCTCATGGGCTCGCCACCGGCGAGGGGCCCGAGGGGATGGGTGGCGGCCGGGTTGGGCTGCTGACGGGCGATGCGGGAGGAATCCACCATCTGGGTGACTTCCATGGCATCCAGCTCCTGTGCAGGCTCGCTGGCGTGAGGGGCCGGCGTGGGCTCCACCTCGGGCTCGGGGCCCTTGGCGGACGCGATGGCGGCCTGAAGTTCGGCCAGGCTCATGCGCTGCGTGGCACCAGAGGTCTGGGGCAGATCCTCCGCATGAAGAGGGGCCTCTGCGTGGTGGGCCGCCGCAGGCGCTTCATGGGCCTCTGCGGCCTCAGCCAGGGGCGTGCCGCCCAGGGTGTTTTCCAGGGCCTCCAGGGTGGCTTCCAGCTCCATGGAAGTCTTTTCCGTGGACTGGCGCACCAGCCGGGGGCCGGCGGGGGCGGGGGTATCGGCGAACAGGTGGCTGATGGCGTCTTTGGCGCTCTTGTAGGAGCCCGTCACTCGCCCGTCTGAAGAGGAAGCAGCTTCGTCGGTGCCGGAAGCCGTCCGCTCGTCGGGAGGCAGTTCGGGCACGGGGCCGGTGGTGTATCGGTCCTCGGGGGAGGCGACGGGTTCGGAGACGAGGGTCTTCTCAAGGATGTCGTCGTCGCCGATGAGGAGGTCGGAGGGCTCCAAGGTGGCGCCGGTGCTGTGGGCCTGCTTGATTTCCTCCACCCGGAATCCCATGGTGGCCGTGGCGTCGGGCATGGCCTCCTGCGCGGGCAAGCCCAGCAGGGATGCGACTTCGGCCTTGATGGGGAATTCTCCCTGACAACGGAAACACCGGGCCCGGGCATGCCGAGGCAAGACGCGTTCGCGCCGGAGTCCGTATTGGGTATTGCAAGCGGGGCACTGAATCGCTTCAAGCACCTGGAGCTCCTGGGAGTTACTCAAGGATAACGGCACTGGGCGGTCCGCTCCAGAGTTCTGGGAGCCCTCCCTTGGCGGTTAGACTGCTCACCTACCCAAAGAGGACCCGTGGCAGGCGTATTCATCACCGTGGAAGGCGTGGAAGGATCTGGGAAGAGCACCCAGCTCTTTCGCCTCTCCGAACGCTTGCGACACTTGAATCTGCCGCTGGTGGTGAGCAAAGAGCCGGGGGGGACGGCCTTGGGTCGGGAGTTGCGACGCCTTTTGCTGGAGCCCCACACCTCCGGAGAAGCCTGGTCGCCCGAAGCCGAACTGCTGCTCTTCTACGCCGATCGGGCCCAGCATCTGCGCCAGGTGATTCGGCCTGCCTTGGCGGAAGACCGGGTGGTGCTCGTCGATCGTTTCGAAGATTCCACCCGCGCCTATCAGGGGGCCAGCGGCGTGCCCGATGAAGCCTTGGATGCGCTCAGCGCCCTCGTGCTCCAACGGCTGAAGCCCAGCTTGACGCTGCTGTTGGATATGGACCCCGAGTCCAGTTTGCAGCGGGTGGAGGTGCGCAACCTCGCCCTGCCGGGCTTCAACGAGACCCGCTTCGATCAGGCCCACGTGGAGTTTCACCGCCGCGTGCGGGCGCGTTTTCTCGCCATCGCGGAGAAGGAGCCCAACCGCGTGGCGGTCATCCCCGCGCGGGATCCGGCGGATCAGGTGGAGGCCGCCATCTGGGCGCGGGTGGCGCCCCTGCTCCGCTCTTCGGGCTTCCAGGTCGACTGATGTTCAATCCCCACCTTCAAGGCCATCGGCCCCAACGGGAACGCCTGCTCCGCCGGATGCAGGAGGGCCGCCTGCGCGGAAGCCTCCTCTTCACCGGCTCCGAAGGCATCGGCAAGCGCCGGGTGGCCATCGAATTCGCCCAGCGAGAGCTCTGTTTCCGCAAGACGGCCTGCGGCGAATGCGAAGGCTGCAAGGTCCTCCAAGCCGATCCGCTGCCCCTGGTGCTGCCCAATCTGCTGCGCATTGCGCCGGAAGGGAAGGCGGGCGTCATCAAAGTGGGCCAGATCCGTGAGGACGATCTGGTAGAGGGCGGCGTCATCTCCTGGGCCACCATGGCGCCCGCCATGGGCTGCCAGCGGTGGATCCTCATCGAGGATGCCCACCGCCTGAACGGCGCCTCCGCCAACATGCTGCTCAAGACCATCGAGGAGCCGCCTCCGGGCACGCGCTTCATCCTTGTGACCCACCGCCCCGAAGCGGTGCTCCAGACCATCCGAAGCCGCACCGAGCGCATCCCCTTCGCTCCCTTGGCGGAGACGGAGGCTTGGGCCGTGGCCGAAGGGGCGGGGTGGACCGCGGACCGCAAGGAGGCCTGGCTGGCTCTTTCGGGCGGCTCCCTGCGGTTGTTGGAGGAAGAGGCCTTTCTCCGTGCTGAGTCCCAGTTGGAGGCTTGGTTGGGCCTTCTGGAAGGTGGGAGCTTTGGAACCGAAGCCGAGGCTCTGATGCCGGAGAAGGACCACCCCCTCGGCCAGGCCGAGCAACTCCGCCAGCCCTTGGATCTGCTGCTGAGAATTCTGGACGATGTGGCGCGGCTTCGATCCGAGCGGGCGTCGGTGCTTAAGCCATGGGAGGCCAGACTTCGCAAGGTGGCGGGCTCTTCGCTCGAACTTAAACCCCCGCAGGATTTGCTCTTCGAGGCCCAGCGCAACCTGATGCGAAACCTCAGCCCCGAACCGCTGCTGCGGGAAGTGGCCCTCAGCCTCCGTTGACCCCACCCTTGGAACGCAGGAGGGCTCAGTGGCATCCCATGACTCACACAGGGGAGGTGCCCGCATGCGATCCATCCGTTGGCAAGGGTGGCTGATTTTGGCATTGGCCGGTACGGGGGTCTTCGCCTTCGTCACGGCCGTGCGGCAATCGCTCCAGCCATCTCCTCAATTCAGGAAGGACACTCCGGCCATGACCGCACCGAAGAAACCGAGCTCCGAAGCCCTGCAGCGACTCACGCCCATGCAGCGCCACGTCACCCAGGAAGCGGGCACCGAACCCGCCTTCCACAACGAGTTCTGGGATAACCACCGCGAAGGCCTTTACGTGGATATCGTGAGCGGTGAAGCGCTGTTCTCTTCCAAGGACAAGTTCGATTCGGGCTGCGGTTGGCCCAGCTTCACCAAGCCGGTGGAGGCGAGCAAGGTCGCGGAGAAGAAGGATCTCAGCTACGGCATGGTGCGCACCGAGGTGCGGAGCACCGGCGCCGACAGCCACCTGGGCCACGTGTTCAACGATGGGCCCCGCGATAAGGGCGGACTACGTTACTGCATCAACAGCGCCTCGCTGCGGTTCATCCCCGTAGAGGATCTGGAAAAGGAGGGCTACGGCTCCTTCCTGCCCCTTTTTGGGAAGAAGACTGCTGCGGCGAAGGAAGAGATCGCCACGTTGGCGGGTGGTTGCTTCTGGGGCATGCAGGATCTGCTGCGCAAACAGCCGGGCGTGCTGCGGACGGAAGTGGGCTATACCGGTGGCAAGGTGGAGCACGCCACCTATCGCAACCACGAAGGCCACGCCGAAGCCATCCGCATCTGGTTCGATCCATCCAAGACGAGCTTTGACGCGCTGCTCCATTTCTATTTCCGCATGCACGACCCCACCACCCTGAACCGCCAGGGCAACGACATGGGTTCGTCTTACCGAAGCGCCATTTTCTTCCACTCGGATGCGCAGAAGGCGACTGCCGAGCGCATCAAGGCCGAAGTCAATGCCAGCGGCAAGTGGAAGAATCCCGTGGTGACGGAGATCGTGCCGGCGAGCGCCTGGTGGCGCGCCGAGGAAGATCATCAGGACTATCTAGAGAAGCATCCGGGCGGCTACACCTGCCACTGGGTGCGCCCCTAGGCTCCCCCGCTAGGCTCTGACGACGCGATTGCGGCCCTCTCCCTTGGCGCGGTAGAGGGCCTGATCTGCGGCTTCAAGCAGCTGCCCGGGCGGCATGATCTCCTCCCGGTGCTCCGCCACGCCGAAGCTGGCCGTGATGCCGCTCATCTCGCCGCTGGGAAGCGGGATGCGGAGCTCCTCCACGGATTTGCGGATGCGCTCCAGCACCACGCAGGCCTGATCGGCGCGGCTGTGGGTGAAGAGGATGCAGAACTCGTCACCGCCGAAGCGCGCCACGAGATCTTCTTGCCGAATATGACTGGCCAATAGCTGGCCGAAGGCGCAGATGGCCAAATCTCCCACACCATGGCCGTAGGTGTCGTTGATGTTCTTGAAGCGATCCAGATCGCAAATGCAAAGGCACATCCCGTGGCCGTGACGGCGGGCCGCGTTTTGAGTGCGTGCGATCTGATCCATCAGGTAGCGGCGGTTGTAGAGGCCCGTGAGTTCGTCCCGGATGGCCTCGTGTCGGAGGCGCTCTTCGAGGAGCTTGGCCTGGGTGATGTCGATCATGCTGATGGCCGCGCCGCGGCGGCCGCTCATTTCCACGAGGGGCACCGCATTGAGCAGCAGCCAGCGGAAGACGCGTCCTTGCCGTACAAGGCCCTGCACCACCTCGAGGCAGGGTTCGCCGGAAGACAGCACCCGTCGACTGGGATGTTCGGCATCCTCGAAGGGACGGCCATCTTCGTGCACCGCCTGGAACGCGGACTCGTCCACGGTGGCGCGGCCTTGCAGCTCGGCATTGGAGAACTCGAGGATTTTCTCGGCGCTGGGATTGCATGTGACCACGCGTCCATCGGCGTCCACGAACACGACGCCTTCGTGCAGTCCGTCCAACAGGATCTGATAGTGGGCCTCAGTCTGCAGGCTGAGGATCTGCCGCCGCACCAAACGTCGGAAGTGGTTCAAACGTTCCCGCAGGGCCCCGTTGGCGGGACGGTCCTCAAGGAAGGGGTTTTGAGCCGACATGTGCTCCCAACGTGGGTGAATGGGCCATCGGCTGGGAAAGGAAGGGGCTTGAGGGTTGTGAACAGATATGAAGGAAGAAAGGTATATTTTCGAAAGATCGGCGTGGTTAAATTCCGCGAATATCAGTGGCGCCGCACCACTCGGCGAGACCTTCCACGGCGCGTTTTAAGGCCTTCTTTCGAGCAGCTGTGGCCTTGGCGCTTGCTTCCCACCAGAGTCCCTTGATTTCAAGGATTCCCTGATCCCGGTGCAGTTTGGGATCGAGCCGACCGACCAAGCGCTCGCCTTCAAGAATGGGCAGGACGAAGTATCCGAAGGTCCGCTTCGGTTCAGGCACGAAGGCTTCAAATCGGTAATCGAAGCCGAATCGGCGAAGGGCGCGGGCGCGGTCTCTCAGCACGGGATCAAAGGGGGCGAGCAGGCGCAGGCCCGGTGGAGGGTCCGGAAGGCGTTTGAGTCGGGCCTCCCAGTCGGGCAATGCGAAGGCCGCCTGAGGCTTGGAGTCATCGGCGGTTTCGAGGACGACACGCATCAATCGGCCCACCTTGGCTTCTTTCTCGCACCAGGCTTTCGCGTCCTGGGCCTCGATGGCGGCCCAGAACTCTGCCAGCTCCTTGGGGGTGAAAAGCACCAGCCGCTCCGCGGCGCTGGCGCAGGCCCAAGCGATGTGAGCCGCGGATGCGGGTTCCGAGGCCCGATGTCCCTCGGGATGAACGCGTTCGGCGAGATCGTAGATCTTGTGGAAATTTTTCCGGCCGCGGATGGCGAGTACCCCCGAGCGCCAAAAAAAGTCGAGCGCCGCCTTTTGGGGCTTCCAGCCCCACCAAGGCCCCCGCTTTTCCGGGTGCTCAAAATCCTTGCTCATCAGCGGGCCTTCTTCCGTGATGCGCTCCAGCACGTGGGTGAGGATCTGCTCCGCATCCGTGCCGCGGAAATGGTGCTGCCACCACGCGTGCCCTCTCATTCGCGCCTCATCGCGACGGAACCGCGGCTTCCAATGTGGGTAATGCTCCGTGAGGATGGCCGAAGCGTCGTGGGTGAATCCTTCAAAGAGGAAGCGATCTTTCTCCAGAAGTCTTTGAAGCTGCTCGGGCCGGTAGTCCTGTAGGCGGCTGCGAAGAATGAGATCGTGGGCCCTAGCCACCACGTTGATCGTGTCCATCTGCACGAAGCCGAGACGCGATACGACAGCTTTCAACGCTTTTGCATCGGCTTTGCGCGAAGGATCCTCTAACAGTCCTTGAGCGCCCAGGAAGAGACGCGCGGCGTCGGTTGCAGAGATGAGGGCGGGAGTGGTCACGGGGACCAGCCTGCCACTTCTTGGAGAAAAGGTGAGCCTCATTTCATCGTCGGGAGGGGCCGATGGGAAAGTGCTCGGGGTGAGTTTCTAGGAGGACCATGCTGATCGAACGCAATCTCGCGCCGGCCCTCATTCTCGTGGGAGTGGCCCTCGTTCTCCCAGGTGTGATGACGACCTTGCGGGCCGGATCACCGCCGCCCTCCATCGGGGGGATGATCACGGGAAATTTTCTGGCCGCCTTCGGATTCTTCCTCGCCGCGCTCTTGATGGCGGATATCGAGGCAAAGGGAGTTCAGATGCTCGCGCTGGGATTGATTGGGCTCGCGGCGCTGGGCTTTGGCGTCGGCACGCTATTTACAGCTCTGCGTCCTTCTCAAGAAACCCACTGGTTTCTGGGAGGTAGTGGCTTTGTTCCGCTCCTCGGCGCGGGTTCCGGCATCTGGGGAGCGCTGAAGCGCTAGGCTCAAAGCCGCGCCGCCAGCTCCGCCCCCTGTCGGATGGCCCGCTTGGCATCGAGCTCGGCAGCCAGCTCCGCACCGCCGATGAGGTGGACGGGCTTGCCCAGGGCCTGCAGGGATTCCAGCAATTCCAAGTTGGAAAGCTGGCCTGAGCAGTTCACCACCGTGTCCACTTCGAGGCAGCGCAGTTCGCCCTTCTCGCCTTCGCGGATCCAGAGGCCCTGGTCATCGATGCGCTCGTAGACGACGCCGCTGATCATCTTCACCTGGTGCGCCTTCAGCGCCGCGCGGTGGATCCAGCCTGTCGTCTTGCCCAGGCCTCCGCCCATGCGGTCGGACTTGCGCTGACACATGAAGACCTGCCGTGCGGGCTTGGCGACTTCGGGCTTCGGCAAAAGACCGCCGCGATGTGTGTGTTCGTGATCCACGCCCCACTCCTTCAGGTAGCTTTCCGTCGTCGCGCTATGGCCGTCGGTGACGAGGAACTCCGCCACGTCGAAACCGATGCCGCCGGCGCCGATGATGGCGACCTTCTTCCCCGCGGGCTTCTTCTCTAGAAGGAGCTGCGGATAGGTGAGCACCTTGGGATGGTCGATGCCGGGAAGATGCGGGATGCGGGGTAGGACGCCTGTGGCGAGGACGATCTCGTCGAAGGCGCTGAGATCCGTGGCCGTGGCTTTGTGGCCGAGCTTTACGTCTACCCCGGCGACGGCGAGGCGGCGGCCGAAGTAGCGGAGCGTCTCGAAGAACTCCTCCTTGCCCGGCACCTGCTTGGCGATGTTGAGCTGGCCACCCAGCTCTTTGGCTGCTTCGAAGAGCGTGACCTGATGACCGCGTTCGGCGGCGTAGCTGGCGCAGCTCATGCCTGCGGCACCACCACCGACAACGGCGACGCGCTTGACCTTCGCCGTTGTCGGGAAGCGCAGTTCCGTCTCGAAGCAGGCTTCGGGGTTCACGAGGCAGGTGGCGCGCTTTTGCTCGAAGACGTGGTCGAGGCAGGCCTGGTTGCAGGCGATGCAGGTGTTGATCTCATCGTGGCGGCCCGTCGCCGCCTTCACGACGAAGTCGGGATCGGCGAGCAGGGGCCGCGCCATGCTCACCATATCCGCGTCGCCCCGGGCGAGGATTTCTTCGCCGACCTCGGGCATGTTGATGCGGTTCGTCGTGACGAGGGGGATGCCCACTTCGCCTTTTAGCTTGCGGGTCACCCAGGTGTAGGCTCCGCGGGGCACCATGGTGGCGATGGTGGGCACGCGCGCTTCGTGCCAGCCGATGCCCGTGTTGATGAGCGTGGCGCCGGCCGCTTCGATGGCCTTGGCGAGTTGCACCACCTCTTCCCATGTGGAGCCATCTGGCACGAGGTCCAGCATGGAGAGGCGGAAGATGATGATGAAGTCCTTCCCCACCTTTTCGCGCGTCGCCTTCACGATCTCCGTGGCGAAGCGCATGCGGTTCTCGTAGGCGCCGCCCCAGCGGTCCTGACGGCGGTTTGTGCGAGCGACGAGGAACTGGTTGATGAGGTAGCCCTCGCTGCCCATGATCTCCACGCCGTCGTAGCCGGCTTCGCGGGCCAGCGCTGCGCAGGTGGCGTAGTCGCGGATGGTCTTCTGTACGCCGCGTTCGCTGAGGGCCGAAGGCTTGAAGGGCGAAATGGGCGACTTCACCGCCGAGGCACTGACGGCGAAGGGGTGATAGCTGTAGCGGCCGCCGTGGAGGATCTGCAGCGCGATCTTGCCGCCCTCGGCGTGCACAGCCTCAGGGATGATTCGGTGCTTGCGCGCCTGCCAGGACCAGCTCAGTTGCGCTGCAGTCGGATAGAGACGGCCCCGCAGATTGGGCGAGATGCCCCCCGTCACGATGAGGCCCACGCCGCCCTTGGCGCGCGCGCCGTAGAAGGCGGCCATCTTCGCGAAGCCGCCCTTCTCCTCTTCGAGGCCCGTGTGCATGGAGCCCATGAGCACGCGGTTGCGCAAGGTGGTGAAACCCAGATCGAGGGGGGCGAGGAGGTGCGGGTAGCTCATGATTCGTCCGGAGGATCCGGACAGTGTAGAGGCAGGACCCGGCTACCCGGAGACAGGGGTTTGCAGGGGCCCGATTTCTTTCCGGACTGTCCGCACCGGTGGCGCCACCGAGGACTCATTCCATGAGGGTGAAGATCTCCCGCTGCCCTGACAGGATCATCGGGCGGAAGGCCGCATAGGCCGCCTGCCACTCGGCATCCGCAAAGACCGTCGCGAGTCCGCCCTCGAAGGCGGCGAGGGAGGGGAAGTCGGTTTCGATGATGAGGGTGTAGTAGGGGCCGGTCAGATCCGTCATCACCCGCCCAAGGGGGGCGCCGAGCCGGGCGTTGACGGCCTTCATGGCCTTGACCTGGACCTTGGCCTCCTTCATCGATTCGGGCCGCAGGTGGAACATCTCACGCACGACGATCATGGGACCTCCAAAGGGTCCTATCAGCCTAGGCTTTGCAGGCAGGCCTGCCAGTTAATCCCACGGGGCTGTTGAGGCTCGCCCTACTTCACGAAGTCCACTTCACCGGATTTGACTTTGGCCATCAGGCGGTAGCGTCCCGCGCCCGTGGTGTGGAAGGAGCGGAAGAGCCCGCCTTTGGAGTCTCCGAAGGGCCCGAGGTTGATCTCTCCGACCCAGACGGAGGCGGAGACGGGCCCGTACTCGGCGGGGTTATCCACTTTGACGGAGATCTCGCCCGCCCCGAGTTGGATCTCCTTATTGCCTTCGATGCCGCGGACGCTCACGCTGCCCGCGCTCATCTGGAAGCTCAGATCCACCCGCTTAGGGACTTGGAGCTCGACTTCAAAACTGTTGTGGGGCGAGTTATGGAGCTCAAAGCATGCCTGCTTGCCCGTGGAATCGAAGCGGAGGCGCACTTGCGAGAGATCCTGCTCGGCGCGCCCCACGTAGCGAATGCGGAGATGCCCGTCTTCGGAAGGGAGGATCGTAACGCCCCCCGGATCCAGATTGAGCTTGAGAGATGCTTCTGAAGGAAAGCCCAGGTCGGTCCACTCGCGGGAGAGGCCTTTCAGGTTGAGGCTTTGCTGAGCGTGGACGGCAGCAGATCCGAGCACGAGTGCGAATGCCAGCAACAAGGACTTCCGCATGGGGGCTCCTAGGACGTACGGTATCTACGCCTTCGAAGCCCCTGCGTTTAGAGCCTGGCTTAGCGCCCCATGCGCTCCCATTTTTCGGCGAGCCCATCCTCGCCGCAGCTGCGGGCCAAGGAGGCGGCCTGCTGAAGCGTGCCCGCGCGGGAGACTCGGGCATAGACGGCCTGCACGAGCTGATCCGCCTCCTGCAGTTTGTGGAGGCGGAGTTTGGCCTCTACGAGGAGGGAGAGTTCGCCTGTCCATCCACCAAAGCCGAAGTAGGTGCCCATCTGAACCTTGTTGCTGCCTGCTCGGCCCGCATCCTCCAGCGCCGCCGTCTCCATGCGGTTGAGGAAGCCCTGGCTCTGATCGAAGGAGGTCTGCAGGATCGGTTCCACGTCGCGCCAATCGCCGGTGGCGCGGGCGTCTTCCACAAAGGCTTCGACGGCTGCCGTGGGCGGCCATTGGCGGGCGCCCGGGAGGGGGCGCAATCCCGCAAGCACGTCGCCGGGGCGGCCCTTGCCGATGGCGTTGCGGAGAGAGAGCCACACCTGCCAGCGGCGGGGATCGCTGGGGCGGTGCCGCACGTGGGATTCCACGTTGGAGAGCAGGCGCTCGGCCAAGGCCTTCAACCGGGGACTGTGCTCGGCCATGGCGGTAAGGGGCATGGCGATGGGCAGGGGCCCGGTGTCGCCGCCCGCATCCAGCCAATGGCCGTCACTGATGAGGCGCTCGTAGAGCGAGGCGTATTCCTCCCAGATGGCCGCGTCGTCCTCATCGGAAAGGAGGGCGATTTCGGGCGGGGCTTGGGGCTTGGCCTTTTCACTGCCTTCGCCTTTACCGCTCCCCTTGCTTCCACCCTTGCCGCTGCTTCCCTTCGATTCGGTGGCAGGTGCAGGCCCGATGCGGCCTTCCGTCTGGCGTTCTGCAGGGCCGCGCAATTCCAGGATGAGGCGGGCGATGGCATCGGTGTGATCGCCTTGGGTCTGCAGAAAGTCCCTCAGCACCTCGGCGCGCGTGCGGAGGCCGCTCTGGCGGTAGGCCTCGCGAAGGGCTTCCGCGGTGGGCGATTCGGTGCCTTCGGCGTGGATGCGCTTATCGGGCCCGATGAGGGCCCAATGGGGCTTATCGGAGCTCCAGCCGCGCACCCGCTGAAACTCCTGTCCGGAGCGCAGGTTTAGAGAGAGGTCCTCGGTGGTGAGCTGCAGCGCGTAGACGGTCTCCTGCTCCATGAGCTGGGCCATGGGTTCCGCCAGGCTTTGGCCGTTGGCACTGGGCAGAGTGAGGATCATACCCTCGGGGTGGAAATGCAGAATCTGGGCGAGACTGATGGCGTTATCCCCAGCTGCAATAAGGGTCTGCGCCGCAAGGAATGCGGAAGATGCCAGAAAGAAAAGGGAGGATCGCAGGAGGCGCATCGTGTCTCCTTAGTGGCTGGGAGGACGCAGGGCGGCCCAGCGCGTCGCCATTTGAGCCTGACCGCAGCGGCGGGCCAAGGAGGCCGCCTTGCCTGGCAAAGCTCGCCATTGGGAGGAGCCGAGCGCTTCCATGAAGAGGGCATCGGCCTGAGTGGTATCGCCGGCACGAAGGCAACTCTCCAGCAGAGGCTCGAGGGAGACCGTCCAGTCCTGCTCGAAGAGGGGAGGGGAGGCGTCGCGGCCGGCGCTCTGTTCGCCGCTGGAGGTCTCCCGAAGGGTGTGGGGCACTTCGTTCCAACGGGAGAGGAAGAGGTCCTTCATCGCGCGCCAATCTTCGACGGTGCTCGCGTTGCGGCGCATGGCGAGGGCCACGCGATCGGGGGGCCATTGGTCTTTGGGCGTGAGGGGTGTGGGACGGAGAGACGCGAGCAGGGCCGAAAGTCTGGATTTGCCTTGAGCGCGATTCATCCATAGCCAGAGATCCCAGAAGGGCTCCGATTCTGGCTGCCGACGCAAAGCCGCTTCGACCGTGGGTTGCCAGCGCTGGTAGATCACGCGAAGGGTGGGGCTGGAGGCGTCCATGGCGCGGCCTTCGGCCAGCCAGATGAAGGTCATTTCGCGCCATTGGCCACTGCGGAACACACCGTCCATCTCCTGCGCAAAGGCCCCCCACGCGTCGAGATCCTGCACCGGTTCGAGGGGTTTGGCCTGCGAGAGGTCCACCGGCGTGGGGTCCGCCTGCTCGCGCTGAAAGCCAGCGATGTCGCCACGTTCTAAGCGTTCCCGCAGCAAGGGGACTTGAATACCAAGGTAACGTTGCGCCGTACGCTCCGCCCGCTGCCGAAGCAGGGCGATGAGTTGTTCGCGGGCATCTAGGCTTTGAGGATCGTCCTTGAGGTAGGCACGCAGATCTTTCACGCGATCCCGGAATCCCGCGCTTTGGAGATCTCTCGCAAAATTGCTCGCGAGGGGAAGGGTCTCTCCGCGAGACACGACAGTGCCGCGGCGATTGAGGAGGAGCCACTGGGCTTTGCTTTCGAGCCGCTGGGTGGCCACGAGCTGCCTTTCGCTGCCGCTTCCCAAGGTATAGGTGCGCAGGGGCAGCTGGAAAGCGCGCAGCTCATCCTGCTGGAGAAGGGCCGTGAATCCGTCCGCCAAGGCCCGGGATCCCTTGGCGTCCAGGATATAGAGCGTGGCCGGCGCGGCATCTGCCTCGGCGCTGTCCCGATCCAAGTGGGTGCGAAGGACTGCCGTCTGTCCTTGCAAAGAAGAAAAGCCCGCCACGAGGCTGAGCGCCAAAACGAGAACCTTCATGCGTACGTCCTAAAACACTCCACCAGGATGCTCCACCCCGGAGGTCAAGGGGCAGAGCATCCTGGTGGAAAATCAGTGCAATTCAGTGCTGGTAGTAATCCTGGGAGGCGTGGCGGTGCTCGATCATCTCGGCGCGCTCTTTATTCGCGGGTGGCAGGTAGCCGCCGGGGAGGATCTGGTAGGGCGAGCTGATGAGACCACGGTAATCGAAGGAGCTGGTGGCGGAAGGCTTGAACCAGTTGGGGTAGACGAAGTCGCTCATGAGCGTGGAGCCGATGCGGTAGCCCTGGTCGTTGGTCTCGCAGGCATCGCAGACTTCCATGCTGACGGCGGTGCCGTCGGACATGTAGGCCACCTGGTCGATGAGGGGGTCTTCGCGCATTTCCAGCACTTCGTGGGACACGCTGTTGGTCCAGTAGTCGAAGGTCACGCCCTTGACGTGCACGTAGCCCTTGGGGGTGCCGCTGCCGGGGCGACCGCTGGTGGTGGTGTGGTAGTCGCCGGTGGTCTGTCCAACGGTGATGTTCCAGTAGCTGCTGGAGGTGCTCTGGTTCTTGCCGACGAAGACGAAGGTGGCGTCCTTGCCCCATTTGGCCTTGAACTCGTTGTGGACCTGCTGGGCCACGGCATTCATGACCGTCTTGAGGGTGGCGTCAGACACATTGCTGGTGCGATTCACGATCGCGATGGTCTGGGCCTGGGCCAGGGTGGCGCCCGCGAGCACCAAAGTAGAAAGCAATTTCATAGTGATGTCCTCTCAAAGGATGAGAACTGCGTGAATGAAGTTGTGGTGAGCCCGGGGCGATCGGACAAATCTAGCCACAGCTTCGTCACACCCTAGTTAAAAGATGTTAAGAAACGTGAAATCTGTTGTGATTCTGTGACATTTTGATTGCAAATTTACCAACGAAATCATGCGCATAAAGATAAGGCGCACTGGCTGTGTCAGCAGTCAGTGCGCCTTGCTAGGGAAATACAGGGCTTCTTTAGGGGAGATAGCCGCCCGGCAGAACTTGGAACGGCGCGGAGATGAGGCCGCGGTAGTCATAGGGGCCATTCCCGTTGGCTTGGAACCAGCTCGGGTAGACGAAATCGCTCATGAGGATGCTGTTGATGCGGTAACCCTGATCGTTGGTTTCGCAGGCATCGCACACCTCCACATAGCCGGTGGATCCGTCGGCATGCGTGTAGGTGGTGTTCACGAAGGGGTCGGTGCGCATCTCCAACACCTCGTGGGAGATGGTGTTGGTCCAATAGTCCGTGCTCACGCCGTTGACATGGCAGTAGGCGAGGGGGACCCCCCGCGTGACCGTGTGGTAGTCGCCCTTCCGGTCATCGACGTAGCAGTTCCACTGGCTCGACGATGTGCTCTGGTTCTTGCCGACGAAGACGAAGGTGGCGTCGTAGCCCCACTTCGCCTTGTACTCGTTGTGGACCTGGCTGGCCACGGCGGCCATGACGCTCTGGAGCTGGGCGTCGGAGACATTCTTCGTGCGATTTACGATCGCGATGGTCTGTGCCTGGGCGAGCGATGTCCCCGTGAGCACGATGGCGTACAACAGCTTCATAAACACTTCCTCCGCATCAGGACTGGAACGTGGTGGGCTGTGAGTACTGCTTGGATTGGGCCAATCTAATCGGATTATTCAAATGGGCCAGTGGGATTAAGGAATATTTTCATTTCTCCTAACCAGCGGCCCTGTGATTGGGAAAATGTCTCGCCTGGTTTGATCGCTGAGACATCTAAAAGGGACCTGAAGCAGATGGCTTCAGGTCCCTTTTAAAGATGAAATCGATCCAGAGAGTTCAGAAGTACCAGCTGAATCCGATGCCGAAATGGCTGCCGTCCACTGAGGGACCGGTGACGGCGCCGAGGCCATCGACCGAGGATGGCGTGTACTTTTCGTTTACGTAGCGGAGGCTCAGTCCACCACGGCCAAAGGCCATGACTGACGTGAGGAATTCTCCTTCGAGGACGGTGCCGGTGGAGGAGTTGAAGTGGATGGTGGAAAGGGAGGCCGCGCCGCTTCCAGTGACGCGGGCGTCAGAGGTCTTGCGGAACCCGAGGCCCGCACGGAAATGGGGCGTGGCGTTCCAGAAGCCCATGCCTTCCACGGCGGTGCGCTTGAAGTCCAAGCTGCCGTTCTTCGCTTCCTTGGTGGAATCAGTGTGGAAGCCATAGCTGGCTTGCAGCGAGAAGGCGGGGATCACTTGATAATCCAGTCCGCCCTTAATCAAGGTTTCGCCACCGGCCTTGATGGAGCTGGAGGACCCATCGGTGTATTTCACGGAGGCCAGAGTGTCGCCCCCGTTGGTGTAGGCCAGACTCAGAAAGGGCCGCAGTTTGCGGGGCTCATCCGCTTGGGTGAAGACAGAAGCGACGACAAGAAGAGGGATGAGTTTACGGGACTGCATGCGGCAGCTCTCCTGAGAAGGATCCAATAAGGAATGAGTTGAAGAGCATTGAAATCACGCCTCCATTAAAGAGGTCATGTGTTCAGTGCTTGATGAAAAATACCACAGTGAGGTGCTTGATTACCAGTAGAGGTAAGGGTTTGAACGATTCCTGAACTTTCGGATTGTTCGCTGGTCAGACCAAAACAGGTACAGATCGCAGATCAGGGCTGCATCGCCCATCTAGTCATCGGGCAGTAGGGGCAATTCGAACCAGAACACCGTGCCCCCGCCGGACGGGCAGGAGAACCCGATTTGTCCGCCATGCAGTTCCACAATGGCCTTGGCGATGCTGAGGCCTAAGCCTGTGCCGGTGGATTGGCGGGTATTCCCCGTCTGGGATTGCGCGAACTTGTGGAAGATGTGACTTCGAAAGCTCTCTGGAATGCCCGGCCCCTTGTCCCTCACTTCGACACGTACCGTGCCGGGCCGAAGGAGCGCGCGCACCTGCACCGCGCTTCCCGCGGGGGAGTGCTTGGTGGCGTTGGAGAGCAGGTTGGCCATGACCTGCTGGAGCCGGGCGGCATCTGCGTTCACACGGACGGGACCGGAGGGAAGTTCCATGGTGTAGGTGACGTCATAGATCTTTCCATAAGCATCTTGTGCTTGGAGGGATTCGCGGATCAGTTGCTCGAGGTGCAGGGGTTCAAGCGCGACGGGCATCATGCCGCGCTCCATGCGCTGGAGATCCAGGAGGTCGTTGACGATGCGGATGAGTTGGTCGGTGTTCTTCGCGGCGATCTCCAGCAGCGAACGTGTCTGATCTGGGAGTCCACCTCCCACGCCGCCGATCACCAGTCCGAGCGACCCTCGAATAGAGGTGAGGGGCGTGCGCAGCTCATGACTCACGAGGGAGATGAATTCCTCCTTCAACCGGTCCACGCGGCGCCGCTCCGTGATATCGCGGGCCACGCTGAGAATGGCCGTGCGTCCCTCGTATTCGATTTTCCGGCAGCTGATTTCCACGTGGAGCAGGTTGCCCTCGCGCCCGCCTTGGGTGGTCTCAAAGATCATCTCGTCCTGGTCCTTCATCAGGTCGCTGATTTCGGGGATTCTCAGACGCGCCGCGAAATCGGCGGGAATGCGGGCATCCGAAACCACCAGGCTGGCTTTGGTGAAGCCCAGGCGTTCGCACGCCGCTTGATTCACTTCCAGGATTCGGCCGTTCAGATCCTGAATGTAGATGGCGTCGCCCACGCTTTCAAAGAGCAGGCGGAACCGAAGTTCGTGGCGGGAAAGGGAAGTGAGGGCTTCCTGCTGGCGGGCCCAGGTGCGATGAAGGAGTGCGGCGCCTCCCAAGGTCGCGAAAGTGAAGGGAAGCAGGAAGAGGCCAAGCCGCAGCGCCTCGTGCTGCCAGGCGTTCCGATCATCCTGGATGGAGAGGCCCACGAGAATGTAGAGGGGATGGGTGCCGATCTTTCGCACGGCGAAGGTGCGTTCCACCTGGTCCACGCTGCCATGGGTGGTGTATGTCACCTCAGTTTGATGGTTTCGCACCAGATCCTGGAATTCTTGCGGAGGCGGCCTTCGGCCTGAGATGGCGCCGAGCTCGGGCGAGAGGGGGTAGCGGGCGATGATGGTATCCCCAGGGTCTCGAAGCACGATGACGCCGTGGGGACCCACCGCAAGACTGGAAAAGACCTGGATGAATTGTTCCAGCAGCACCGTGGCGTACACCACGCCTTCGAATTCTCCTCGCGGGCCCTCCAGGCGGCGGGCGAAGATGATCACCCACTTGCCGCTGATCCTGCCCACGACGGGCTTCGAGAGCACGAGCCCCGCATGGGGATCCCCGCTCAAGCGGATGAAATAATCCCGGTCTGCGATGGAGGTCGGTTTCTGAGGGCTCAGGCCGTTGCCGAAACGGAGCACACCCGAGGCATCAGAGGCCCTGATGCCATCCAGACCCGGAAGCCGGTCGCGCATGCGGAGAAGGAAGCGTTGAAAGGCCTCACCATCTAGATGAGGTTGTGCGCGAAGCCGGCTGTACTCGCTCGCGGAGGTGTCCAGAGCCAGTTCGAGGTTGGTGATGGAACTGGCAATGTTCTGCTCCACGAGGCGAGCATGGTTCTCGGCCCTCGTCTGCATTTCCTGGCGATGGCGCTTCCAGCTTTGGGCCAAGATGGTACCCGCCACAATGCCCACCGATACGATGAGGAAGATCGATCCCCCCCAGAGCAAGGTCGGGAAGGCCCGGGGCGGACCTTCCGGATCTCTCCACTGATGAGCCGATCCGGCGCGCATGGCTCGTTATCGGATGAACGCTGGCCCATGGTGAATCGGAGCGGTGGGAAGGTGCGGATTCGGACGGTACCTCGCTAAAGTCTTAGGATCTTCGGTGGACCTCATGCGTTTCGCGCCAGCCCTTCTCCTGCTTGCGGCCTTGTCGGCTCCGGCTCAGACGCCGAAGGAAAAGGCCCTTCGGGTGGCCGTGTTGCCCTTCGAAGGGGTGGGTCCCGAAGAGGCGGGCGAAGTGGGCTCTGCCCTCCAGGCCATGCTGATCACGGATCTCGCGGCCTCCCCTTCGTTGCGGTTGGTGGAGCGGGCCCAATTGGGCGACCTCATGGCCGAGCAGCAATTGGCGGTGTCGGGGGCCATGGATACCTCCACCATTCCGCGTTTGGGAAAGCTCCTTTCCGCCAGCCATGTGCTGGTGGGCCGCTGCACCGTTGTTGGTTCGAAATTGCGTTTGGATAGCCGGCTGGTTTCCGTGGAACAAGGCACGGTGCTGTTGGCAGAAAGCACGGAAGGGGAGAAGGATGCCTTCTTCGAATTGGAAAAGGCCTTGGCCAACCAGCTGATCCAAAAGCTCGGCGTGACCTTGGCGCCCAAGGAGCGAGCCCAAGTGGCCAAGATCCACACGGCGGACTACCAGGCTTTCCGAGCCTTCGGGCGAGGCCTCCGCCTGCACGATCAAAAGCTCGAAGAGAAGGCCGTTCTCGCGCTTCAAGAGGCCATCAAAAAGGATAAGGATTTCAATCTAGCGGCCACCACGCTGGACGAGTACCAGCGTCTCATCACCTCCCTGAAGACGCGCGCGGAGAGCATCCTCGACGCCCAGCGACAGCTGGAGCGCGCGAAGGCCGATGAAGCGGCGGGCGCTGAGGCGCGATGGGTGGAGCGCGTTCAAAAACTGGCCGAGAGTCCCGATACCGCCTGGGAGGATCGCCTCACGGCCCTCCACAGTCTGGCCGTAGCCTTGGGTAATTTGGGCTCGCGACAAAACAAGCTCCACAACCTCCGGCGTATCGAGGACCGCTTTTGGATGAAGCGCCAAGCGGAGGCCGCTGCTGCGCGTTACGAGGAAGAAGCTCTCAAGCTCTTTCCGGTCGCGCCCCTCACCGTCGATGAATCCAACTACTCCTGGTCGCTGACGGAAAACCTCGGCGACTTCGAGAAGGAGTGGGCCTGGGCGAAGAAGAAGCTGCTGAGGGTCGAGGACATCGCGGAAAACCAGAAGAACATGATCCTCTCTAGCGCCCGCTATCCTGATCTCACGGCGGAGCTGCTCCACTTCGACGCCAAACAGACCGCGGCCTTCCATCAGCAGCTCTTCGATTTCTGCAAAAAGCTCCAGCCTGATGATTACCACGTCACCGAAGGCCTGGAGGCCCTCGCCAAGCGCTGGCGGAACGTCCTTGAACTGGATAAGAGCACGGCCCTCTTCACCGAGTTGAGCCGTCGCTCGGATAATCCCTGGCGATTGAAGGGGCTGGCTCAGGAGATCGAAGCCAACCGCGATATGTCTGCCTTCATCGCCAAGGCTCCCGCCGAAGGGCGCGAATACCTGCTGCTGAATGAAGGCAATGTCCATGGGGCGAAGAATCTCTTTCCCGATCGCAGCGTGAGCCCTCGCGCTCTCCAAGAATTAGCCCGGCTCCGCGCCTGGCCCCACCAGGATCGAAGCTTGCTCATCGGCGATCTCCCGGTGTGGAGCCTGGGCAATGCCAATCTCCTCTCCACAGGCCCCCGAACGGATCCGCGCCGAGCCGCGGAGTTGCGCTACCACCGCCCTGCGCGAATGAGTGAAAAGGACGTGGATGCGCTTCTCGTCCTGGGCAGCGCCCCGCGCCAGGCCTTTACGCTGAAGGCGCGGCTGACCTTCACGGCGCCGGCAGATTTTACGCCCAGGGATCCCATTGATCCCGGTCGACCTGAGGTGGTCCTCCTCTTTGGCATGTCCGATGTGGATTGTGACAAGCAGGAGGATCCCAGCACGCACAAGCGCGTCCTCGTCCGCCCCATGAGGGCCTACGGAGTGGTGATGAAGGCGGATGCCGCGCAGCTCGTGCGCCTCACAGAATCGGAACGCGATGCCTGGAATCGAAAAGGGGCCTTCGCGGAAGAGGCGCTCGGCTCGTCGCCTGCTAAAGGCGAGGCGGCCACGCTGGACCTCACGCTGAAGGTATCCGGTGGAAGCGTGGTGGTGGAGTTGAATGGGCGCAGCCATCGGTTCACGCTGCCCCAGCCGGTGGCTGGGTTCACGGGCCTGGGGGTGCGGGGCCAGGGCTATGTGGGCCTGAGCGCGCTGTCCATCGGGAAATGATCCAGCCCCAGTGCGCACCTTGAGGTAGGTATTCCTGCCTTTTGGAGCCTATGGCATCCTGCCCTCCTTACGAGGTGGCTGTGGCCGAGGCCAAACCGAAACCCAAAGTGAATACGGCCCGGGCCTGGCGGGAGGCCAAGGCTCTCGTGAAGGCGCATCGCGGTTCCCTGATCCTGGGCTTGGCCTTGATGCTGGTGAGCCGCTTGGCGGGGCTCGTCCTGCCGGCGAGCACGAAATACCTCATCGATGAGGTCATCGGGAAACGGAATGTCCATCTGCTGTTGCCCCTAGCTCTGGCCTCCGGCGGTGCGACGCTGCTTCAAGCCATTGCGAGTTATGCCAATTCCCAAGTGGTGAGCGTGGCCGCCCAAGGGGCCATCACCACCATGCGCCAGCGGGTGCAGGACCACATGCTGCGCCTGCCCATCCGCTATTTCGATGGCACGAAGAGCGGCATCATCATCTCCCGCGTCATGAATGACGCGGAGGGCATCCGCAATCTGGTGGGCACGGGCCTCATCCAGCTGGTGGGCGGCGCGTTGACGGCGCTGATGGCGCTGGCCGTGCTCTTTTGGCTGAATTGGAAACTCACTTTGGCAACGGTACTCTTTCTGGCGGCCTTCGGTGGCGCCATGGCTTTGGCGTTTCGCAAGCTGCGCCCCCTCTTCCGTCAGCGCAACGAGATCACGGCGGAAATCACGGGCCGCCTCACGGAGTCCGTGGGCGGTGTGCGCATCCTGAAGGTCTACGTAGCCGAAGAGCGCGAGCGGAAGATCTTCGCCGAAGGCACCGAGCGCCTCTTCAAGAACATCGCCAGCACCATCACCGGCACCAGCGCCATCACGGCTTTCAGCACGGCCATCGTGGGTGGCATCGGCGTGCTCATCATGATCGTGGGCGGACGCGCGATCTTCGCCGGCACCATGACCCTGGGCGATCTCATCATGTACACCTTCTTCGTGGGACTCATGGCGGCACCCGTCGTGCAGATCGCCAGCATCGGCACCCAAGTGAGCGAGGCCTTCGCGGGGCTGGATCGCATCCGCGAGATCCTGGACATGCCCACGGAAGACCAGGAGGATCTGCAGAGGGAGCCCCTGCCAGACGTGGAGGGTCATGTGGCCTTCCATGACGTGCATTTCGGGTACGAGGAAGCCAAGCCCGTGCTGAAGGGCATAAGCTTCGACGTGCCTGCGGGCAGCACCGTGGCCTTGGTGGGATCCAGCGGGTCTGGCAAGAGCACAGTGCTCTCCCTCGTGATGGCCTTCAACCATCCGCAGCAGGGCAAGGTGCTGGTGGATGGCAAAGACGTGGACACCCTGCGCCTCAGGGAATACCGCAGCAAGCTTGGCGTGGTGCTGCAGGACAACTTCCTCTTCGATGGCACGGTGGCCGACAACATCGGCTTTGCCAAACCGGGTGCCACCCGCGAAGAGATCGAGGCCGTGGGCCGCGTGGCGCACGTGAACGAGTTCGTGGATCGCTTCGAATTGGGCTACGACACCATCGTCGGCGAGCGCGGGGTCAAGCTTTCCGGCGGACAGCGTCAGCGGGTGGCCATCGCCCGGGCCATCCTGGCGAATCCGCGCATCCTCCTGCTGGATGAAGCCACCTCGAGCCTGGATAGCGAAAGTGAGGCGTTGATTCGCGATGGCCTCCGCCGGCTGCGGGCGGGCCGAACCACCTTCGTCATCGCCCACCGCCTCAGCACCATCGAAAGCGCGGATCAAATCCTCGTCGTCGAGCAGGGCGAGATCGCGGAGCGCGGCACCCATCGCGAGCTGCTGGCGATGAACGGTCGCTACAAGCAGCTTTACGACCGGCAGCACGGTGTGGAGATGGATCAGTTCATCAATCCTGGAGAGGACTTCACCGTGCCCCAGGTTCCCGCTTGAGGTGCATCCTAGGCCGGTCGGTCCACCTTCGTTCCGATCAGTAAGAGATTGCCGGGGTTCATGCGGTTGGAAGCTTCCTCGACGACGACGTCGAACCCCGCGGCCTCCATCTCTTCCACCCAAGCTTCCCGGCTTCGGAAATGGGCCGAGGCTCCGCGGTTCCAGCCCAGAGTCATGGCCAGGCGCTCATAGGGTCGGGTGAGACGGGTACCTCCCTGCTGACCTCCATCCGTCTCCCGCATGAGTAGTAGGCCTCCCGTGGGAAGGGCGTCGGCGATGCGGCGCAAGATCTCCCGGTGCTCGTCCACTTCGAAGTAATGCAGCACATCGAGGCAGGTCACGCGCTCGCAGGGGGGGATGGCGAGGGCGCGGAGGTCGCCCAGCTCCAGCTTCACGCCCTGGAGGCCCCGCGTGGATCTCAGCGCGGTGCGGTGTTTTCGGGCATCGTGCTCGATACCATGCACGCGTCGGCCACCTCCCAGTTCAGCGAGGGCAGTAACGAGTAGGCCCATGCCGCTGCCGAGATCCACCGTGAGCGAGCCTTCGGGAATATAGGGAGCGACGGCCCTATAGCAGGGATCCATGGCGATTTTGCAAACGGCGTAATTCCAATGCCAGAGATTGAAGCTGCGGTAGCGTCGGCGAGTGCGTCGGAGGGCTGCATCGAGAGAGGTGTCAAAGTCAGAAGGCAGCGGGGTATTCGATAAAGGCATGGATCCAGTCTAGAAGATCCCTGCGCCTTCAGCGTTGCAGTTCCCAAATCTCCGCCCCCTCCAGATCGATGCGATGCAGGCGCTGGCGCTCCGAAGGCCGCTGGCCGTGGCGCATCAAATCGTAGATGTCGTGAAGGAGGGCCTCAGCTTGCGCGAAGTAGGAATGGCCCAGAAGATCGATATCGAAATCAGGGACCGCAACGGTGTCGATGCCTTGGACCGTCGTATAGGGCCTGAAATAGCCGGCTCGCGGATGCTCGTGGATGAGGGCGGAGAGGTGGACAGCCTTGTCCGCGGCGGAGGCATAGAGGGTGGTGCGCGAGGCGAAGGGCGGATAGTTGCGCGCCAGGTCTTGGAACACGTCCCGATCCACGTCCGGCGCCGCGAGGATGATTTGATCGAAGCGCACCTTCGAGGTCTTCTGGGCATCCGCGGTGATGCGCTGGAGGGCGCGCAGCAGCCCGCGGTTGCCCATGCTGTGGGCGACGATATGAACCTTGTCGGCCTTGCAGGTGTCGAGAAAATCCACGAGAAACTCGGCGATGGCGCCTTCGCTGGCTTCGATGGAGGCCTCGTCGGCCGCGTAGTCCTTCACGCCGCCTTTGGAAGGCCAGCTGAAGAAGGCCGTGGGACCGGGCACCTTCAGATCGCAGCCCATCTGCGCGGCGCGAATGGCGGCGTCTTCGAAGGTGTTGTTGAAGCCGTGGAGGAAGATGAGGGCGTGGGTCTCGGCGTGTTCGGTTCTGGCTTCCCGAAGCTCCTCCAGCATCCCGCTGTAGAAGCTGTCGCGGGCAAGCGGCGCTACGTTTTGAAGGCGCAAATGGTCGTCGCGTAGATCGAAGCGAAGGAGGCGCTTCCAGAAGGCGTTCCCGATTTCTCCGAAGCGGTGGGCCTCAGGCACGAAAACCTCGACCTGGCCTAGCGTCGTGCAATCGTGGCGCTCGCTGGTGAAACCGTTTCCCGCTTCGTTGGGCTTGCGGTTGGTGCCGAACCATACGGGAAAGACAAGGCCTTCCTTCGTCGTTTTCGTGGATTCGGACTGAGCCAAGGGCGGCGCAGCGCTGGCCGCGGGTGCGGGGCTCGGCATTGTCATCTCCAGGAACACCGGCCCACCTGGTGCTCGATCCACGGGTGGAGGTAGGAAGGCCTCGCCGGGAATAGGAATCCAGTCCTCGATGGCCTTTTGGAAGTTGGCCGTGTTCATGGGCATGGGCAGGAAGAGATCCATGCCCGTTCGCAATGGGCGGATGCGTTTCAGGGCCTCAGGCTTGGGTTTCGCGCTCAGCACGGCGATGCGAATCCCCTGGAAGGCCTCGTCCTGGCGAAGGTGGTCGCAGAGCTCAATGCCCAGATCCGTGTCGGCATCAATATCGATGAGCGCGCCGATGTAGGTCTGAGTTCTTAGACGCTGGAGGGCCACGGTGAGTGTGGGCGCCACCTCGACCTCGAGAGAGGGAAGAGCCATGCGCTGTGTCTGCAGGGTCGGGCTTACCGCTCCCAGAATGAGAAGGCGCTGGCTCATGGCAATCCTCGAGGTGGGACCCGAGTCTAGGCCTGCGAAAGGATGCCGTCAATTTCCTTACAAACTTGAATTGATTCTCTGCTCATACCGCACGCTAAGGCCCTGAGCCCAAATCAGTGAAGGAGCTCATGCAGCGATGGGATAGGGATGAATGGCATGTATTCCTTCCAGCCGAGGAAGAAGGAAAACGTCGCATGAATGAAGGGCGAGCTTAAGAAGGCCAGGGTGAGGTAAGTCGGGATTTCCATCTTGCGCATCTGAAACGCGATGGGCGGAAGGAACAGGGTGAGTAAGGCTGGGACGGTGTAGTAGATCCACCACGGCAAGCCCAGATTGGCGCCGTACTTTGCGAATAACATTCCGCCTACCACCACGACGAGAGTGATCGTCGCGAGTTTTGTCTGTGCCGGTTTAGACGCTCGCTTTCGCAGGGAGAACCGGATCAGCCGAAGAAAGACGAGGATGGAAACGAGGATGAACGCAAGAAATCGAAGCGTCGGGGGCATCTAACACCTTAGGTCTTTCACACGTGGATGGGATGCAACCTCACGTTCTGAGTCACCGGGCCAACTACGACGCCATTGAGGCTCGTGATTAATTGGACGGAAGCGCGGACATATCCATCCACATTGCGCCCCAAACGTGGCCGTCCGGATCCGTGAAGTCGCGGCCATACATGGACACGTGGTCTTGAATGGGGTTGATGTCGCCGATTCCACCGTTCTCAGAGGCCGACTTGTTCATGGCATCGGCGTCTTCACGTGACTCGCACGCAACCATTAGTGCGACCTCACTCGATGTTTTTGGCGGAATTGGGCAGGCTGTAAAGTTCCGGCATTTCTCGTTGGTCAAAAGCACGAGATGGATGGCA
>JACXTT010003385.1_pt1 | contig 24586 bp, 22 predicted proteins | sample 9270951 | NCBI WGS metagenome assembly JACXTT01 (sample SAMN15532306, study PRJNA645909) | rock metagenome | isolation source: weathered quartz diorite | place: Puerto Rico | collected 2017-06-21
CACACTGTCAAAGATCTCAATCACTTGCGGATCGTTTCCGTTTCCGCTTCAGAACATTTCGTTCCGAGTGAGCCGCTCATCTTACATCGTTTTTCCTGTCCGTCAACACCTTCAGCGAAGAATTTTTGCTGTCGTTGTTGCCGTCCGGAGGGCGATGCCAGCGGCGGGAGGCGAATAATAGGTAGGCCTCCCACCTTTGACAAGCAATTTTTGAAATTATTTTTCGTGTTTCGCGTAAGACGTTGTTCTCACGCGAAACTCTTTTCATTTGTCGTACGCGACGACGTTGCGTCGTCGCGAAATGCTCAGGCCTGCTTCAACAACACGCGAGCGAAGTTGCGCTTGCCGATCTGCAAAACCCCTTCAAAACCCGGGGAAAACACGCGTTGCGCATCTTCGACGACTTCTGCATCGATACGCACGGCGCGTTCCTTGAGCTTGCGATTCGCTTCTGCATTGCTCGGCGTGAGGCCTGCAGCCGTAAGTAGCGCAGGCAGACGCAGACCGTCTGCAGGCACCGCAATTTCAGTCAACGGCAGCAGGCTGGTGTCGCCCTCTCCGCGCACCACGGCATGCCAGCCGGCGATGGCCTGCTCGGCGGCGGCGGCATCGTGGAAGCGGGTGGCCAGTTCGCGGGCGAGCTTCAGCTTGGCATCGCGGGGGTTCAGGGCGCCGCTGGCCACTTCCTGCTTCATGCGGGCGATATCCTCCAGCGAGGTTTCGAAGCTGAGCAGCTCGAACCAGCGCCACATGAGGTCGTCGCCGATCTTCAGCGTCTTGGTGACGATGTCGATGGCCGGCTCATTGATACCTATGTAGTTGCCCAGCGACTTGGACATCTTGTTGACGCCGTCCAGGCCCTCGAGCAGCGGCATGGTCAGCACGATCTGCGGCGGCTGGCCGTGGTGTTCCTGCAGGGCGCGGCCCATCAGCAGGTTGAATTTCTGGTCGGTGCCGCCCAGCTCGACGTCGCACTTGAGCGCCACCGAGTCGTAGCCCTGGACCAGGGGATACAGGAATTCGTGGATGGCGATCGGCTGCTGGCCGGCGAAGCGCTTGGAGAAGTCGTCGCGCTCGAGCATGCGGGCCACCGTGTGCTGGGCGGCGAGCTTGATCATGTCGGCGGCGCTCATCTGGCCGAACCACTCGGAATTGAAGCGCAGCTCGGTCCGCTCCTTGTCCAGCACCTTATAGACCTGTTCGGCGTAGGTTTCGGCATTGGCCAGCACGTCCTCGCGGGAAAGCGGCTTGCGGGTGACGTTCTTGCCGGTCGGGTCGCCGATCATGCCGGTGAAGTCGCCGATGAGGAAAATCACCTGGTGCCCCAGGTCCTGGAACTGGCGCATCTTGTTGAGCAGCACGGTGTGGCCCAGGTGCAAGTCGGGCGCGGTCGGGTCGAAACCCGCCTTGATGCGCAGCGGACGACCGAGTTTCAGGCGTGCGGCCAGCTCTTCCTGCTTGATGATTTCGTCGGCGCCGCGCGCGATGGTGGCCAGCGCCTGCTCAAGCTCGTTCATGTATTCCTCAAATTTTCGTTGTCTGGACTGCGGCGGAAATCACGGTTTCCGGGGCGGTTCCGTTAAGTGTGCGTTAACCAAAAAATTATCGCAACCCATTGATGGAAAAGGCGTTGACGCTCTTTACACAAGGCCGCTATGGTACGCGCCAATTAGAATTTTGGTACCTGGGGAACACCGGGCATGGGTGAGAGAAACAAGACCGCGCGTTCAGCGCGCAAACTGGCCATGCGTCGAAAGGCGCAGCGTCGCCACTCTCACTTTTATGAGCGTTGTGCCCATTGGTCGTTCGGTTGCCACGGTGAAGCGGAGCCGATCCGCTGGCACCGCGAGCGTTGGATGCTCGCCGGTACGGCGCTGCTGATCACGGCGGTTTCGGGCTTCCTTATTCCTGCGTGGGCCAGCGCGATGCGTCCGGACGCCGTGCCCGCCGTGCACGCCATGCTGCCCCTGGCTTTGCCCAAGGCGGCGCCCGAGATTGCCCGTACGCCCGACGTCGAGGACTGGCACATCGTCCAGGTGCAGCCGGGCCAGACGCTGTCCGACCTGTTCCAGAGCCAGGGCCTGAGCCTTACCGACGTGCAGCACGTGGTGGACCAGTCGGGCGACGCGAAGTCCCTGCATCACATCAGCCCGGGCCAGGAGTTCGACTTCCTGCTCGACAGCGACGGCAGCCTCAAGGGCATCCGTTTCGACAAGGACGAAGCGAACCGCACCACCATGCGCTTCGAAGGCGACAAGGCCACCGTGACCGCGCAGGCGCGCGAGGTGGACCGCCGCGAGCACGTGGCGCACGGCACCATCGACAGCTCGTTGTTCGCCGCCGCCTCGAAGGCCGGCATGACCAACCAGATGGTGCTCAAGCTCGCCGACCTCTTCAAATACGACATCGACTTCGTGCAGGACCTGCGCGAAGGCGACAGCTTCACCGTCATCTACGACGACGTCTATCGCGACGGTTCGTACCTGCGCGAAGGCGACATCGTCGCCGCTGAGTTCGTCAACCAGGGGCAGCGCTACACCGCGTACCGCTTCAAGAAGGAAGACGGCAGCTACGGCTGGTTCAGCGAGGACGGTCGTCCGATCCAGAAGTCGTTCCTGCGCATCCCGGTGGACTTCACCCGCATCTCCTCGCAGTTCAGCGCTGCGCGCATGCATCCGGTGCTGGGCCTGATGCGCGCCCACAAGGGTGTGGATTACGCCGCGCCCACCGGCACGCCGATCCACGCCGCCGGCGATGGCGTGATCAAGTACAAGGGCTGGATGAACGGTTACGGCAACTTCGTGATCGTGCAGCACAACGGCTCGATCAGCACCGCCTATGGCCACATGTCGAAGTTCGCCAATGAAAAGGTGGGCCAGCGCGTGAGCCAGGGCCAGGTGATCGGCTACGTCGGCATGACCGGCCTGGCCACTGGCCCGCACCTGCATTACGAATTCCGCGTCAATGACGTGCAGCGCGACCCGCAGACCGTCACCCTGCCCAAGCCCGAGCCGCTGCCGGCCGTGCAACTGGCCCGGTTCAAGTCGCAGGTGGTGCAACCCCAGCTCGCCCGCCTGAAGACGCTGGACGCCAACATCAAGCTGGCGCGCGCCAGCGGCAATACCCGCACGGACGACTGAGCCCCCTGTGGACGACGCCTCGGCGCTTTATCTCGGCCTGATCTCGGGCACCAGCGCCGACGGCATCGATGCCGCACTGGTGCGTTTCGAGAACGACCGACCCCAGCTGGTCGACGCGCTGGCGCATCCATGGCCGGACGAGTTGCGCGCTCGCATCCTCGCCGTGGCCCAGGATGAAACCCGACTCGATCTCGATGCCTACGGCCGGCTCGATGTCGCCATCGGCCAATGCTTCGCCGATGCCGCCCAGCGCCTGCTGGCACGCAATGCGCAACACGCGGCTGCCGTACGTGCGATCGGCTCGCATGGGCAGACCCTGCGCCACCGCCCCGCCGGCGAGCACCCCTTCACCCTGCAGGTGGGCGATCCCTCGGTGATCGCGGAGCGCTGCGGCGTGGACGTGGTCGCCGATTTCCGCCGCGCCGATGTCGCGGCGGGTGGCCAGGGCGCACCGCTGCTGCCGGCGGTGCATGCCATGTTGCTGGCCCTGCCCGGGCAAACCCGCGTCGTGCTCAATCTCGGCGGCATCGCCAACATCACGGTGCTGGATGCCGAGGGTCGCGTGCTGGGCTTCGATACCGGCCCGGCCAATGGCCTGATGGATGCGTGGTGCCTGCGCCATCGCGGCACGGCCTACGATGCCGATGGTGCTTTTGCCGCATCGGGGCGAGTGGATGAAGCCCTGCTTGCCGCCCTGCTGGACGACGCCTACTTTGCCCTGCCCGCGCCCAAGAGCACGGGACGCGAGCATTTCCACCTGGCCTGGCTGGAGTCCCACGGGCGTGTGGCCTCCTTGGCCCCGGCCGACGTGCAGGCGACCCTGCTTGAACTTTCCGCCCGTAGCGTCACCGACGCCATTCACCGCCACGCACCGCATGCCATCGATGTGCTTGCCTGCGGCGGCGGTGTCCACAATGGCCTGTTGATGCAGCGCCTGGGTGAACAACTGGCGCCCTGCAAGGTGACCACCACGGCTGAATACAGCATCGATCCGGACTACCTGGAAGCGACCGCCTTTGCCTGGCTGGCGCGCCAGCGCCTGCTTGGATTGCCCGGCAACCTGCCGGCCGTCACCGGCGCGCGCGGACCGCGCGTGCTGGGCGCGGTGTATCCCGCGCCGCGTTAACTCTCATCGTCGAGTACACGATTGGACGGCGCGAGCTGCGTCGGCTTCGTGCGCGAGAGCGCCTGCACGGCTTCCTGGAATGCCGCCTTTTCGCCGGCATCCCACTGTCCGGCCAAGGTGGTGAGCTCGCCCGGGTCGAGCATGGTTTCCGCGAACAGGTTGCTCGCGGCCATGCCGAGTCCATGCCGCAGTGCATGTAGCACCACGTCATTGATCGACCACTGTCGCTCCTTGGCCAACGACTTGATGCGTTCGGCCATGAGATTGTCGATATGGCGTATGACGAGGTCCGGCACGGACTCCCCCTTCCACTGTCATAAGCCCCCTGTGTGCATCATCTTGGCACAGGGCCGTCATGGAAGGTACCAACCCATTGGCCAGTTTCATCGCAAGAAGTTAGCGGCCGGACGGCGCGCCGGCCACCGGTTTGTCGCCGCTGAAGCGCCGCCACAGGCACAGGAACAGCAGGGTGGCCGGAAGCACCGACACCACGGTGAGCACGAAGAAACTGGCATACCCCGTGGCAGCGGCGATGCCGCCGGCGAAGAAGCCGAGCAGCTTGCCGGGAAGGTTCACCAGCGAACTCAGCAGGGCGTACTGGGTGGCCGTGTGCTGGCGATTCACCAGCGAGGACAGGAAGGCCACGGTAGGCGGACCAAACAGGCCTTGCGCGAAATTGTCGCCCGAAATCACCAGGGTCAGCACCAGCAGGTTGCCGGGATGGCCGATCAACCACAGGAACAGCAGGTTGGTGACGCCGATCAGCACCATGCCTGTTCCCAGCGTGCGCCACGCGCCCCAGCGCGCCACCGCCGCGCCGCCGACGAAGGCGCCCAGGATGCCGATCCAGGTGCCGTAGATCTTGGTGACGGTGCCGATCTCGGTCTTGCTGAAGCCCATGTCGCGGTAGAACGGGCTCATCACGCCGCCGATGGTCGCCTGCTCGGGAATCTTGAACAGCAGGATGAACATCAGCGTCACGCAGGCCAGTTGCCAACCGTAGCGACGGAAGAAGTCGGCGAACGGATCGAGCACGCTCTCGCGCATCGCCTCGCCCCAGCTGCGCGCGGTATGGCGCAGCACCTGCGGCTCGGACGCCGCCAGGGTGGTCGCGATGGGCACGATCATCGCCACCGCGAGCAGGAGGTACACGGTCGACCAGGCCATGTGGTCGGCCAGGATCAGCGCCAGCGCACCCGCCACGATCAGCGCGATGCGGTAGCCCAGCGCATAGGTGGCCACCAGGGCGCCCTGCTCCGACACCGGGGCGATCTCGATGCGGTACGCATCGACCGCGATGTCCTGGGTCGCGCCGAAGAAGGCGACCACCAGGGTGGCCGCGATGAACGGCCCCAGCTGGTCCGGTGTCAGCAGCGCCATCGCCGCCAGGCCCGCCACGACGCCTAGCTGCGCGAACAGCAGCCACCCTCGCCGCTGGCCCAGCCGGCGGAAGCCCGGCAGGCGCCAGTGATCGAGCAGCGGCGCCCACAGGAACTTGAAGGCGTAGGTCATGCCCGCGCTGGCGATCATGGTGATGTCCTTGAGCTCGATGCCCTTTTCCTTCAGCCAGTAGGCCAGGGTGCCGGCCACCAGCAGGAATGGCAGGCCGGAGGAAAAACCGAGCAGGAACATCGTCCACGCAGCCGGCTGCGTGAAGGCGTGCCACACCGACACCTTGGCCGGCTTGGCCGCCGGCTTCGCCTCAGTCGGCATAGTCGACCGTGAACGGGGCATGGTCGGAGAAGCGCTCGTCGCGATAGATCGAGCAGCGCTTGAGGCGCTTCTCCAGGCCCGGGGTGACGATCTGGTAGTCGATGCGCCAACCCACGTCGTTGGCGCGCGCGTTGCCGCGGTTGGACCACCAGGTGTAGTCCTGGCCTTCGGGGTTGAGCGTGCGGTAGCTGTCGACCCAGCCGTGCTTGTCCACCAAGTCGTTGAGCCAGCTGCGCTCCTCGGGAAGGCAGCCGGAGTTCTTCTGGTTGGAACGCCAGTTCTTGATGTCGAGTTCGCTGCGCACGATGTTCCAGTCGCCGCAGAGCACATAGTCACGGCCGCTCTTCTTCCACTTGGCGAAGATGGGCGAGATCCAGTCCATCACCTTGAACTTGAATTGCTGCCGTTCATCGCCGGACGAACCCGACGGCACGTACAGGGACACCACGCTGAGGTTGCCGAAGCGCGCCTCGATGTAGCGGCCCTCGTTGTCGAATTCGTCCCAGCCCAGTTCGGTAAGCACCTTGTCGGGCTCGCGCTTGGCGTAGATCGCCACGCCGCTGTAGCCCTTCTTGCTGCTGGCATCGCGGTAGAAGCAGTGGTGACCGTCGGGCCGGAACATGGGGTCGGCGAGCTGGTCTTCCTGCGCCTTGGTTTCCTGCAGGCAGACGACGTCGGCCTTCTGTTGGCGCAGCCATTCGAACACGCCCTTGGTGGCGGCCGAGCGGATGCCGTTGGCATTGAGGCTGATGATGCGCATGCGTCACTCCCGATGATGGGCCATCATAACAACCATGCCCGCCGATCCCGATATCCGCGTCTTGCCTGCGGACACCGCCCTCCGTCCCGCACTGCTCAAGCTGTACGTGGACGAGGCGCAGTATTCCTACGTCGGCCGCATCGTCGACTCGCTGGCCGACGCGGACGCGTGTGAAGGCAGCGAGCCGATGGCCATCCTGTGCGGCGTCGAACCGATCGGCTTCTATCGCGTGGAGCGGAACGCCCGCAGCATCGCCGGCATCGATTTCGAGCGCGCCACGCTGGGCCTCCGTTCCTTCTTCGTCGATGCCCGCTGGCAAGGCCGGGGCCTGGGCACCCTGGCGCTGGACGCCGCCATGCGCGACCTCGCCCGGCGCCATCCGGGGGCGCTCGACGTGGCCCTTACCGTGAACGTCCGCAACACGGCGGCCATCGCACTCTATCGGCGCCACGGCTTCCGGGAGACCGGCGGGCTGTACCATGGCGGCCGTTCCGGGCCCCAGCACCTGATGGTGTGCGCCCTGCCCCGTTGAATCCGATCGAGAGAACCCTGCCCGTGCACGATTACCAGCGCGACTTCATCGAACTCACCCTGCAGCGCGACGTGCTGCGCTTTGGCGACTTCACGCTGAAGTCCGGCCGCCAGAGCCCGTACTTCTTCAATATGGGTCGCATTGATTCCGGCGCCGCGCTGGCCCAACTGGGCCGCGCCTATGCCGCGGCCGTGGTGAATTCGGGCCTCGAGGTCGACATGCTGTTTGGCCCCGCCTACAAGGGCATCGCGCTGGCGGCCGCCACGGCCATCGCGCTGGCCGACCAGCACGGTCGCGACCTGCCGTGGGCCTACAACCGCAAGGAAGCCAAGGACCACGGTGAGGGTGGCGTGCTGGTGGGCGCCCCGCTGAAGGGTCGCGTATTGATCGTGGACGACGTGATGACCGCGGGCACGGCCGTGCGCGAGTCGCTGGCCCTGATCCGCGCACACGGTGCCACGCCCGCCGGCGTGCTGATCGCGCTCGACCGCCAGGAACGCGGCCAGGGCGCGATGTCCGCGGCACAGGAAGTGACCGCAGAATTCGGCATCCCGGTCGTCGCCATCACCAGCCTCGGCGACGTGCTGGCCTACGCGGGCGAACGCCCCGAACTCGCCGGCGAACATGCGAAGCTGGTGGCCTATCGCCAGCAGTACGGCGTGAACGCCTGACAACCACCACAGCCAGCGACGCCGGTCACATTGGAGACAGCGAGGCCGTGGCAACGTCATGGTCTCGCCATGCGGCTGGATATACTTCCGCCCACAAGGGGGAATTCCATGCGTAGAACACTACTCGTCATCGCGATCCTCGCGCTGACCGCCGGCGCACATGCGCAGGCACAGAAGGCTTCATCCAGCAGCTATCGCTACCGCTGGAAGGACGCTTCGGGGCTGCCGCACTACACCGACAGCCTCACGTCCGATGCGCTGAAATACGGTTACGACCTGGTCAATGATCGTGGCCTGGTGGTGCAGCACGTCGACCGCCAGCTCAACCCGGAAGAGCGCGAGGCCGCGAAGAAGGCTGCCGAACAGAAGGCGGTGGACCAGCGCGCCGCCGAGGAGCGCGCCCGCGTCGATTCGCAGATGCTGGCCGCCTACCCGACCGAGGAAGGCTATGCGACCTCGCTGAGGCAGAGCCTGGACAACCTGGACCAGCAGATCAGCACGACCCGCATCAACCTGCGCGGCCAGGAAAAGGCCTTGACCGACCTGCTCACCCGCGCAGGCGACCTGGAGCGTGCCAAGCAACCGGTGCCCAAGGCCCTCAACGACAGCATCGCCAAACAGCGCGACGTGGTCACCGGTCAGCGCAACCTGCTCGAGCGGGCGTTGAACGCCCGCGATGCGGCCGAGAAGAAGAATGTGACCGACCTGCAGCACTATCGCGAGGTGAAGGCGGCCAAGGAAAAGGAACGTTCGGGCCAGTAAGCCGTACGGGCCGCGTTCCGCCTGGCGGCAGCGCACACCGGCATCGCAAAGGCCTCGGTAATCCCGAGGCCTTTTGCTTTCAGAACGGCAGCTTGAGCGAGGGATCGATCGCCAGCAGCTGCGAGCGGAACAACCCCTGGATGCGCTGGAGCGCCAGCTCGTTGTCCGCGTCGAAACGCATCACCAGGGTCGGCGTGGTATTGGACGGACGCACCAGGCCCCAACCGTCCGGCCAGTCGGCGCGTACACCGTCGATGGTGGTGAGCGTCGCTTCGCCGAACTTCGCCTTCTGGCGGAAGGCGTCCATGAAACGGTAGTGCTCGCCCTCGCGCATCTCCACCTTCAGCTCGGGCGTGGACACGCCCTTCGGGCAGGTGGCGAAAATCTCCTCCGGCGTACGCTCCTCCAGGTCGCCGGCGAGGATTTCCAGCAGGCGCGCACCGGCGTAGATGCCGTCGTCGAAGCCGTACCAGCGCTCCTTGAAGAAGAAGTGCCCGCTCATCTCGCCGGCGAGTTCCGCGCCGGTCTCGCGCATCTTCGCCTTCATCAGCGAGTGACCCGTCCGCCACATCAGCGGGCTGCCGCCTGCGTCGAGGATCACGCCCTTGAGGTGGCCGGTGCACTTCACGTCATAAATCACGGTGGCGCCCGGCTGGCGCGACAGCACGTCGCGGGCGAACAGCATCAGGGTGCGGTCGGGGAAGATGATCTCGCCGTCCTTCGTCACCACGCCCAGGCGGTCGCCATCGCCATCGAAGGCAATGCCGAGATCGGCACCGGTCTGCTTCACCGCGAAGATCAGGTCTTCCAGGTTGTGCGGGTCGGAGGGATCGGGGTGATGGTTCGGGAAGCTGCCGTCCACGTCGCAATACAGCGGGATCACCTCGCAACCGATGGCTTCGAGCACCTGCGGCGCCACGGCGCCGGCGATGCCGTTGCCGCCGTCGACCACCACCTTGAGGCGGCGCTCCGCCTGCACGTCGGAAGTGACGCGTTCGACATAATCGGGAACGACATCGACGTGGCGCAGGTTGCCCTTGCCGTCGCGCGAGAGCTGGTTGGAGATGATGCGCTGGTAGAGGTCCTGGATGGCGCCTTCGGACAGCGTCTCGCCACCCACCACGATCTTGAAGCCGTTGTATTCCGGCGGATTGTGGCTACCGGTGACCGCCACGCCGCAACCGGTGTTGAAACGGAACGCGGCGAAATAGACCACCGGCGTGGGCACGGCGCCCACATCGATCACGTCGATATCAGCCGCGCGCAGTCCCTCGGACAGGGCGGTGACCAGTTCGGCCCCCGACAGGCGCCCATCCCGGCCGACCACGATTTCCGCCAGGCCCCTCTCGCGCATCACGGTGCCGATGGCCTGGCCCAGCAGGCGAGCAACCTCGGGCGTCAGCGATTTGCCGACCACGCCACGCACGTCGTAGGCGCGGAAGATCGTCGGATCGACCGTCACCGGAGCCGGGGGCGCCGCCGCCTTGATCGCTGCAAGGCGCGCCGCCGGCGCGCTCGGCGCCGGTTCGGGCGGGCTCTCGATGAGATCCGCGAACACCGGTTCGTCGGTCTCGACCACGGGCCGCGCACCCAAGCGATTGCGCATCCACATCAGGTAGAGGCCACCGCCCAGGCAAAGCAGGCCCAGGAGGGCAGTGAGCGGCCAGACCCGCGGCAGCACGATGTAAGCGCGTGGCAAGGCCGCCACCACGCTCAATGTAGTCTCGGCCACGGCGGTGCCAATAGCTTCGCGCTCGGCGCCAGCGCTACCGGAGGCCAGCAGGCGCAGGTCACCGCGATCGTCGCCCTGGCGCAGCTCCAGTCTGCCGCCGGAAGGAGAGACGGATTCGAATCGTTCCTGCACCCGGGAAAACGGCATTGCCGCCCACACCCAACCCTGCGGATGATCGGATCGACCCACCGGCACCACCACGCCCAGCAGGCGTCCACGTTTGCCGTCCGGCACCGTCTGGGCCAGTGGCTTGCCCTCCGCCGACTGGGCGGCCATCAGCTGCGCGGCCTTGCCGTAGCCGAACTGCCGGTAATTGGCATGCAGCACCTCATCGAGGCTGCCGCTGTAGATCTCGATCGCCAGCGCCTGGGGAACCAGCTGGCGCAAGGTGATCACCCCCTGGGCCGGATCGGCCATCAGGCTGGCGGGGTCGGATGCCTTCACTGCCGCTTCGATGCGGCCGCGCTCATCGGCGATCTCGGCGGCAATCGCTTCGGCGGCCTTCTTCTGGGCCGCGTGGACGCGATCGATGGCGCTGTTTTCATCAGCGATCAGCCACGTCTGCCACAGGCAGCCGAGGCCGAGCAGCAGCAGCAAGGTGCCCGCCGCCAGCGGCCACAGGCGTCGCCAGTCGATTGTTCCAGCCAGCGGTCGTCCGCCGAAGCTGATGAATTTCGCCATGCCCTGTCCCCACACAGGTTGTCGGGTCCCGCGCCGTGGCGCGGGACTAGTTGACTCCAGTCGAACCAAACCCACCCTCGCCCCGCTGCGACGGTGCGAACTCCTTCACCACCTTCAGCCGCGCCTGCGCCACCGGCACCAGCAGCAGCTGGGCGATGCGGTCGCCCACCGCGATCGTGTAGGGCTGCGTGCCGCGGTTCCAGCACGAGATCATCAGCGGCCCCTGGTAGTCGGCATCGATCACGCCGACCAAGTTGCCCATCACCAGGCCGTGCTTATGGCCCAGGCCCGAGCGCGGCACGATCAGGGCACACCAGCCCGGGTCGCCGATGTGGATGGCCATGCCGCTGGGCACCAGAGCGCTTTCGCCCGGCTGCAGCGTCAGCGGCGCCTCGATGGCGGCGCGCAGGTCCATGCCGGCACTGCCGGCAGTGGCCGCTTGAGGAAGTTCGATGGTGTCGCCCAGGCGCGGATCGAGGATCTTCAGTTCGACATCGATCATCCGCGCACCGCCAGGTAACGCTCGGCGATCTTCGCGACCAGTTGGCGCGCCAACTCCGTCTTGGAGGCGCGCGGCAGTTCGATGGCGCCTTCCGGGCCATACAGGGTGAGGGCGTTGTCGGCAGCCTCGAAGCCGAGGCCATCGCCAACCTGGTTGGCAGCGATCATGTCCAGTCCTTTGCGCGCGAGCTTGTCGCGGGCGTAGCGCTCCACATCATGCGTTTCCGCGGCGAATCCGACCAAGAAGGGGCGCACGGTTTGCGCGGCCAGGGTGCCGAGGATGTCCGGATTCTCGGCCAGGTTCAGCTCCAGGGCGGCGCCGTCGCGCTTCTTGATCTTGTGGTCGGCCACCTCGGCCGGGCGATAGTCGCCCACGGCGGCGGCGCCGATGTAGATGTCGGCACCCGCCGTGGCGACCACCACGGCATCGCGCATCTGGGTGGCGCTGCGCACGTCGACGCGGCGCACCACGCCCGGCGGCGTGGCGAGGCTCACCGGACCGGCCACCAGGGTCACCTCGGCGCCGGCCTGCACGGCGGCTTCGGCCACGGCGAAGCCCATCCGGCCCGAACTGCGGTTGCCGATGAAGCGGACAGGGTCGATGTCCTCGTAGGTCGGTCCCGCGCTCACCACCACCTTGCGCCCGCGCAGCACCGGATGGCCGAACGAGGCCACGATCGCTTCGCGCAGCTCCATCGGTTCCAGCATGCGACCCGAGCCGATGTCGCCGCAGGCCTGGTCACCGGAAGCCGGACCGAGCAGGTGCACACCACGCTGGCGCAGGGTATCGACATTGGCCTGCACGGCCGGATGTGCCCACATCTGCTGGTTCATCGCCGGCGCCACGTACAACGGGGCGGCACTGGCAAGACACACGGTGGTGAGCAGGTCATTGGCAAAACCGTGGGCGAGCCGCGCGATGATGTCCGCGCTGGCCGGGGCGATCAGGATGCGTTCGGCCCAGCGCGCCAGCTCGATGTGGCCCATCGCCGCCTCGGCTTCCGCGTCCCACAGGCTCGTACGCACCGGTTGGCCGGACAGTGCCTGGAAGGTGGTGGCGCTGACGAAATGCGTGGCGCCTTCGGTCATCACCACGCGCACCTCGGCATCGAGATCACGCAGGCGACGGACCAGTTCGCAGGACTTGTAGGCGGCAATGCCGCCGGAAACGCCCAGCAGGATGCGGCGTTGGGCAAGACTCATGGTGTGGGCCCGACTAACGTTATGGCCGGTAGCTTACCGGAATCGCCAGGATGGCTCGGTGACACGGCGCGGTCCGGTACGTGAAGACCCTTCTCCCAGCAGGAGAAGGTGGCGGCCCCACGGGGACTCCCGCCGATCGCAGCCGGATGTGGGTGCGGCCGGAGCGAACCATGGAAGGTCGCGCAAGCCCAACTCCCTTTCCCCAACCCCCTCTCCCGTGGGAGAGGGGCTCTCGCCACAGGCTCAAACCACCCGTGGACGAAGAATGTCTTCCAGTCCGATGCGGCGCAGCAGTTCCGCACGCATGCGATCGGCCACTCCATTGACGATTTCGGCACCATCCTGCGAGGGATCGATGTGCATGCGGAACGGCCGCTTGCCGAACGGTGCGCCGACCACGGCGACGATGGCCGCGGCGACCGCCTCAGGATCGGCGTCGGCCGGCTCCAGCGCGGCCAGGCCCTTGAAGGCGACCTCGCTGAAATCGGAGGTCGGGCCTTCTGCATACGCCTTCGCCACCACCTCATCCGCCGGCGTGCCGGCATGGGCGAAATGGTTGGTGCCCTGGGTGAAGGCACCGGGCACGATGATCGAAGTCTCGATGCCCCAGCGCGCCAGCTCGCCCGCATAGCTCACCGCCAGCGCATCCATGCCCGCCTTGGCGGCGAAGTACGGTGCCAGGTAGGGCGGCGTGCCGCCTCGCGTGCTGCTGGAAGACACCCACACCACCAGTCCGCGCCCCTGCTTGCGCAGCTGGGGCAGCGCGGCGCGGTTCACACGCTGGGTGCTCAGCACGTTCACATCGTAGAGCGCCGCGAACTGTTCGGGCGTGAACGCTTCGGCGGGACCGTAGGACATGTGCCCCGCGTTGTGCACCACCACGTCCAGGCGGCCATGGGTGGCGATGACCTGCGCGATGGCCTCATCCACCGACGCCTGCGAGGCGACGTCCATTTCCAGCGGGTGCAGGTCGACGCCCTGCTCGCTCGCGTACCGCTGCATCTCGGCGACCCGGGGTGCGTTGCGGCCGGTCGTCTCGCGCATCCCTGCATGGACCGTGTGGCCCGCATGGGCAAGGGCGCGCGCGGTCATCAGGCCAAAACCGCTCGACGCACCGGTGATTACGATGATGTGCTTCATGGGGAATCTCCAGGAAGGCTTCGCCGAGCGCGGCGAAGCACGATGAAAGGAAAGGAAGGCCCGGTCGGCTCAGACCATGCCGCCGTTGGCGCGCAGCACCTGGCCGTTGACCCAGCCGCCGTCGGGACCGGCCAGGAAGGACACGACATTGGCGATGTCCTCGGGCTGGCCCAGGCGCTCGAGCGGCGCCACTTTCGCCAGCTGTTCGACCAGCTCGGGCGTCTTGCCCTTGAGGAACAGGTCGGTGGCGGTCGGTCCCGGCGCCACCGCGTTCACCGTGATCGAGCGACCGCGCAGCTCCTTCGACAGGATGTGCGTCATCGCTTCCACGCCGGCCTTGGTGGCGGCGTAGACGCCATAGGTGGGCAGCAGCGTGCCGACGATGCTGGTGGAGAAGTTGATGATGCGGCCGCCTTGGCGCAGGCGCAGGCCGGCTTCGCGCATCGCGTTGAAGCTGCCCTTGAGATTGATGGCCACGGTGCGGTCGAACAGTTCGTCATCGGTATCGGCCAGGGGCGACAACTGCATGATCCCGGCGTTGTTGACCAGCACGTCGACGCCACCGAAGGCGGTCTCGGCCGCGTCGAACATCCGGCGCACCGCCGCCGGGTCGGCCACGTCGGCCTGGGCGGTCAGCGCTCGACCGCCGGCCGCCTCGATCTTGCGCGCCAGCGCCTCGGCGGAGGCGGCGTCGCCGGCGTAATTGATGACGACGGTAAAGCCGTCGCGAGCGAGGCGTTCGGCGACGGCGGCACCGATGCCGCGGGAAGCGCCGGTGACAATGGCGACCTGGGAAGTATGGGCAGACATGGGGAAACATCCTCTGGGGAGCCGGCCCGGTGCCGGCGTGTGCAAAGGATGGTCTTTTGCTCTTCACGGATAATCTGCTGAAATCCAGCAACATCATTCGGATAACGGGAACAATGCCGTGGACAAGTTCGATGCCATGCGCCTGTTTGCCCGCATCGTGGAGCGCCGCAGCTTCACCCTGGCCGCACAGGACCTGGAACTGCCCCGCTCCACGGTCACCGAAGTGGTGAAACGGCTGGAAGCACGCCTGGGCGTGCGCCTGCTGGAACGCACCACGCGACAGGTACGCCCGACCCTGGACGGCGAGGCCTACCACCAGCGCTGCGTGGCGATCCTGGCCGAGATCGAGGAAGCGGAAGCGGCCTTCACCGGTGCCAAGCCCGCGGGTCTGCTGAGGGTGGACGTGCATGGCACGCTCGCCCGCCATTTCATGCTGCCGGGGCTGCCCGGCTTCCTGGAACGCTATCCCGATATCCAGCTGCGCATCGGCGAGGGCGATCGCTATGTCGACCTGGTGCGCGAAGGTGTCGATTGCGTGCTGCGCGTGGGCAGGCCCGTCGACAGCAGCATGGTCGGGCGGCAGATCGCCCTGCTGGAGGAGGGCACCTATGCGAGTCCCGCCTACCTGGCGCGCCATGGCATGCCGGCCTCGACCAACGACCTGCACACGCACACCATGATCGGTTTCGTGTCCTCGGCCTCGGGCAGCGTGATACCGCTGGAGTTCCAGGTCGACGGCACGCTGATGCAGATCTCGTTGCCGCATGCGGTCAGCGTCGCGGGAGCGGAGATGTACATCTCCCTCGCGCGGCTGGGGTTGGGGCTCATCCAGGTGCCGCGCTACCGGGTGCAGGACGACCTGGCCCAGGGCCAGCTGGTCGAGGTACTGGCGGATCACCCGCCATCCTCATCGCCGGTCTACGTGCTCTATCCCCAGAGCCGCCAGCTGTCGCCGCGGGTGCGCGCCTTCATCGACTGGGTATCCGCGGAGTTCGCGACGCGGCTTCCCGCCCGGGCATGATCGAACGTCCCTCACTGCCGCACGGTGCCAGGCCTGACGGTGTTCGCCGCAGCTGGCCGCTGGGCAGCCGTCCCTCGCGCCGCCAGCCTGTGGGCATGAGCATACGCGAATGGCCTGCACGGGAGCGCCCGCGCGAGAAGCTGCTGACGCAGGGCTGCGGCGCCCTGTCGGACGCCGAATTGATCGCGCTGTTGCTGGGCAGCGGCCTGCCCGGCAAGGACGCCATTGCGCTGGGCCGCGAACTGCTGGCCATCGGCGGCAGCCTGGGCGCGCTGCTCGCCGATCCCCACGGCGCCGCACTGCGGCTGCGCGGCATCGGCCCCGCCAAGCGCGCGCGCCTGATCGCGGCATTGGAGCTCGCCCGCCGTTCGCTGGCCGAGCAGCTGACCGAACGCCCCACCCTGGGCAACCCGCGCGACAGCGGCGACTTCCTCTGCGCCAAGCTTCGCCACCTTCCTTATGAAGTGTTCGGTTGCCTTTTCCTCGACAACCGCCATCGCGTGCTGGCCTTCGAGGAGTTGTTCCGCGGCACCGTCGACGGCGCCAGCGTGCATCCGCGCGAAGTCGTGCGCGCGTGCCTCAGGCACAACGCCTCGGCGGTGATCTTTGCCCACAATCATCCCTCGGGGGTGGCCGAGCCCAGTTCCGCTGATCGGGCCATCACCCAGGAACTCAAGGAAGCGCTGCGCCTGATCGGCGTGCGCGTGCTCGATCACCTGGTGATCGGCTCAGGCTCACCGACATCGATGGCGGCACTGGGGCTGGTCTGAGGGGATCCGCTGGCGGGCGAAGGCGTTTGTGCGCTTGCGCGTGACCTAGTCAGCAGCTGCCTCGGCTACTAAATCGCACCCGCCTTTCTGGTTATATACAAGGCGGACAGGCTCGGTAACCTCGCGCGCTACCACGTTCCCACGCGGAGCCCAGGCCATGCGGAACCTGTTGAAGTACACCGTACTTGCCGGAGCGGGCGTCGCGCTCGCCGGTTCGTCGCTCGTGGCATCGCTTACGTCGGACGTGCGGGGATTCGATCCCGGAATCCTGGCCTCTGCGATGTGTGGGGGCAAGGCAAGCACGTCATCGCTGACCCGGCATCTGGCGCTTGCGACGGCCGTCGCCGCACCCGTGGGAGCGGCGGCGGCATCGATGCCGCTGTTCGCCGACCTCACCGCACCACGACTGCCGATCACCACGCGCAGCGATCAGGCCAGGCGCTATTTCAACCAGGGCCTGGTCCTCACCTACGGGTTCAATCATGCGGGTGCGGTGCGCTCGTTTCGTGAGGCGCAGCGGCTCGATCCCGCCTGCGCGATGTGCTGGTGGGGCGAGGCGCTGGCCCTGGGGCCCAACATCAATGCCCCGATGGACGACCGCGAGCGGGACGCGGCCCTGGCCGCCATGGACAAGGCGCTCGCGCTGCGCGCGCAGGCGTCAGCGCTCGAGCAGGCGCTGATCGATGCGATCGGGCGCCGCTATTCGCGCGATGCCAAGGCAGACCGCGCGGCACTCGATGGCGCCTACGCCGACGCGATGCTCGAGGCCGCGCGTCGTTTTCCGAAGGACGACGACGTCGCCGTGCTGGCCGCCGAAGCGGCGATGGACACCAGCCCCTGGAACTACTGGGAAGCCGACAAGCGCACACCCGTGGGACGTAGCGGCGAGGCCGTGCGGCTGGTCGAGGCCGTGCTTGCGCGTCACCCTGAACACCTGCAGGCCGCCCACCTCTACATCCATCTGATGGAGAACAGCGTTGACCCACGCCGAGCCACGGCGGCCGCGGATCGGCTGGCGCAGCCGCTGGCGCCGAGCGCAGGCCACCTCGTCCACATGCCGGCGCACATCTATGCGCTGACCGGCCGGTATGCCGACGCCATGCGCGTCAATGTCGCGGCGGCCCGCTCGGACGAAGTGCTCATTCGTAGCACCGACGACCACAGCCTCGTGCGTTATGGCTACTACCCGCACAACATCCATTTCATCGTCACCTCGGCCCAGATGGCGGGCGACATGGATACCGCCATCCGCGAGGCCCGACGCCTGCGTACCGTGCTGGATCCGGACACCTCCGCACGCATCGCGTGGATCCAGGCGATCGATGCCGCGCCCTACCTGGCGATGGCGCAGTTCGCCCAGCCCGACGCCATCCTCGCCATGCCACCGGCCGACCCGCGGCTCCCCTATGCGGCTGCAATGCGTCTTTACGCGCGCGCCGTGGCGCAGGCCCAGCGGCAGGATCGCGCCGCGTTCGACCGCGAGATCGCGGCACTTTCCGCGCTGCGCGGCTCCGCTGCGCTTGCACCGATGATCGAGCAGGGGGTCCCGGCGCCCGACCTGCTGTCGATCGCCGAAGCCGTGGCGCGGGGGCGCTTTGCACAGGCGCAAGGGCACTACCAGGAAGCAGCGGGCCATTACCGGGAAGCGATCGCCCTCGAGCACAAGATCCCCTACCAGGAACCCGCGTACTGGTACTACCCGGTCAGCCAGTCGCTCGGTGCGGCCCTGTTCGAAGCCGGGCAATACGACGAGGCCAGCGAGGCCTTCCAGGCCGCGTTGCGGCAAACACCTCGAAACGGTTGGGCGTTGTACGGGCTGGCCCGGAGCGAGGAGGCGCTGGGACACCCTCGCGAAGCGGCCGAAGCGCGCCTGGCTTTCCAGCGCGCCTGGCTGGGCGATCCGTCCTGGCTGCGTATGGAGCGGCTCTGAGGCGCGGCGGACCGGGAGCGGACCTGCGGGAGGCGACGGCCGGACGACCGGCGGCGGACCGCCTGGGGCCGTGGCACCCGCGCCAGCTGGCCTAGGCTTCCGCGGACGCCCCAAAGAACAACGGCGCGGGGGGAGCTCCGCGCCGTTTGGCCGTTTGTGGGGAGAGTAGGAGCACGGCGGTCTCCCGTCCCCCCAGCGGGGAGGTGCCGGGGGAACGAAGAGGAGTGTGGCAGTGCCGCATGACAGGGGCATGACGCGAAACTTGCTTGGGTGCCTGCAGGTGGCTTCGCGCCTTGCCTTGTGACTTATGCACATTCGGCCTGAGACGGCACTTTCCATTCCATTGCTGCCACCCTTCTCAGGTGTGCGCTATATCATGTTGAATAACATGCATATTTTTCTTTACATCTACGTTTCGGCCCGAAAATATGCCATCAGCCTCGATCCGCGCCCGCGATTCCCCACAGAGTTATCCACAGATTTCTCCCTCGCATCGCAGCACGCCGAAAAGCCCGCAACGAACCGGCCTGGCAGGCGCCGGTCTGATAGGATTGGGGGTTCCATCGTCGCCAGACCACCGCCGTGAAAGAACAGCTGCGCGAACTGCTGCTGCAGGCCATTCGCACCCTGCAGAACGACTCCACCCTGCCCGCCGACCTCGAGGTGCCGAACTTCGTGATCGAGCGCGCGCGCAACCGCGATCACGGCGACTTCGCCGCCAACGCCGCGATGCTGCTGGCCAAGCCGGCCCGCGCCAAACCGCGCGAACTGGCCGACAAGCTGGTGGCCGCCCTGCCGGCCAACACCCTGGTGGCCAAGGTGGAGATCGCCGGTCCGGGCTTCATCAACTTCTTCCTGGCCCCGGCGGCCTACCACGACGAAGTGCGCCGCATCATGGCCGAGGGCGATGCCTACGGCCGCAGCCAGAGCGGCAAGGGCGTGACGGCCGGCGTCGAGTACGTCTCGGCCAACCCGACGGGCCCGCTGCACGTGGGCCACGGCCGCGCCGCAGCGATCGGCGACTGCATCAGCCGCCTGCTCGACGCCACCGGCTGGAGCGTCAAGCGGGAGTTCTACTACAACGACGCCGGCGTGCAGATCAACAACCTCGCCATCTCGGTGCAGGCGCGTGCGCGCGGCCTGGCGCCGGGCGCCGAGGGCTGGCCGGAGGATGGTTACCGCGGCGACTACATCGCCGACGTGGCCCGTGCCTACATGGCCGGCGAATCGGTGGAAGCGGACGGTGAAATCGTCAGCGGCGCGAAGCACGCCGACGACCTGGAGGCCATCCGCCATTTCGCGGTGGCCAGCCTGCGCCGTGAGCAGAACCTGGACCTGCAGGCCTTTGGTGTCCGCTTCGACACCTATTTCCTGGAATCCTCGCTGTATACCGACGGCAAGGTGGACGAGACCGTGCGCGAACTGGTCGCCCACGGCCACACCTACGAGGAAGGTGGCGCGCTGTGGCTGCGCTCCACCGATTTTGGTGACGACAAGGACCGCGTGATGCGCAAGTCCGACGGCACCTACACCTATTTCGTACCCGACGTGGCCTACCACCGCAGCAAGTGGCAGCGCGGCTATGTGCGCGCCATCACCGAGCTGGGTTCGGACCACCACGGCAGCCTGGCCCGCGTGAAGGCCGGCCTGCAGGCGCTGGACTGCGGCATCCCCAATGGCTGGCCGGAATACGTGCTGCACCAGATGGTGACGGTGATGCGCGGCGGGGAGGAGGTGAAGATCTCCAAGCGCGCCGGCAGCTACGTGACCCTGCGCGACCTCATCGACGAAGTCGGCCGCGACGCCACCCGCTACTTCCTGATCGCCCGCAAGGGCGATTCGCAGCTGGTGTTCGATATCGACCTGGCCCGTTCGCAGAGCAACGACAACCCGGTCTACTACATCCAGTACGCCCATGCCCGCGTCTGCAGCGTGCTGCGCCAGGCTGGCGAGAAAGGGTTCACCTTCGATCTGCACAATGGGCTGGGCCACCTGGCACGCCTGGACAACGAGCACGAGCAGATCCTGTCGACCGAGCTTTCCAAGTATCCCGAGCTGGTTGAGACCGCGGCGGCGAACCTCGAGCCGCACCTGGTCGCCACCTGGTTGCGCGAGTTGGCGAATGCGTTCCACACCTACTACAACTCGCATCAGTTCCTGGTGGACGATGCCGACCTGCGCGACGCGCGATTGTCGCTTATCGTGGCGACGCGCCAGGTTCTGAAGAACGGTCTTGATTTGCTGGGCCTCAGTGCCCCGGAGAGCATGTAAATGGCAGCACGCAAGGGCAAAGGCCGGCAGGCCGTCCGCAACAACAGCGGCGGCATGCCGGGTTGGGGCTGGGCCGTCATCGGCATCCTGGTCGGCGCCCTGCTGATGTTCGCCATGCGCGGACACCTGCCGATGGCTCCGCGCAGCGCGGAAGGCCCGCAGCCGAACGCGCAGGCCACCGCACAGCGCGGCAGCGATGCCGGCGCGGCAGGCAACGAGACCACGTCGGCCAACGACAGCGCCCCCGCGGCGAAGAAGCCGCAGTACGACTTCTATTCCGTGCTCTCGGAGAAGGAAGTGCGCATTCCGGACGCGGTGATCAGCGCCCAGGCCAAGGCCGAGCAGCAGCAGAAGCAGCAGGCCGCCCAACAGGCGGCACAAGCAGCGGCCGCGCAGCAGCAGGCCGCACCCAAGCCGGCGCCGGCGGCCGTGTCGGAAGCTATCACCCCCGCGCCGGAATCGGCGGTGCATGCCACGCCGGCAGCGACCCCGGCCGCCAACACGGCCTCCGCCGGCAGCGGCTACCTGCTCCAGGTCGGCGCGTTCCCGAGTGCGTCCGATGCGGAGACGTTGAAGGCGAAGCTGGCCATGCAGGGCTTCGTGGCCAACGTGGCCCCGGTCAACGTCAACGGCCAGACCTACAATCGCGTGCGCCTGGGCCCGTTCCATTCGGCCACCGAACTGGAAGCGGCCAAGCAGCGCCTGGCCTCGGCCGGCATCAACGCAATTGCGCTGAAGGAAGGCCGGTAAGCGTTCGCCTTGCCCAGCCCATGAAAAAGGCCGCGCATGTCGTGGCCTTTTTTTATTTCAAGGGACTTTGTGGGAGCGCACCCTGTGCGCGACAAGCAAACGGAGCAGTAGCACTGCGTCTCCGCGGTCGCGCACAGGGTGCGCTCCCACAACAGATACCCATGCTTCAGCCCTTGCGCTTCAACCGGATCAACGCCGAGATATCGTCGTCGCCATAGCCCTGGCTCATCAGCTCGGCGTAGTCGGCCAGTGACCGCTCGATCACGCTGCGGTTGACGCCGGCGCCTTCGGCGATGCGGCGCACGATGCCCAGGTCCTTGTGCAGCAGGCCGAGCTTGAAGCCCACGCTGAACTCGTTGCGCAGCATGGTGTTGCCGCGCTTCTCCAGGAACCAGTTGCCGGCGGCTCCTGCGCCCAGCGTGGGCAACAGGCGCTCGGGATCGAGTCCCAGCGCCTCGCCCAGCGCGAGGCCTTCGCACACGCCCTGCGCAATGCCGGCGACCAGCACCTGGTTCACCGCCTTGGTGGCCTGGCCCGCGCCCACGTCACCCAGGTGCGTGACACGCAGTGCATAGGCTTCCAGCACCGGGCGGGCGCGTTCGAGCACGCCGGCATCGCCGCCCACCATCACCGAGAGCTTGCCGTTCTTCGCGCCTTCCACGCCGCCGGATACCGGCGCGTCGAGGAAGTGCACGCCGACCGCCGCCAGCCGGGTGGCGGCCTGCCTGGCGGTGTCGGGGGCCACGGTGGAATGATCGACGACGATGGCGCCCGGCTTCAGGTGCGGGGCCAGCGCGTCGACCACGCCGAGCACGTCCGCATCCGCGGTGACGCACAACGCAATCACGTCGCACTGGGCGGCAATGTCGGCCAGCGAGGGTGCCGCAACGCCGAGTTCCCTGGCGACCGCGTCGGCATTGGCCTGGGTACGGCTGGACACGGCATGGAGCAGGCCGCGGGCCTTGAGATGGCCGGCCATCGGCGTGCCCATCGCGCCGAGTCCGATGAATGCTGCCTTGAGAGTCATGGAGGTTCCTGGTGGTTCAGTCTTCACAATGAACGTCGTGAGTCACGAAGGGATGCTCGGCTTCGGGCCGCGCGAACCATTGCGGCTCGCGCAGCGTGCACTGCATGTCGTCCATGCCGCTATGCCAGTGCTGCTGCATGCTGCCGAAGCTGAACTCGTAGTCCTTGTAATGCCCTTCGTACGGCTTGTTGCGGTAAATCAGGTGGAACAGGTTGACCAGTGAACCGCCCGCGTAGATCTCGGCCCGGCGGTAGGCAGGATCGTGGCGCCGCTCTTCCGGCACCAGCGCCATCAGGTCCTGCAGCACGCGCTGCTGCTTCTGGCGCAGGCCCATGTATTCGGTGATCAGTCGCGTGCGGCTGGAATACTGGATGTCCTTGGCGCGCGCCGTCACTTCGGCGAGATCGCGCGGCACCTCGCCGCGCGCGCTCCACAGGTCGACCTGGAAGATCAGCGCATCGTGGCAGGAGGCATCGGACAACACCTTGTACAGCGGGGTGTTGGAGACCATGCCGCCATCCCAGTAGAACTCGCCGTCGATTTCCGTGGCGGGGAAGCCCGGCGGCAGGGAGCCCGAGGCCATGAAGTGCTCCACGCGCAGCTCGCCCTCGGTATTGTCGAAGTAGGCGAAATTGCCGGTGCGGATGTTCACCGCGCCCACCGACACGCGCATCGCGGTCTTGTGGTTGATGCGGTCGAAGTCGACCAGGCGTTCCAGCGTGTCTTTCAACGGCGAGGTGTCGTACCAGCTCGCCGTGGTGGGCGAGGCGCGCCATGGCAGAAGCGGGAACGGCCGCGGCACGAAGAAACCGGGCTGGCCTTCCACCAGCGCGCGCAGCGCCGACCAGCCGCTCAGTCCATTCAGCCAGGGCAGCTCCCAGGCGCCCGGATCCAGCGGCGGCGTGGGCCACACCGGCAGCACCGGCGGCCGGCAGATCGTCTGCCAGAACTCGCGCAGGCGTTCGACGCGATGCTTGGGCGGATTGCCGGCGATCACCGCCGCGTTGAGCGCGCCGATGGAGATGCCGGCGATCCAGTTCGGATGGATGCCGGCATCGCTCAGCGCCTCGAACACGCCGGCCTGGTACGCACCCAGCGCACCACCGCCCTGCAGCACCAGGGCCACGGTGCGGTAGTCGCGCTTGATCGCCTTGGCGAACGCCTCGGGCGTGGGCATGTGCTTGGCGACGTCCATGGAGGCAGGCTCTCCTTACTGCATGTACCAGCCGTGGCTGACCACTATCGACTGGCCGGTGAGCGCCGCCGACGGGAAGGCAGCGAGGTAGAGCGCAGTCTGCGCGATGTCGTCCACCGTGGTGAACACGCCATCCACCGTGTCCTTGAGCATCACGTTCCTGATCACTTCCTCTTCGGAGATTTTGAGTTCCTTGGCCTGCTCTGGGATCTGCTTCTCAACCAGCGGCGTGCGCACGAAACCCGGGCAGATCACGTGCGAGCGCACGTTGTGCGCGGCGCCTTCCTTCGCCAGCGTGCGGGCCAGGCCCAGCAGGCCATGCTTGGCGGCCACGTAGGCTGACTTGAGCTTGGACGCTTCGTGCGAATGCACCGAACCCATGTAGATCACGATGCCGCCGCGATCGTCCTTGTACATGTGCTTGAGCGCGGCGCGAGTGGTCAGGAAGCCGCCGTCGAGATGGATGGCCAGCATCTTCTTCCAGTCCGCGTAGGAGAACTGGTCGATCGGATTGATGATCTGGATGCCGGCGTTGGAGATCAGGATGTCGAGGTGGCCGAATTCGGCGACGACCTTGTCGGTACCTGCGTTGACGGCAGCTTCGTCCGTCACGTCCATCGCGACGCCGACGGCCTTGCCGCCCGCGGCCTTGATTTCGGCGGCGGCGGCGTCAGCCGCCTGCTGGTTGATATCGGCGATGGCGACCGCCGCGCCGTTCTTCGCGTAAAGCTCGGCGATTGCCTTGCCCAGGCCGCTGGCCGCGCCTGTGATGAGTGCCACCTTGCCGTCGAGACTTGCCATAACCACTCCTGTCGATGGGGAACGGGGAAAGCAGAAACGGAATCAGGTTT